>Ga0114932_10003086_pt1 | contig 16730 bp, 15 predicted proteins | sample 2SBtaG_2_FD_87286 | JGI IMG/M metagenome (GOLD analysis project Ga0114932, IMG submission 87286) | Deep subsurface microbial communities from Kolumbo volcano to uncover new lineages of life (NeLLi) - 2SBTROV12_ACTIVE470 metaG | ecosystem: Environmental > Aquatic > Marine > Volcanic ... | reverse complement strand
GCGCGCCAGTTGCAGTGTTTGGGCATGCACGATGTCACCGGCGATGACCATTTGCGCCGCGCCATCGGATATTCGCAGGCCCGCATGCCCCGCGGTGTGCCCCGGCAGCGGCAAGGTGATCAGTCCGCCGCCGATGTCGGTTTCACCGTCAAAGGTCGTCAGATGCCCGGCGTAGGCCGCCAGCACAGACATCGCCAGTTGTTGAAATTTTTGCGCATCGGGTCCGGCGGCGGCAAAATTTCCGGCGTCCGACCAAAACGCCCGCTCGGCCTCTGCCACAACCAATTCGGCATTTTCAAAAACCGCCGCACCGGCCTGCGTAATCGCGCCGGCGATATGGTCGGGATGCAAATGCGTCAAAAATATCTTGTCGATCTGATCTGGCGATATGCCCTCCCGGGCGAGCTCCTGCGGCAGTTTTCCGGCTGTGGGGCCGAACAGCTCGCGGCAACCGGTATCCACAAGAATCAACTGTCCGCCCGATCTGATCAGAAACACATTAAAATTGGTCAGGATAGCTTTGTGCCCCGCATCGGCCACCAGTTTGTCAATCAATGCGGGGTCGGTTGACGGAAACTGTGTATAGCCAAACTGACCGGTGCCGTCGGTCAGGGCTGTTACCTGGATGTTACCAACTTTTTGCTGTGTGGCCCCTGCCATATAATCCCCCGTTAACCGCGCCGGTAATTCGGGCTTTCGCGCGTAATCTGCACGTCGTGCACGTGGCTTTCTGTTAGTCCCGCGCCCGATATGCGCACAAAATGACAGTTCGTGCGCATTTGAGCAACCGTGGCGTTGCCGGTATAGCCCATGGCGGCGCGCAATCCACCGACCAGCTGGTGAATAACCGCGCCGGTGGCACCTTTATAGGGGACCTGCCCCTCGATGCCTTCGGGGACCAGTTTATCGCTGGACGCTTGGGCCTGAAAATACCGGTCCGCTGAACCCCGCGACATTGCCCCGACCGAGCCCATGCCACGAAACGCCTTAAAGCTGCGGCCCTGATACAGAATTATTTCGCCGGGGGCCTCATCGGTGCCCGCCAGCAGAGAACCCAGCATCACGGCGCTTGCACCTGCCGCAACCGCCTTGGCAAAATCGCCGGAAAACTTTATGCCGCCATCCGCAATAACCGGGATTTCGTCACCGGAGGCGGCCCGCACGCTGTCCATAATCGCGGTCAGTTGCGGTACACCCACCCCGGCCACGATGCGTGTCGTGCAAATCGACCCCGGTCCAATGCCCACTTTGACTGCATCGGCCCCCGCGTCAATCAAGGCCCGCGTGGCGTCATAGGTGGCCACGTTGCCGGCCACGACCTGCACGTCGTTGGACAAGGATTTGATCCGCGTGACTGCTTCGGCGACGCTTTGCGAATGGCCGTGCGCTGTATCGACAACGATCAGATCAACGCCGGCATCGATCAGCGCGCCGGATCGTTCAAATCCGTGATCGCCGATCGTCGTTGCCGCGGCTACGCGCAAGCGGCCAAGCTCGTCCTTGGTGGCATCGGGATTTAGCACCGCCTGTTCAATATCCTTGATCGTCAACAGCCCCTGCAAATGACCCTGACCATCCACCACCAGCAGTTTTTCGATCCTGCGCGCTGCCATCATGTTTTTGGCCTCGGCCAGATCGGCGGGTTCACGCAGCATCGCCAGATCATCTGATGTCATCATCGCGGAAACGGGGGTTTTATCGTCTGACGCGAACCGCATGTCCCGGTTGGTGACAATGCCCAGAACCCGCCCTTTGCCAGACACCACGGGAAACCCGGTGATCCGGTATCGTTCCTGCAAGGCTTTGGCGTCCGCCAATGTCTGATCGGGCCTGAGCGTGATCGGCTGATAAACCACACCACTTTCAAAGCGCTTGACGCGGCGCACCTGCCGCGCCTGTTCTTCCACATCCAGATTGCGGTGTAATACACCTATGCCGCCGACCTGCGCCATGGCGATGCACATCGAAGATTCTGTCACTGTATCCATGGCCGAGCTTAGCAGCGGAATATTCAGGGCAATATTTTTGGTCAGACGCGTGGCGGTGTTGACCTCGCCGGGCAAAACGCTGGACGCGCCAGGCACCAGCAGGACGTCATCAAAAGTAAGAGCCTCACGAATTTCCATCTGGAAAACTCCAAAAAATTGGGATCGCTGTTGGCGCGTCCCTATTTCATGTCCGTGGGCAAATGGAAAGGTGCAATCGCACGCTCAGGCGGTCGCCGCGCCGCTTTTGGCTGACAGCATTCCACTTTTGAATGCCAGTGTGGTTTTGAACAACACGAAACACAACATGGCCGATCCGATGGCCAAAGCAGCGTAAAAACCGGCAACTGCCAATATCCCGTAGCCTTTTGAGATCGCGAAAAGCTGAAGATTGGCAAATACCGCGACCGGAAAGGTAAATGCGCTCCATGCAGGTGACCAGCCGCCTTTGGTCAGCCAAAATCCCGCAGCCAGAAACACCAGCGCCAAGGCCCACGCCATCCAGTAAAACAAGGTAAACGCCCAAGGAACGCCCAAATGGCCGAACGCCAGTGAAAACAGACCGACCTGCGCCAGAACGATAACTAAAGAGGGGCGCAGCGGCGCAGGCGGGCGCGTATGCAGTAATTTGCGGCCAAATCCCACGGTAATGACAATCAGCGGGACCAGCGCCAACACCGTGATCCAGTAACTGAGCCTGATATGGCCCAGCGGCACACCCGCCACCGGTGCCACGATGATGCCTGCGAAAGCCAAAAACTGGAACGGCGTAAAGGCACGCATGTCCGCAGGTTCGCGCCAAATGACCCACCCGACCAAAGCGGCAATAGTCAGGTGCAGAACCACTGCGATTTCCCACAACAAAGGTAATTCGACCCCGTGAGCCATCAATAGCAACGGCATGATCATCAGCGCCATCGCCAGAGCCGACACACCGGCCCGCGCGGGCGGTGCGGCCATATCCTCGATGACAATCGCCGGACGGGTAACAAACTTGGCGATATAAAGCCCAAGAAAGAATACGAAATAAGCGGGCGCGAGCCACAACAAAACGTCGCCGACGACCGGTGGCGCAAGGTGCATGTTACCGGCCTTGTACCACGCCATTGTCATGTCCATGAAGCCAAGGCAAAGTGCAAAAATGACAGGTGGCGTCTGACGCCACAGCGGCGGGTTTGTCACTGGGATTCTCCGGACCGGTTGGAATTCTGCGCCCGTTTAACGCGCGTCGATACCCCACCGCAAGATAAGCTTGCCAATCGCACGGTTCCACCGCAGAATCGCCAGTAAATTAAAGGAGAGACCATGACCGCACACGGTTACGACGATGGACGTCTCAACCTGCCCTTCGTGGGAATAGCGACTTTTGCCAAAAAGCCCTACGTGTCCGACTGGGATGATTTCACAGCTGATGTTGCCGTGCTTGGCGCACCTTTTGACGCTGGCACGCAATACCGTGCCGGCGCCCGATTTGGCCCGCGTGCGTTGCGTGAAGCTTCGACGTTGTTTTCGTTCGGCCACGCCGGTGCTTACGACTTTGAAGACGATGTCACCTATCTGGGCAGCGACGTGCGAATCGTTGATATGGGGGACGCTGATATTGTTCACACCGATACCATGGGCTCGCACGCCAATATAGAATTCGGGTTACGCAAAGCGCGTGCAGCGGGTGCCCTGCCGGTGCTTTTGGGTGGTGATCATTCGGTGAATATTCCCTGTATCAACGCCTGCGACAGTGTCGGCGACATCCACATTCTGCAAATCGATGCGCATCTTGATTTCGTAGACGAACGCCACGGCGTGCGTTTTGGCCACGGCAACCCGATGCGCCGCGCCGCCGATAAACCCTATGTGACCGGTCTGACGCAGGTTGGTATCCGCAACGTGTCCTCGACGGCACAGGAAGGTTACGCCACCGCGCGCGCCATGGGGTCAGAAATTATCTCGGTGCGACAGGCGCGCGCCATGGGCCCCGCGGGCGTGCTCGACCGGTTGCCCAAAGGCGCAAAAATCTATGTCACCATTGATATCGACGCGTTTTGCCCGTCAATCGCACCGGGCACCGGCACCCCCAGTCACGGCGGTTTTTTGTATTATGAAATATTGGAAATCCTGCAGCTCGTGGCCCGCAACCACGTCATCGCCGGTATCGATCTGGTCGAAGTTGCGCCCGACTACGACCACAGCGACATTACCGCGATACTGGGCGCTCAATTGCTGCTGAATTTTCTGGGATTTATTTTTCATGCCGCCCGCCGCGCCTGACAGTCAGTTGGATCACAAGGCCTTTGCTGCCGGGCTGGACCCCGCGCTGCGCATCAGGTTGTTTTCGCCATCCAATCGCCGTGGATTGCAGCGGCTTGCGGTACATTGGGGGCTGATTGTACTGGGCGGCGCCGCGATTGCCGGTAGCGGCCGATATTGGCCGCTTTTGATGCCGTTTCAGGGCTTTCTACTGATTTTCACTTTCACCTGTATGCACGAATGCACCCACAAGACGGCGTTTCGCAGCCCGTGGATCAACGAATTCACAGGCCGGATCTGCGGGATTCTCGTGGGAATTCCATTTTTGTGGTTTCGGTATTTTCATCTGGCCCACCACAGATACACCAACGACCCGCGTCGCGATCCCGAATTACTGGCCGCGCAAAAACCGCGTACAGCGTTGCAATACGTGATCCATCTAAGCGGTCTGAAAATCTGGGCGGGCAATGTGGTGCAGTTGATACGGATGGCGATCTGGGGGCCAAAGGATTCTTTCGTGCCACGGGGTCAGCGCCGAAAAATGTGGTTAGAAATAAATATTACTGTTTTATTTTATATACTTATATCTGTTTTTTCACTTTTTTATTCAACTATACTTATTAAGGCCTGGATTATACCGGTCTTTATCGCGCAACCCATGTTACGCGTGTTTTTGCTGGCAGAGCACGGCCACTGTCGCGCGGTCGCCGACATGTTTGAAAATTCGCGCACCACATTCACGTCGTCCGTGCTGCGGTATTTCACGTGGAACATGCCGTTCCACGCCGAACACCACGCGCTGCCGCAGGTGCCGTTTTACAATTTGCCGACGCTGCACCGCTACACGAAACCACATTTGAAAACGACCGCGCACGGCTATTTTCAATTTCACAAAAACTATGTTACCCGGTTTTGATTTCTGTTAATTTTATGCGAAAACGTGCACTATTTCAATATTTCCGATCCGTAAATGCGATTTATGGACCCATTATTGCCATAAATTTGACATAATTGATTAACGGGTCATCCCCGAAATCCACTGGCGACAACGAATTTTTCCGAGCTGTTGGCGCGGCTCGACGGTGGTTTGACATGGGCAACTTTGGTGAATTTCTTTTTAAGCATTTTTTGCAAATCGCCCTCCGCGCCGCCGGCCAGAACCTTGGCGACAAACGTGCCGCCCGGCGTCAGAACGTCGAACGAAAAATGGGCCGCGGCCTCGCATAATGCCATGATCCGCAGGTGGTCGGTCTGTTTGTGGCCCGAACTGGAGGCCGCCATGTCCGACATCACCACGTCGACCTGACCGTTCAACCAACTTTGGACCGATTTGTCAGCGTCGTCGGCCATGAAATCCAGCACATGCAGCTCTGCGCCCGCGATGGGCTCGACGACCTGCAAATCGATGCCCAACACCTGGCCCTGCGCTTTGGACGTCCGCGTTCCCAGCGCATTGACCCGTGCCACTGCCACTTGACTCCAGCCACCGGGTGCGCAGCCCAGATCGACCACGCGCGCGCCGGGCACCAGAAAATGCATTTTGTCGTCTATTTCCAGAATTTTATAGGCAGCACGCCCGCGATACCCGTCTTTGCGGGCCCGCGCGACGTAGGGGTCGTTGAGCTGGCGCTTTAGCCACAGAGTCGAACTCAGCTTGCGGCCCTTGGCGGTTTTGACTTTGACGTGCAAATCGCGCTGGCCGCGCCCCGATGTCTTTTTCGGACCTGCCATGGTTAATGGTTTATCCCGCCCAACGCGCCATCAGCAGTCATTTGCTCGTAAAGCAGCCCCTCGCGCAACCCGCGGTCGGCAACGCTAAGACAGTCGGTCGGCCATATCCGCAGCAGCGTTTGCAAAATCGCCACGCCCGACATGATCAGAAACTGTCGCTCGCGTCCGATTCGTGGATCATTGCGCCGCCCCGACGGTCCCAGATTCATATATTGCCGGATGACGGCATCGACTTCTCGCCCGCTCAGCACCAACCCGTCAACTTTGCTGCGTTCGTAGCGATCAAGGCCCAGATGCGACGCCGCCACGGTCGTCACTGTACCCGACGTGCCAATAATCTGGAAATTATCGGTGCTTTCGCGGTCCAGCGCGTCGCGATAGGGCACGAAACTTTCCAAATGGTCCTCAAAATAGCACGACATCAGGGCGAACTGGGCACCGTCCTCTTTGACGTCGGAAAACTGCTCTGTCAGAGTCACAACGCCCACCGGCACAGATATCCAGTCAATGACCCGCGCGCCAAGATAACGCCCGTGGCGCACACCCGATTTGCGTTGCCGGTTCATGCCCATGATCGCGGCGGAACGCTGGCGTTCCTCTACATCGGTCAAATCGATCCAGACCAGTTCGGTAGAGCCGCCGCCGATATCAATGACCAGTAGCTGGCGGGTGTCGTCCGCAACCAGTGGCGCGCAGGATATCACGGCCAGGCGCGCCTCTTCTTCGGATTCTATGATTTCCAGCTGCAGGCCGGTTTCACGCAGCACTTTGCGCAGAAAGTCCTCGCTGTTGGCGGCGCGGCGACACGCCTCAGTCGCGACAAGACGCGCGCGAGTGACATTATGGCTTTGCATTTTGTTGCGGCAAACCTTGAGCGCCGCGACCGTGCGGCGGATCCCGGCTTGCGACAGGCGACCGGATTTTTCGAGCCCCCGCCCAAGTTGCACCGATTTGGAAAAGCTGTCGATGACCTGAAACTTGTCGCCCCTAGGGCGCGCAATCAGCATTCTACACGCGTTGGTACCCAGATCGAGCGCACCGTAAAGCCCGCTGGTTACAGTGTTCATTTCCGCGTCGCCGCTGATTTGCGCCTTGGCGTCAAACGGGCACCGTCGCATGTTCTGGCCGCCATGAAATCGGGCCTCCATTTGGTGTTGCGTCCAGCGTAGCGATGCCACCGCCCGGGCGCAAGACGCAGAAAAATGCCCTGCCCGGCGTAAGCAAGGTCGTTTCTTCGTTTCACCAAGTCGAATATTGATCTTGCACTGTGAACCGCGACACCTATTACAGCGCAAAGCTCATCATCGGGAATCACATGACATGCCTGACGTTACCATTGTTTATTGGCGCGATATTCCGGCGCAAGTAATTGTTGGCAAGGGCCGCAAAGCCGTGAAAATTCAGCTGCCCGAACGCTTTGAGCAGGCGATTGATCGCTGCGCCATGAAAGTCGGGGCCAAAGACGCCGACGCCTATCTGGCGGATTGGCGCAAGGCTCCCCCATTTGCAATCGAAGGCGATGCACAAGAAATAGCCGCGACACAGGCGGCGATGCTGGAACGCGAATTCGATCAAGTCCGCGTCAAGGCGCTGATCGACAACGAAGGCCGGGCGTGAGCGAACGACCACGCGGGAGATGACCATGGCACTACTGAATTTTGGCAGAAGACCCGATGCGACCGCAGCCAGTCCTGAACTGGCGGACTTCGTGCAGGGCTATTCAATCGAAATCATGCCGCGCACCGCCGCCAAAGTAGACGACTTTCCTGCGCTTTTGCCCATGGGCACACGGGTTTACATCGCCCATATCGAGGGTACGCCGATTGACGAGATGGTCGACACGGCGCGCCGACTGAACGCCGACGGTTTTGACGTCATGCCGCATTTTCCGGCCCGGATCATTGCGAATAAATCCGTGCTGGGCGACTGGATTGCCCGCTATCAGGGTGAAGCGAATGTCGATCAGGCATTATTGCTGGCAGGGGGTGTGACCACGCCTTACGGCGACTTTCACAGCGCCATGCAACTGGCGGAAACCGGGCTTTTTGATCGGGCTGGTTTTCGGCGCCTGCATTTCGCCGGTCATCCTGAGGGCAATAAAGACATTGATCCCGACGGTGGGCGGCGGGTGCTGGACGCGGCATTGTCGTGGAAACAGGCGTTTGCCTGGCGCACAGACGCGCAGGTCGCGCTGGCGACGCAGTTTTGTTTTGAATCCGCGCCAGTTATCGACTGGGTCGACGGACTGAAATCACAAGGTATTGATATTCCTGTTCATATTGGCATTGCCGGACCGGCCAAATTGCAAACGATGATCAAATTTTCCATTGCCTGCGGCGTGGGCGCGTCACTTCGCGTATTGCAACGGCGTGCGCGCGATGTCACGCGCCTGTTGCTGCCGTTTGAGCCGGACGAGGTATTGGGCGAACTGGCGGCACACAAAGCCGCGCACCCCGATTTTAACATCGCGCAGGTACATTTCTTCCCATTGGGCGGGATAAAGGCCAACGCACATTGGGCGCGTGATCACGGCGGCGACGCGGCGCACAGCAAATCCGGCTCGTAAAGGACGCAATCGATGACGCAGACTATTGTAGAATCCGCAGGCAAGACCGCGATTATCGGCTTTGACCAGCCGTTTTGCGTCATCGGCGAAAGGATCAATCCAACGGGGCGTAAAAAACTGGCTGCCGAACTTGAAGCCGGTGATTTTTCCACTGTGGAAAAAGACGCGCTGGCGCAGGTTGCCGCCGGGGCGACCATGCTCGATATCAACGCTGGCGTTGTCTATAATTCCAACCCCAATCCTAACGAGACCGAACCGCCATTGATGCGCAAAGTCATCGAAATGGTGCAGGGGCTGGTTGATATTCCGCTGTGTATCGACAGCTCGGTGCCCGGCGCGCTTGAGGCCGGGCTTGAGGTTTGCAAAGGCCGTCCCCTGCTTAATTCGGTCACTGGCGAAGAGGAACGGCTGGAAATGATCCTGCCGCTGGTCAAAAAATACAACGTGCCAGTGGTGGCGATTTCCAACGACGACACCGGCATATCTGAAGATCCTGACGTGCGCTTTGAGGTCGCCAGGCGCATCGTGCAGCGCGCCGCCGATTTTGGTATTCCCGCGCAGGATATCGTGGTCGATCCGCTGGTGATGCCTGTTGGGGCCATGGGTACCGCCGGTTTGCAGGTTTTCGCGTTGGTGCGGCGTCTGCGCATGGAACTTGGCGTGAATACCACTTGTGGGGCATCCAATATTTCGTTTGGCCTGCCCAACCGGCATGGGATCAACAACGCGTTTTTGCCTATGGCGATGGCCGCAGGCATGACCAGCGCCATCATGAACCCCGTGGCACTGCCGGTTAATCAGACGAAACTGGATGAGAAACGCGCCGAACTGGCGGCCGCCGGTATCATCGTGCCCGCCGATATCGACCCCGAGGTTCTGGCCAACATCACCGGCATGGGTTCAACGCTGTCAAAATCCGGCAAAGAAATGGAGGCCATTCGCGCCGCCAATTTTCTGACCAATAATGACCCACACGGCGCCAACTGGATCAAGTTTAACAAACCCCCCACCAAACCCGACGAAGACGGCGCGCGTAGCGGACGCACGTCGCGGCGTCGGCGTCGCTAAACATCACCCGAACCGCTGACCAAAGTTCAATTGCGCGTTAACGGTATGACATTATCTTGCAATGAAACAAAGCGTTGACCTAGGCTGCTGAAAGACCGCGAACCGCTTTGGGACGCTTGTGCAGCGCGAGGCATCCACTGAGAAATTCACCCGATCCATCTCATTTGCGACAACGCCATGACTGACGGAGGTGTTTCGCGCGCATCCAAAATATTGCGCACAACTTTGCGTGTCGCTGTGTTGGCCGGATTTGTTGTCGTGGTCAATCTTGGGGTGATTTGGGTCAAGCAACGGCTTAGCGTGATCACTGACCCCAACGACAGTGCGATGCTGATCGGAATCATCGTTCTGTCGCTTTTGCTGTACACCCTGCTGATGGCGCTGCCTTTTGTGCCGGGTGTAGAGATCGGCCTGTCGCTCTTGATGTTGCAAGGCCCGCCGGTTGCTCCGTTTGTATACCTGGCCACATTTGCCGGCCTGAGCCTGAGTTTTCTGCTGGGGCATTTTCTACCCTATTCGTACCTGCAGCGGATCGTCTTTGACCTCGGTTTGAACAAAACCAGCGGTTTGCTCGAGTCGCTCAGACCACTTAGCAGCGAACGCCGGCTGGCGCTGTTGCGGCGGCGGCTACCCCGTTGGGCAACTGCAATTTTCATCAACTACCGCTATGTCATGATCGCGCTGGCGCTGAACATGCCCGGAAACATAGTCATAGGGGGTGGCGGCGGCATTGCTCTGGTCGCGGGGATCAGCCGCGTGTTTTCGCCCGTGCTTGTCCTGCTGACATTTGCTTTGGCGGTCGCGCCCGTCGCCGCCGCCTTCTTTTTCTTCGGGGCCAATTGGTTCAATTATTGATTTTTGGCGCTAAAATTGCCGAATATTTACACGAATGCGGCGTGGATTGACTTTTGTTGCAGCGCAATGCGGCCTAGACAGTCCGTTAATCAATCCGGGCATCGCTATGAGCACACAAGATCCACTCGTCATTTTTACCCCGTCTGGCAAGCGCGGGCGCTTTGCGGCGGGCACACCGATATTGCAGGCCGCGCGCGGTCTTGGTGTCGATCTGGACAGCGTTTGTGGTGGTCGCGGCATCTGTTCCAAATGTCAGGTGGCACCGGCGTTCGGTGCGTTCCCCAAACACGGCGTGACCGTGGCCAAGGACGCGCTTAGCGATTGGAACGCAGTTGAAGAGCGATACAAGTCCATTCGTGGCATGTTGAACGGGCGGCGTCTGGGCTGTCAGGCGCGCGTTCAAGGTGACGTCGTTATCGACGTGCCCCCTGAAAGTCAGGTCCACAAACAGGTCGTGCGCAAGGCCGCGACCGCGCGCGATATTGTCACTGACCCCGCCACCAGCCTGTATTATATCGAGGTCGAAGAACCCGATATGCACAAACCGTCGGGCGATCTGGAACGGGTACGGGCGGCGCTGCGCGATCAGTGGGACATCGCCGAAGTTCAAGCAGATTTTGCGGCTGTGCAGGAGCTGCAAAGCGTGCTGCGCAAAGGCCAATGGAAAATCACCGTGGCGCTGTGCCAGCCGCAGCGCGATCAGCCACCGCAGCTGGCGGCGCTTTGGCCGGGCTATCTGGATCAGCCGGTCTACGGGCTGGCCATCGATCTGGGCTCGACCACGATTGCCGCGCACCTGTGCAATTTGTCTGACGATTCTGTCACCGCGTCGGCCGGTATCATGAACCCGCAAATCCGCTTTGGCGAAGACCTGATGAGCCGCGTGTCATATGTGATGATGAACCCCGGCGGCGACAGGGATCTGACCGAAGTTGTGCGTGCCGCAATCAACGATCTGACCGTGGAACTGGCGGGTGACGCGGGTATCGAAACAGGTCTGATTTTGGAAACGGTGATCGTGTGCAATCCGGTGATGCACCACTTGTTGCTGGGCATCGATCCGGTCGAGCTGGGTCAGGCCCCGTTTGCGCTGGCGGTGGCGACCGCGCTGAACCTGACGGCCGCAGATTTACAATTGTCGGCGCTGCGGGCCAACGCGCGCATCTACGTTCTGCCCTGCATCGCGGGACATGTCGGCGCCGACGCCGCGGCGGTCGCGTTGTCAGAAGAACCGCATAAATCCAAAGACCTGGTGCTTGTTGTAGATGTTGGCACCAACGCGGAAATCCTGCTGGGCAACAGGGACCGCGTCTTGGCGTGTTCTTCGCCCACCGGTCCGGCCTTTGAAGGCGCACAAATCTCCAGCGGCCAGCGCGCCGCACCGGGCGCAATCGAGCGCGTGACCATCGATCCTGTCACAAAAGAGCCGCGATTCAAAGTTATCGGCGGCGATCTTTGGTCCGACGAAGACGGGTTTGACGCCGTCATTGAAAAATTGGGGGTCACCGGCATTTGCGGTTCGGGCATTATCGAGGTGGTGGCCGAATTGCGCATGGCCGGGCTTATGGATCGGGGCGGGCTGCTTGGCGGTCCCGGCCCCACGGGAACAGCGCGAATGATTGCAACCGGGCGCACCTTTGCCTATGTGTTGTTTGATGGCACCGAAAGCGGCGGCCCGCTGATCACGGTGACGCAGGGCGACGTGCGCGCCATCCAACTGGCGAAATCGGCGCTATATGCAGGCGCACGGCTGTTGATGGACAAGCTGAACGTCGACCGTGTGGACCGCGTGGTGCTTGCTGGTGCGTTTGGTGCGCATATTTCGGTCAAACACGCCATGGTGCTGGGAATGATTCCCGATTGTGCGCTGGACAACGTACGATCGGCCGGCAACGCAGCAGGCACAGGTGCGCGCATCGCGCTATGTTCGGTCAAGGCGCGCCGCGACATCGAACAAACCGTACGCGAGATCGAAAAGATCGAAACGGCAGTCGAGCCGCGATTTCAGGAGCATTTCATCAACGCCAGCTATATTCCCCACGGCAGCGATGATTTTCCCGAACTGTCCAAAGTCGTGACCTTGCCACAGCCGTCGTTCAAAGAAAGTGCCGGCGACGATAGAGGCGGACAGCCAACCCGCCGCCGCCGCCGCACACAGTAGCCACAGCTTGACGAACCCGGCCCCGCACCGTAGCACAACAATTGCGCGGGTATGGTGAAAAGGTATCACGGCAGCTTCCCAAGCTTTAGTTACGGGTTCAATTCCCGTTACCCGCTCCAGTTTTTGGGCAGCGCTTTTACCCTTGCATAAATTGCATAAGGGATGTGCGAAAACGGGCGGTGTAAACGCCTGGTTGGCTGCATAGATGCGTTTCAGTTGAAACAAATGCTCTGACATCTCAGGGCGATTGGAGCCTGAAATGACCACCGGTAAAATGACAGTACCAAGTGCATCCGAACTTCGCAGCGCCGAAATCCGCGCCCATGAATTGCGTGCGCGGGTCATGCGCAACGGGCTGGCCTGGATTTTCGGTCGTGTGACACCAAAATCCAAGGCCATCGATCGGTCCTATGACCGGGCGTTGTTGCTTTGATCCACAGCGGTCGGCAAAAGCGGTAGGACCGGCTAGAATCTGGCCTCGACCATGCGGATTGTCGTGCTGAACTCTGGTGCGGACGATTGTTTTGGCAGTGGTTGGGTCCAGGCAATAAAGATGCTGTCACCCACCGCCACCATGCGGGGAAAGTTGATAAGCCCGCCTGCGTCGTTGCGCGTGATCACCTGCGATTTACTGCAGCCCGTTTTAGGAAATGCGCGACAGACCACGAGTGACTCGCCGCCCTTTGACTCGCTGACCCACGACACCAGCGCGCTGCCGTCGCCAAGCTGCACCACGTCCACGCGCCCGCGCGCGGTGTCTGTGTCAATCACAAGAGCGGGCGCAAAGGTTGCACCGTCATTTTCGGAGAACGCCAATTTTACCGCCGGTATGTCCTGCGCGGCCGTAAACCAGGCTACAACCGAAAACTTGCCGTGCGCGTCGATGGCCGGTCCGTTCACAGGGCAACCGCTGATTTCCCAACCGTCGTGATGGACTGTGGCAGGTTGGCTCCAGGTTCCGTCTTGTAACCGTACCACCGATATATCGCGAATCTCACCCGCTGTGCGGTCGCGGTAAGCGACCAGAACTATTCCGCTTCCGGTCACAACTGCCGAAGTCTGGCAACAGGTGCAGGTGCGCACATCCAGCAGAACGTCATCGGATAGCTTTCCGTCCGCGCTAAGTGTCGAGGTGCGCAACTGGCTGGCATTGGTAAACGTATCTGCGGCGTTTTCGTCATAAGCGCGCCCATCCAGCCACAGCACTATCAGGCGGTTGTCGGCAAGCGGCAGCAACGTGGCAAAACCGTGCTGGCGCTGCATGCCGTCGCGATGCGGTACAATCGCAGTGCCCCACGAGCGGCCAACGTCGGACGAAAGCGCGATATTGACGTCGTAGTCATAGGACGACGGCCCATTTTTCCTGAGCCAGTGCACGGCCAGCGTGCCATCGTCAAACGCTGCGACGGAGGGAAAATCCGCCCAATTCACAAACAGGTCGTTTGAACGCACAGCGGTTTTTGGGCGGTTCCATCCGTGCGCGGAACGCGTCGCGGTTTTAACGGCAAACGCCTTGCCCACCGGTTCCACCCAGCTCATTCGAAGAGCCCCGTCAGTACCTGCAAACAGCGCCGGTTCGCGCGCACCTTGTGCGACGGGCGGTCGAATTTCGGTGAGCGACGAAAAGACCCGAGACTGGGGCCTTCCCTGCGCAAAAAACGCCAGCAGGATAAGCGCGACCGCACCGGCGGATAACCAGCGGCCCACCGGGTTTGCGTTACTGTGACGCGGGTTTGTCATGGGTTTGTGCGTTCATGCGCGTGTCCGTCCATAGTCACAACTGCGTCAGACCAGCTTATTGGTTGTGCGCCCCGTTTCGATACAATTTTTGTTGATCACGGCGGAGGTTGCCGCCTTTGACTTCAGCCATGGGTGGCGTTTTCTTTTGCCACGGCAATAAAGTGCAGCAGTTTTTGTGTCGATGCATCCTTTGGCGTGGTTTGATCTTTGTGCCGCACCAGCTGCAGCTTCCCAAGCTTTAGTTACGGGTTTAATTCCCGTTACCCGCTCCTAACAGTGATCGACCCTAAAAAATGTACGATCTGTTAACCGGTTCCAATAGATGGGTGCCGGAACCATTTCCGCAGCTCTTTTTTGTATTCTTGCAGACTTTCAAGTCGCGCTTCTGCGACTTCCCGGCGCGCTCGGTTAACAAAATTATCCGGTTTCGATCGCAGGTCTTTTAATGTCTGTGTAAGCCGTGCATTCATTCTTCGAATCCAGTCAAGTTCTTCCTGAAGGCGTCTAAGGCGGTCAGCCCTTGCCGTCAGGCGGCACATGTCGCCCAACAACCGTCGGGTCGGGCCGGTTTCCGCCGTCGCCATTCTTAAAATCATCGGGGCAATGCCGCGGCTAAAACCTTCTATGGTAAACGCGTTGAAATAATCGCGGTTATTACGTAGTGCATGCAACTGGCGTTCGTTTAGTCTCCGGAATTCATTCTTGGTGAAATTAACATCTGTGAATGTTGCTTCGGGCCGGTCTGGGGACGCTTCCGAAGCGCTGGCGAATACAACGGCCAAAACTAAAACCAATGTAAAAAACGCCCCGGATAATTGAATAGTTCGCATCGTGTTGAATTCTCCTGTGGCTTTGGCCAATTTCACCCTGTCATGTTGAGAAGAACCACTTCTAGCTGGTACCGAAAGACGGATTTGATAGCCAGCGGCGCAATTCTCTTCTGTAATCGTCAAGATTTGTGAACCGGGCTTCCTCACTGTCAATTATTGTCCGGTTTATCACGTTGTCGGGTCGCTTTTTTAGCCGCGTGATAGATTGATTGATATTTTCTTTCAGGTCGTCAACCCAAGCAATTTCTTCCCGCAGCCGCGCCTGTCGGTCGGCCCGTGAGGTCAGGCGACACATATCGCCCAGCAGTGCTCTGGTTCTGCCCCGCTGCGCGACCGCCATGAGCAGCACCATATGGGCGCTCCTGTCGAAACCTTCGATTGTCAGGGCATCCGAATATTCTTCGCTTATGAGTATCGAATGTAACTGACGGTCATTCAAATTTCGAAACTCGTTCTTGGTGAAATTTACATCGGTAAAGCGAACCTTCGGTGGCTCTGCCGAGGTAAAAACCGGGTTTAAGAGAAAACACACGGAAATGAGTGCAGGCAGAGTATTTGCGCTGAATGCGTTTGTCTGGGCCACTGCGGATTACCCTTTCATCACCGAAATAGACGTACGACTAATACACCCCAGAGACCACCATTTGGATACATTGGAATGAAAATGCAAAACTATTGGTGCAGACCAAGATATCTTCAATGCGCAGATTATCAACCAAAAAGTCGCCGCCGGTTGTGGCGTTTCCTTTTCCCGCGCAAAAACGGGTGATGAACTGGTCCTGTTCCAGCTTTGCGCCCAGAGGACCGGCGCTCAAATAAGCCCATTGTGCGGGCAGTTTGTGTTAATATTTTTACGTAAATCAGATATGAACCGCTGAACGTTACTAAGGTGTCCTCAACACAATTATTGCGATTCAGCCAAATTCTTTAATATATTTCAACAACATCAATGTCGAGCCGTCCTTGCCGGCTGTGGCGGTGGCGCTTTCGATCAGAGGTAACATACTGACCGCCAGTTCCTTGCCCAGTTCAACCCCCCATTGATCAAAGCTGTTGATCCCCAACAGCACGCCTTCGACAAACACCCGGTGTTCATAAAGCGCGATGATACGGCCCAGATTGTAGGGCGTCATTTTCTCATAGATCAGTGTGGTCGACGGGCGGTTGCCCGAAAATACGCGGTGTGCCGCCTGCCGCTGCACAGCTTCGCCAGTATAGCCTTGCGCCGCCATATAAGTGCGCACGTCGTCAATGTTGCGCCCCCGCATCAAAGCCTCGGACTGGGCCAGACAGTTGGCCACCAACAGATCGTGCGCTGGCTGCTGGGTGCGGTCATGGGCCAGTGCCGCCACCATAAATTCGCAGGGAACGATGTCAGGGCTCTGATGAATAAGCTGATAAAAAGCGTGCTGACCATTGGTGCCGGCCGCGCCCCAAACAACGGGGCCAGAGCGCCCTTTAAGCGGCGCGCCGTCCATGGCGACGGCTTTGCCGTTACTTTCCATTTCCAATTGCTGCAAATAGCTTGGCAACAGAGACAGGCGCTGGTC
>Ga0114932_10003084_pt1 | contig 16737 bp, 10 predicted proteins | sample 2SBtaG_2_FD_87286 | JGI IMG/M metagenome (GOLD analysis project Ga0114932, IMG submission 87286) | Deep subsurface microbial communities from Kolumbo volcano to uncover new lineages of life (NeLLi) - 2SBTROV12_ACTIVE470 metaG | ecosystem: Environmental > Aquatic > Marine > Volcanic ... | reverse complement strand
GAGAACAAGAGCGCACTGCTCGATTTATTTTGCCGAAGCGAAAACAATTGGATGCCGCTGTTATTATTCATAGCGACATCCTTACTTCTGGAGGCGAGTTTCACATCATCCCAGAGGGAGATCGAGTACTGCTCGGACGTACGTTGTCCGTCCATAACATCGATGACTGGGGACGGCGTGATTTTAAAAAGCCAGCGCGCGATGCAAAACGAGGCATGCTTCCTCCAAAGCTTGCTCGTACTATGGTAAACCTGGCTGGTGTTTCTGAGGGTAGAATGCTTGATCCTTTTTGTGGAACAGGAACGGTTTCCATGGAAGCTTCTTTGTTGGGATACACAGCGATTGCGAGTGATGCTGATCCTGCTGCTATCGAAGCCACTCAAAAAAATGCGGACTGGATGGTTGAACAGTACCAAACACAACCAATCGAAGTCTTGCAAAGTGACGCACGTGACGTCGCTCGTCGAGTCAAAGAACCAGTTGTGGCGATCGTCACGGAACCATATTTAGGGAACCCAAATAAACTTACACATGCACAGCGAGAAGAGCATGCCGTCGGAATCGCAGATTTGTATGCTGACGCTTTAAAAAATTGGACGAAAATTTTGGAGACTGGCGCACGCGTCGTCATGGTTATTCCACTATACAAAACCAGAGAAGGACTAGTTCAGATTCCTATCCATACTCGTTTTAAAAAACTTGGCTACAGAATTATTCCACCCATGTCTCCCCTGTCTTTGGATGATGAGCGTTCTCCGGCCGGAAATCTGCTCTATGGTCGTGATGATCAGCGTGTTCTACGAGAGATCATTCTCTTATTAAAGCTGTAATTCATTATTGACATCTTACAACCCTCTTGCTAACCTTTTTCCACTAGATCTTTCAAGAGGAACCTTTAAATGAATCAGCCAGCACTTGTAGTCCTTGTCCGTCACATGGAGTCGGTCGGCAATACCATTAAGAGTGGTGATGAACGAGCCACACACGAACTCCCCATTCACGCATTCCCCATTACGGAGCGTGGTAAAACTCAGGGCGCAGCAGTACATAAAGTTGTTTCTAGCTATTACGGCAAGTTCGACCATCACTTCTGTTCAACATATCTTCGTACACGCCAGAGCCTAGCTCTCGTTGCCCCCGATGTTGATCCGACTGAGGACGCGCGACTTGATGAGTGGGATAAGGGCGTCTGGTATCAGATGACCGAAGCAGAAGTTCTGAGGCGATATTCAAACGAGGATCGTGTTCAGGATAAGACCGGCACGTATCATTACCACGCCCCTGGCGGCGAGACTGGTACAGATGTTGAGTGTCGGATTCGAAGCTTCCTGAATCATCTACAGCTTAACTGCTCAGGTGAAAAAGTTCTCATCTCGTGTCATGGACGCTGGTTGTTCTTTCTTCAGAAAATTCTACTGAACCATCAAGGCACAACAGTCACCATGGATACGTACCTCGAAAATGGATCGATTACTGTTCTTCTAGGAAAAGGACGCACACTCACACTTGAACAGTTTGCTATCCCATACAATAATTTTGGAAACACATCTATATAGTATAAACACAGCATTAGGCTGTGTTTTTTGTTCTTTACTAAAGGGCTTTTTTAATCAAAGAAATCGGCGTGAGCCGAAATTATAATCCCTTTCCTTATTGGTTTTCGCCCTTAGATTTTTTCGGGATCAGCGAGACGCAGTTTTTTCAGAAACACATTTTTACTGTCTGAGCATTTGAGCGAGTTTAAAAATGTGTCTGAAAAATCAAGTCGAGCCCTGAAAATGTCTCGGGCGAGGTTTTTTGTGGCTTTTTTAAAAAAAGTAAGGCCAGCTGGACCTCCGAGTAAACCAAATCTCGAGTTCTATATAACATACGGTTTCAAAAGCGAAATCCGGATCAAATCAGGGATGACACATTTACGTATAATATACTGAATACCGCACGGAATGCCTCATTCTTCAGGATGACGAGCAGATGACACGCTGTTGTCGTGACACACCCCCTATCCCCCAATCTTAAAGAAACATACATCTCCGTCTTTCATAATGTATGTCTTTCCCTCTAGCCGTATCTTTCCTGTGCCCTTGAGACCACTCCACCCATTATGCTCAACAAAGTCTTCGTATGTTGCGATTTCGGCTGCAATAAATTTCTTTTCAAAATCTCCATGGATTTTTCCTGCAGCTTGTGGTGCTGCCGTTCCTTCGTCTATCGTCCATGCTCGTGTTTCTTGTTCACCTGATGTCATGTACGTCATGAGGTGTAGAAGTTTGTATCCCGTTGTAATGACGCGAGATAATCCGCTTTCCTCCATTCCGAGTTCCTTCATGAAATCAGCAGCCTCTTCATCTGAAAGTTCCGAAAGTTCAGCTTCAATTTTTGCAGAAATAGGAACAATCGGACATGAGAAATTTCCTTTGAGTGTTTCTTCTTCTCCCCCTTCGTCTATATTTTGAATGATGAAGTATGGTTTTGCAGTGAGGAGTGATAGTTGTTTCGCGAGATATTCATCCCCTTCCTCCATGATATCAATAACGGATTTCCCGTTGTTTAATTGTGTTTTAAATCGTTCGAGAATTTCCGCCTCTTTTTCCATTTCCTTTGTTGATCCCGCTTTCATGACACCTCGTGTTTTTTCTAACCGCTTTTCTACTGTAGCGAGATCTGCCATTGCCAGCTCAATAATAATAACATCCAAATCGTTTTCAGGGTCGACTTCTCCGTGTACATGCATGACATCTTTATCGGTAAACGCTCGAATGACATGTGCGATGGCATCCACCTCTCGAATATGTGCGAGGAACTGATTCCCCAACCCCTCACCTTCGGATGCACCTTTCACCAACCCAGCAATATCCACAAATTCAATTGTTGCCGGAATGATCTTCTGCGTGTTTGATATTTCTGCAAGTTTCGCAAGTCGTTTATCTGGGACATCAACAATACCGACCGATGGGTCGATCGTGGCAAATGCGTAGTTTGCGATAAGCGTTTGTTTTTTTGTAAGAGCCTTGAACAAGGTTGATTTCCCTACGTTCGGCAGCCCAACGATTCCTATTTTCATAATAATGTTTTGATTCGTGCTATTCCCTTCATGGTTGGAGGATCGGTTACAATACTATCCGCCTCATCTAATGTGATCCAACCTATGGTTGAAAATTCTTTATTGAGTAATGTGTGGTCTGGTTTGAATGCATTCTGTTTCACTGAAAAAAAATACCAAATATCGAAGTGACCAGTGCACCTTTGACGTGGATTATCTATCACCTTGAATGTCACAAGCTGTGGTATCGTAGGTGTAGGCAATGTGAATCCCCACTCCTCTTGCATCTCTCTGATCAGCGCTTGGCGTGCAGTCTCTCCCTGATCAATGTGCCCTCCCGTGAATATGTGCAGGTCGGCTTTAATGTGATGCCCAAGAAACACTTTTTTCTGTTCGGGATCATACGGCGCGAACATCACATTGATATGTGTATCCGGATTTTCGTCGCGTGTCCACATTCCTTCGTCGATGCGCTGAATGAACTTCTTCCTTAACTCCTCCTCGCATACCAGCGAATCATGCATTTCCTCCAAAATTGTGCGTATTTCTGCTGGCATAGTGAAGCGAGTATAGCAGCCATGCGCTCAGTTATCAAGAACAAAAAACCGACCATGAAAGCCGGTTTTTTTAAGATTATGCCGATCGTACTTGTCACGATCGAGCAGTTTCGAAAGAATGTAACGCTTTTAATTGTGATTCTTCAAGATGAATCACCGGGCGTTTTAATTTAATCAGCGCAACCGCTTCATCCGCCGTCATGCCTGTTTGTATCAAGTAGGCTGCTACTAATGTCGGTGCACGTCCATGACCGTTTTTACAATGCACATACAGTTTTTCGTCTTGCTGGACGAGCGAGATGATCGCATCAATACCGGTTTGCAGTTGTGAAGGTGTTGGTGGTGTGTGATCTACTGTTGGTAGCCAGAGGAACATTTCTACTCCGTATGGTGCGTCGAGGTTTTCCTTTTCCAGAGAGATGTCCGACTTTACTCCGATGTTAAGTAGTTCATTTTTGAAATGATCTACACAACATGCGTTCGTCCCGAGGTAGATGTGATCGGTGATTTGGTTATACTCAAAATCTGGCTGGCCTTGCTCGTGTGCTTGCATATGACTGATTATTGATTTACTTCTTCTACTGGTGTCTCCTCAATGACTTCTTCGATAGCTGGTTCTGGTTCTACCACCACTTCTGGTTCTGGTTCAGTTTCTTCTACGATTGGTGTGACGATATTTGGTATTCCCACCTCTTCGACTGGTTCTGGCGTGACCTCCGGAACGACCTCAGGTTCAGTTACTGGTTCTTCCTCCACCGCTTCTTGCTCCACTTGCTCTTCGGCCGACTCAACTTCCGCAGAAGCTGGCTCCTCATCTACTTCTGGAATCTCTTCTGGTACCGTATCTGGTTCTGGATCCATCGGAGTTTCCGTACCCTCTTCGACAACTTCTTCCGGAGGTGTTTCTGTGTCCTCTGCTAGAATTTCTTCTTCTGTTTCTTCTACTGGATCCGGACTAGATGGTTCTGTTTCATCCGATGCAGTGTCGTGCGGCACTGGATCTGCCTGAGGTGCTTCAAAGTCTAAGTCATCGCCATCTTTCTGAACGATCCACCAATCAAGCAGCGTGTATTCTGAAAGTGATGAGGACATGGTAATCGTAAATGATTCTCCTGCCACTTTTTGAGAGATATGATAACTTCGACCAGCGAGATTAGTGAGGAAGCTTACGAAAATCTTTGAGTTGTCGCGTACTGCAGGAGTAATGATTGTGAGTGAGTCAGATCCGCTCTCCATAACCGCCTCTCCAATAGTTGGAGCGTTGAGGTTCTGTTCGACAACATATTCTTCAGCAGTAATTCGCTTAACACTCATGTTTCCGTCTGTATCAACTCCCCACGTACCTCGAGTAGATGTGATTGATGTTGCAAGTAAATCAGATGCAGTGCTTGATGAAATACTTCCATCACTGTTCTCGCCGATAGTCAGTGTCGAGCTTCCCGCTGTCATTCCGGACCGAACTAACGTTCTGATGTTTCCCATTCCCTCCTCATGTGGCTCCAGCGCAGTCGCTACAATCACCGCACTAACACCCGCCGCACCTACCTGGTCATACTTCATGAGATGGCCCGGTTCGCTCGCAGTCACAAGCATATCCCCCACCTCAATGGCTCCATTTTCATCAGTTACATTTGTATTAACCAGTCCGGCCAATGCTAGGGCTGCTCTATTTTCTCCTCGTGCACCCATCACAAAAGCAGCAGTGTTTGAAATCACACCAGCTGCAGATTGTGAGTATGCATCTTCTACTTTTTTAAATTTACCCGGGAACTCTGGATCTGGCATGATTGTATCTCCAGATTCTACAGCCTGGCCCGGTGACAAATCTACGTACTCCGCAAGATCACCAATACCGAAGTCGGTTGAGTTTGCGATGAAACTATTTTTCGCGTACACGTTTCCACCTGCTCCAACATGGAATTTAGGAGTCCCTCCATTAGAGATAGTTAGTAATGTTCTGTCTAAGGAATCAGTTGATGATGTGAGAGCTACATCGCTATTGAAGTGAAACGCAGTTGCGCCAGCTTGATTCTGAACCATCGATGTGAATGTTGTTGTCGCAAGATTACCACCCTCCAGATCGTATCCGATCTCTAGAATATCTCCCACGATTCCATCTGCAGATGTTGTGGCGAACCGAGCAAGACTTCCTTGATCGATATCCGTTCCTATAGTTGCGAAAGTGAACCCGTAGCTTCCATCAGAGTTTGCTGGCACCGACAAGAACTTTGAACTAGATGCGAAGGAGAGGTCTCCGAGGATGTTTACATCTCCCAATGAGTTTATGCCTCCGTGAGATACCGAAAGCCCTCCACCGATTGTCACGTTGCCGCCGATATATCCCTCTGCCCTTACGCTCAACCTTCCTGTTTCCACACTACCGATACTTGCTGAGCTTAAATCAGACCCGAACAGATCAATAACCCTAAATGCATCTGTATTTTGCGTAGAAATATATGCGTATTTACCCAAAACAGCAACCGCAGTCACACTATCTAAATCTGTAGTATCAGTTAGGTCTGAAGCGATAATCGGGTTTTCTGGATCCTCGACATCGAATGTGTACAGCGCGTCATTCGTACCATCAACAACATAAACATATTTTCCAGCACTCACCGGACTTCTTGGGGCCTGCATACTTCCATTGTGTGTACCCACAATTTCAGGAGCTGTGACATCAGTAATATCAATAACATTGAAAAATCCATTTGTCGTTCCACCTGTTGTATACGCATATCGTCCGGAGACAGTCACTCCGGAGATTGCAATGAGATTCGTCACATCTTTAATTTCACCTACGATTACCGGATGTGTTGGATCTGACACATCGAGAATCTGAAGTGATTGATCAAGGTAACTTGTTACAAATGCATATTTACCTTGTACAAATACATCTGAAGGCAAATTGAGGTTCGAATTATCCTGAATACCTCCAACTATAAATGGATTGGTTGGATCTGATACATCAATGATGCGAAGCGAATCATCCGTAGTACTCACGACGTATGCATATTTCCCACTTACAAATACATCAGAAGCACCATCCATGTCTGTATTATCCTGGACTCCTCCGACTATTGTGGGATTTGTCGGGTCTGATACATCGATAACCCTGAGAGAATCATCTGTATTACTCACGACATACGCATAGTTTCCTCTAACCGAAAGATCACTGGCTCCATCTAAATTAGTATTATCAGTGAGACCACCAATAATTTCTGGGTTTGCTGGATCGGTTATATCTATGATACGTATAAAATTACTGGAGGAACTTACAAGGTATGCATACTTCCCTTGCACCTGAACCGTATCAAGAAAGTTTAGCAGCGTACCATCTGTCATACCTCCAACAATAACAGAGGCTGCGGGCGGTATCTGCGTTACCCCTCCTTTGATGGTGACGTCAGAAGCACTCCCTGCTATCGTCGAACTTGAGTAGTACGGGGTGGCTGTTGCGAAGAGAAACTCTCCGTTTATTACCGTGTCCTCGAGATACGCGGTTCCTGACGCAAATACATCTCGAAATGCCGAATCGTATGATCCTATATTAAACGTATTGTTTGTACCCGCTGTTAACTCACCGTTTATAGTGAGCCCTGCATTGAATGTTGATGTTGCATTAACGGTTAGAAGATCTGACGAGCTATCCCCCATGATTACCGTATCGCCGAAATATGCTGTACCACCAACAGACAAACCATAACCTGGTGTTGATGATGAAATTCCGACAGCCTCATTAGTGTCATCGATAAAAAGTAGTGGACTCAATGCGCTTTCATCAAACCCAAGATGCGCCGATCCGGAGCTGTACAGCGTACCAGCTCCATCAACAGAGAATTTTTCATCACCGCTGTTTCGGATAGAAAGAAGTGATCGATTTTGCTGTGCTGTTATCGTTTCATGTGTGTTAACCACAAAGGCGTTTGTTCCATTTGCGTCTGACACAAGGGACTGAAGGAGCACATCAGATCCCGTTGCATACACAAACGCTCGGAATGTCGTTCCGTGTCTTAAGGCGAGTAACGGTGCACTCGCGTTTCCAGAACTGTCTGTAAAAATAATCGCTGGTGTCGTAGAATTCGTAGTAGACTTTCCGTCCTGTGATGACGCGTCAATTTCAACACGCCCAGCTCGAATTTCAAAATCAGTCCTTGTTTGACCTGGAGATGTGTATACTGAACTCAAAAGAGCTAAGTGTGCGCTTTCCCAGTCTGAACCGTTGTCATCATAACCGACGACTAGTCGCCCACCATTTGCTGCGCCATCCTGAATTACAATTTGTCCCTCCGCACTGCCAATTCCTTGGGCTCGTTTGATGTACAGCGTGACGTCTTTACTACCAATAGGACTTGAGTCGCTTGTTCCCAGCATTAGAAGTCCATTAGTAGAGGGAGTTTCGCTGCCATCTTCATCAATAAATGTACGTCCATACAGGTGTGCGTCGCCATACACATTTGCATCACCAGTGATGTATGCCGTCCCAGATGCAGCTAAATCACCATCCTCATCAACACTAAATTTTTCCGTACCTCCAACTGCTAGTCCGAGAAGTTTATAGTCTGCTGTTGCGGATGATGGATTGATATATAACACACCACCAGAAGCTGCTGTACTTGTCGGTGTACCAGTGTATGTGAAGTTTCCGTCGTCATCTGCGGCTGGGATGTAACCACCCGTTCCTCCAGATGTTGAAGTTGCAAGTCCTGAGAGATAGAGGGCGTTATAAGCAAATCCGACATTGTTGAGCTGTTTACGAGGCGTCATCTCCGAATCTGAAGCAATTGTGACACCAAGAAATACATTGTTTGATTGGAAAATTGTAGGATCGATTGTATTAGTATCTGTTCCATCACCTAAATTTACTGAGAAAAAACCACCAGCCACTGCCACTGTGATCGCCGAAGCACTTCCGCATGCACCGCCAGCTGTATATAAACAATTACCGCCCGTAGACGCATCATATAGCGCAAACTCTATGGAGTAGTTACCGTCTGTAACCGTAACGCCTGAGTCATCAGAGAGTTTTCCTTGATATGTAATTATGCCGTCAAAAGCAGATGCAGGTTGAACAAAAAAAGCACTCACAAAAAGTGAGAGTGCAAAAACCACAGCCAGCAACATGGCTGAAAAATTCTGTCCGATTCTTGACAAGAATGGAGGCATAATCTCTAGTCTATATTATAGCATGTTTTAGTATTTATTTATGCATATTTGTTTACAAAAATGTGTATACATTGTTGATGAGTTTTTTCTAAATTTAGTTTTTTTAAAAAGACAGATTGCATTCATGCAAAAAAATGCCGAATGGCATTTTTTTGCACTTCTTTATTTCTGTATATGTCCTATGAACCCTTTCCAGCTCCATAGTATCCACCCGGCTCTGGCATAAGAGGAGGCTTTGGTTTTGCATCATCTTGCTCAGCCTTGTCTACATCTGGCTTATGCGATCCAAACAGATCATCTGGGTCATTCGGGTCATGTGGCTGAGGCGGTGTTTTTGGTTCTTGAGGTGGCTCTGTACGCGGCTGTGGCGGAGTAGTTGCTGGTTTTACTTCAGCTGGTGCGGGTGGTGGTACAGCATCAACATTCGCTGTATTCCCACCTGGCGTAGATCCATCGCGTCTCATCATCACCTTTTCCCCGATAACCGTTGGCTCCTTCTTACTTGTCAGGTCAAATACACCTGACTTTTTCTTCTCAAACCCCTTTTTCTCGTACGTAACGTAATATTTTTTTTGTGACGCAAGAAAGGCATATCGTCCCTTTGCATCTGTCAGCTGGGTATCGAGCAGTTTGTTATATTCTGTATCGAAGATACGAGCGACTGCATAGCGCAGGGGTTTTCTGATCTTCGCGTCAAATACAACACCCCACTCCTTTGGTTTTGGAGGGTATGCAAGTCTGCGAATAAGGAAGAATAGTACAAGATGAGCAACGAAGATTGAAACTGTTTTTATAGATGGAATGATAAAGACAGAGACAAGTGCGAGTATGATTCCTGAAAGCGAAATTGCAACCTGCACCTTTCGTGACACCGCCCTCAGCATAAGCTTCTTGATTGAATCTTGCGCTGCTTCGCTTGGATCCATCGGAATGTTTGGTGCAATACGATATGCCTCTCCCTCAACCGTTATGTCTTCCGAGTGGTACACATCCGCGAATCGACCATCAACATTATTTCCCACTTTCACATACCTTGATGGATAGCTAAATGCATTCTTCTGAACCTCGAGTCGGTAGACACCACGATCAACGAAGAACGCAAATCTCCCGAGTTTGTCTGTAATTTTTGTTCGTTTAATTTTTCCCGTCTCCACATCGACCAACCGGACGAATGCGAGATCGATCGGATTTTTAGTAAGTGCATTATATACCACACCCCACCCCTTTCTCTTCCGTCGCTGAAGAAGTAGAAGTGGTTGAGTAAACATGAGCTGGAGATACTGCAGTATCGCTGGTAAGCCGGTTGCAGCAACAGTATTCACCGCAATAGCAGTTGCAATTGTTGGCGCGACGGTCCCCTCTGTCGCTTTCTCAACGTCAGGGTTCTGCGCAAACTTTACTGTCTCACGAAGCGCTACCTTTGAACCGTACGTCACTTTTTTCCCAACGTTTTCTGATACATTCAGAATATTTTCAAGAAGTGGTGCGTCCGGGTCTATCACATCTATGAGCTTCTTAGGTATGCGCAATAAATCAAACGATCGATTAATAATATTATCCGAGATATCAAATGGCTCCGATAACTCCTCTCTATGATCGGAGGCACTTACACGCAAACGATATCTCCCATTGGGCACCATGAATCCAAACAGTCCATTGTTAGACGTTATTGTTGGATTTTTCTGTCCGAGTTTTACCACGTTGTACACGTCACCATTTCCGTCCGTCAGCGTCACTCGTGCTCCTGCATGAGGCGACAGTGTTCCGTCCGTCTTAGATGACACTAATCCATACAGTGCTCCAGTGAGCGTGAACGAGACTTCATCTTCAGATCCGTCTGCATACGAGACAGTAACCGAGGAGGCTTCTTGGCCAGCTTTTTTTGTCAGTGTTGTGTGGTACGTGTCATCAGATTCCTCGAGTGTAAATATTTGCCCACCTGTGAACAGTGTTACTGAAGATACTTCTTTGTCTTTCTGCAGATTCTTCTTTGGTACAATCACTCCCACATCGAAGCCCGTGAGCACGACTATTTGATCATCGATCGGCTGAAGAGTGATCGTATGTGAGATTGTCGTAAAGGTAAGATCACCAATCCCAAACTCCCCCGTCCCCTCACCCGATGCTCCAGCAGCTTCATCTGCTCCACCAGCAGCATCGCCATCTTGGGGTGGCTCGAATGGAATCTCATCTGGGACACCTGGCCCCGGCTCGTCAGTCGGTGGAATCGCTTCATCGTCACATGCATCACCAATCCCATTTCCATCACTGTCGCTCTGATCAGGATTGTCAGCGAGCGGACAGTTGTCATCAGCATCTGGTACACCATCACCATCAGTATCTGTGACGGGTGGCTCAGTAATCTCTTCCAAATTTCTCATCACCATGGATCCAGATGAAAGATTGCCAGATGTGTCGCCCGCATAAGCAGCGAAATAGATTGGTTGTGGAAATGCCTGGTTCTTTGATAGAGAAATAACTAGTTGAGATGACTCAGTTTGTAGTGTCGCTATGCTTACTCCGTCAGTTGGTCCTGTGAGCGCAGCATCGTATTTATATCGAAGTACCGTGGATCTGAAATCAGGAGCATTCGGATTCTTCCACGTGAGCACAGCTAACCAGACAAAGTTGTTCTGACCAATTGACTGCGGAAAGATTTGTACGTCAAAGTTGAGTACATTTGAAGGAGCCACATCATCCGGCGGCGTACTGAATGTCTTCTCCTGCAGCGTTCCATTTCCATCTTCGTCCTCTACATACACCTGAGCCGTATATGTTGAATTCGACACAAGGCCGACAAAGAATGCTGTGTGGTCATCACTCAGCCCCCCAGGCGCAGTACTTTCTGGGTCAATAAAATTTCCACCGGAATCTTTCAAGCGTATAATTGAAAAAGTTTTTTCATTCGTTTCGACAACAACTGCTGCCGTAGAGGCGGTGATATCAACGACGTTCATTACAATGATTTCTGGTCCTGTTTCGTCAGGTGTTTTGAATCGAATCACCTCAGTCTCTGCTTTGCCAAGCGAATTTTCCGCTGTAATAACGTAGTGATAAATCGTGTCTGGGAGGAGACCCGTGAGTGACACAACGTGTGATGTTACCTCAGGTGCCAGGTCTATAATAATATCGTCATACGGCGGAACTGGATCTATACCAAGCACAACCTTTGTTGGGACGGGCGTGTTTGTTGTCCATGATAGTGTCCCTGATGTTCCATTTGTTGCCTTGAATGATGGATCGCTGATCACAGGAGGGACACCAAGCGTCGTCGCCGTAAACTCATGAACCTTTTTTTCATTATCAGTCCCTGAGGTAACTCTGATGTAATACAACGTCAGCGGATCGAGACCAGAAATAGTTACACCATGATTCGTTACAAGTTCTTCAGAGACAGATACTCCAATCTCATATGAATCCGTTTTCCCAATCTCAAGTTTTGTTGTTGCGGACTTATTTGTCTCCCACGTGACTGATATCTTGTTGGCCTCACTTACATCCGCAGTGGGGTTCTGAATCTCAAGAGGTACAAATCCTTCAGCAGGCATCTTAACAAGAATAGCCGTCTTCATCGCCTCCTCGTCATCTATTTGAGAGCGCAGCCTTACGAAGTATGTTGCTTCTGGCGTCAGACCTGTAAGTGTATACGAATGATTGCTGACCAAGTCAACGTCTCCCACTGTCGCAAGTTCGTAGTTGAGCGTCAGTCCGTAATCAACAATGGTATTAGATGCAATGTTTGTATTCCAGGTAAATCTAACAGATGATCCAGACAGTAATGTTGTTTCAGCATTAGTGATTGCAAGTGGGAGAGGGCCAGCAGGAGCGGGACCACCAGGATCGGACGGTTCAGGAGCCGGTCCTCCACCCCCAGCTCCACCAGTAACAGGCACCGTCGCCTCAACTGTAATGGTACCTGTACTTGTTGATGTAATTTGTGAATATGCAAGCTCTGTATCTGAAACCGATAGAGCTGCATACATGAAGAATGCCAAGCAAACCCCTAGAAACGCAGGTAGAAATTTTCTCATGAGTGTAATCATATCCTCCTCTTTTTTCGTTTTTTTCTATATAACCATGCAAGGCCAGATACAATCAACACATAAGCTGCGGGTGCATGTAACATAAATCTTACCGACTGCTCCCTTTCTTCTGCCTGTCCATCAAGATCAATCGTGGCCTCAAATACACCGAATCGGAATGGGTTAAATACTGAGTACCAGAGACTGTCCGGGCTCCATGTTTGAGAAATTGTTCGATGAGATCCGGGTAGTACAATTTCATCCGCATTATTTATAGTAACAACATGAGATGAGCCGCTGAAAATATTTTTTATTGAAACAACTCCTTTTGGTTGTATGTGAACATTTCCTGTATTTGTAATCACGAATGATATGTCATATGGCACACCAGTAACGCGAGTTGGTTGTACTGCTGGCTCAGTAACAGTCGCTGTGCGTGTAATATCACCTTCTACTGTTATAAAATATAAAATTCCAATCTCGTTCGATGATCTCACACTTGGTGAATTTCCTGGCGGTCTTGTCTTTGCGAACACAGCCGCATAATACCCCCCCGGTTCGGCATGTGGCGGAATAGTAACCGACACATCAACAGGTATTGTTTCCCCCGCATCCATCGCAACCCCGGACTGAGGTACGCTTATCCAAGGCACCGGGACATCTCGATTGTTCGTAGAGAATTCTGGCACACCCTCAACTTCCCCCGCCTCAAACGCACGAACAGTAAAGACAACCTCCTCTAAAAACTGCTCGTCATTTTTGAGTTGTATAGTCATCGTGTGAACACTCCCCGGCTCCCCTTCGATCGCATGCATGAATGGTGAAATAGTGAGCGCGCTGACCTGCGTTGGAATACAACTCATCATTCCCAACGCCCCAACAACTATCCACATGAGTGGATGCATCTTTTGCACAGGGTGTGGATTTTTTTTTGCCTCAAATTTCAACATACTTTCATCTATGTATTTTTTATCCCCTCTTTATACACTCGTTTCTCCCACTCAAAAGTTCACTACAGTCGAGATCGTAATTGTGTGTGCATATGTTCCAACTTCAGTTCCTTCTGATATAGCCGCCTTAAATGTAATCGTAGTTAGTTCTGCTGTTGTAGGAACACTTGAAGATGCAATAGTAAGTAGTGCCGTTGTTATGGGTATATCCCTTGTGTTCCACGAACCAGACGTCCCCGAGGTCCTGAACCCATACTCTTCACTTCCAGCAGATACAGTGAAGTCCCCCACATCGTCAATATCATTATCTCCACTTCGAAGCTGTCCGTCCTCTGACATTTTTACTGTATAGCCCGCAATAGCATCAGTCGTTACTCTCACTCCGTTATTCTTCTCACTAACCGTATCTGTTGACAGCTCAAGAAAATCGAGAGCTGGACGATCTATCGTGGCTGTCAAAATTCCATCCTGAAATGAACCAATCAACCCATCTACAAGTTGGTAGTTTGTGGAAGTCGAAGTTTCATCTGCAATCTCCCCCGTCGCATCAATGAGATCGTAGTTTGTAGAGGTTGAGTTGTTTCCAGACGTGAACGAATCCAGCTGAATGCGGAAGTTTGCGGACGTCATATTTGCTGCCCATACCGAGTATGGGATCATCAACATAACGAGTATTGCCAGTAGTAAAATTGGTTTCTTCATATGAATTATATTATATCTCAGATGCATCCCAAAGCACATTCCATAGGGATTTGAGCTGGCCAACCACCATGCCGTCAGACATATATGTAATGTGGTACACTCCCGCTCTCTTAAACATATAGATGACTGTCTCCCCTAGTATGATGCTGTTTGTCGGAAATAACTCGACCCCATTCCAACGTCGAACATGCAGCGGTGGTTGATGCACAGCCATGTCCTGGGTTTGCTTTTCCTTACTAAACGATAGAATGTGCACTGGAACTCCAATGTCGTGCGTCAGCGCTAAGTCCTGGAGAATCTCGACGAACGGAATAGCCGTTCGCTTATCTGCATAGGCCCATCCCACAAGGGCGGTCATAGGTTGGGCGCCGATAAGTGACATAAACTTTTCGGATATATGTGAAACAGCTAGGTCTAATGAATCAAACTGGTGTCGTGATGCGTATTGATACGAATCCTCCGCATCAAGTTGATCAATAACCCGTTGGGTGGCCTGTCTCTTTTCTTTCACTATCGCATCTTCCTTTTGTACGAGTGATTCAAGCACATGAGGTGACTGAGAAGTGAGAGATGTTCCGGATGTACTGACAACCATAGAGATCAGACCCTTCTTAGATAACTCCTTTGCTGAACTATATACCGTCGTTCTGTTAATGCCGGTTGCTCCTGCAACCTCTGTTGGAGTTGAAGTACCAGAATTGAGCAGCCATGTGTACATGGCTGCTTCTGTTTTTGTCAGTCCGACTGTAATGAGATCTTGTTCAAGCATGGAAAATCTCGACCCAGCTAGCGCTGGGCTCTGTTTAGACTCTGCCAGATAGTGTTGAACCCATTTCAACAGCTATCTATTTGTAAATTTAGTATAGCATACTCGCGCTCATAGTCATATTGTTGGAGTCGCTTCAACACTCAGTATGTGTAAGTTTAGCGAAATTTCATATCTAGTGAGGCCTCCTATGATGCTGGCCGTTGAAGGACTTCCAACACCAGCTGCAAACCAATTACTATAGTGCCTGAACGTACACTATAATAGACACTTAAGTTCCGACATGATTAGATGATCATGAACTAACGACTGATCGAGGTGACTGCATTGATACGCGGCGTTACAGGTCTTCTCTTTACTCTTACCGGACTTACATGGACCATCAGCGGCAATATACCTGTCGGAATGATGTTTATAGCATTGGGTCTGATCTTTGCAGCACCTTATAACACCGATGATGACTAGTGATTCACGTGAAACACCACCTTGAATCTCCTAGCTGACCATACCTGCTGCGTATTCCAGATGCTTTCTCTATATGCCATTGCGTAAGCTCATGCCTGATTCGCATCCAGAGTTCATAACTCTCGATGCTTTTGCTCTGAGCTTGAGGCCAGGCATACCTGAGCATTCAGTAAGACAGTCTTTCACCTGGATCTCGGACAGAATTGTGCTTGTTATAACCAGTCGTAAAGTGTCATGTCGCAACATCGAATCAAAAAATCGGCTATGAGCCGATTTTTCTTTCGTTGATTTTATAAGTGTCCCCAAGAGGAGTTGAACCTCTATTTCCACCTTAGGAGGGTGGCACTCTATCCGGTTGAGTTATGGGGACTCAATATTGTTTCGTGTGAAACGATTCCTAAGTGATCATCGTGTCGGCTCGTACCCTGACGTATAGAGCTAATTATATCTGAGCTTGATCCGCACTCAGTTAACAGTACTAGTGTGAAACACTTCGTGAAACACTTTGGTAAGCCTGTTTAAATTTACCCATGTTCAATGCCTCGAATCAGGCAGATCCAGGCAATTTTCGATTCATGTTATAATGTTGCCCTATGAATACTCTTCTCATCATTTCACTTTTCGCGAGTCTTGTGGTCGCTGGTCTCGTACTCTTTGTTCTTCGAGAACTTCGCTCTCTTCAACAGACGCGTCTTAATGATAAATCATCTGAACTGCTAAATCAAAACGTTCAGGCGATGCACCAGAGGCTCGATGCTGCTACAAAAATTCTTCATGATCGATTAGATGCATCTCATAAGACGATGCTGAATAGCCACGATGCGATGTCTAAGTTGATGGGGGATGTTGGACAGGAGTTGGGCTCAGTAAAAGAGATAGGACATCAGCTTTCCAAGTTTCAAGAGTTTCTCCGATCCCCAAAACTACGTGGAAATCTCGGTGAACACATTCTGTATGACTCTCTCTCTAAAATCCTACCCAAAGAGAGCTTTAAGCGCCAACACACATTTAAGACTGGAGCGTGCGTAGATGCCCTGATTGTGACTAATAAGGGCCATATTCCTATTGATTC
>Ga0114932_10003083_pt1 | contig 16739 bp, 14 predicted proteins | sample 2SBtaG_2_FD_87286 | JGI IMG/M metagenome (GOLD analysis project Ga0114932, IMG submission 87286) | Deep subsurface microbial communities from Kolumbo volcano to uncover new lineages of life (NeLLi) - 2SBTROV12_ACTIVE470 metaG | ecosystem: Environmental > Aquatic > Marine > Volcanic ... | reverse complement strand
CGGACCTGGCCAAGCAGCACCCCGGCGCCCAGGCCTGGGACGACGCCCTCAGCGCCGCGCGCTTCGAGTTCCGCTGGGAAGACCAGTTCGCGCTCGCCATCGACCCGGAGACCGCGCGTGCCTACCACGACGAGTCCCTGCCCGCCGATGCCGCCAAGCACGCGGAGTTCTGCTCGATGTGTGGCCCGCGGTTCTGCTCGATGAGCATCACCCAGGACGTGAGAGCGCTGGCCGAGACCCCCGCGAAGTAGCTACAGTGGGCTCCGGGGGAAGCGATGCCCAAGGCCAATCCATCGGGACTGCACGAGCTGCTCCTGCTCGGCGGCTGGAGCGCGTGGCTGCTCGATGGCGAGGACCGGGTGGTGCGCGGTCGTGGCCAGCACGGAGAGCGGCCGCAGGTCGGCGCCACCCTCGACGAGGTGTTGGGCTCCGCGGCCGAAGCGGCCCGGGCCGCGCTGGCCGAGCTGGAAGGCCAGGGTCGGGTGAGGCCCCGGGCTTCGGGGCACGGCCTCGAGATCGTGGCCTTCCACAGCTCGGACGGGCGCTGGGTGGCCACCCGGGAGCCGACCTTCGGCGAGCCGGCTCCTGATCACTCGGTGTTGCTCGAGCTGGCGGCCGAGAAGCTCGGGGCGGCCCTCGACGAGCGCGGTGTGGGGCGCGTGCTCCTGCACCTGGCGGGTTCGCTCGCCGGCGGGGCCGGTCTGTTGCTGCGCCGCGACGGCGAGCTGCACCGAGGTCCGGAGCAGGGCCTGCCCGCCGCCCTGGGCGGCCTGCCGCTCACCGTGGGCAGCTCCGCGGCGGCCGCCTGGTCGGTGTTGAAGTCGGGCTCGCCGGTCGTCAGCAAGCAGGTCGCGACCGATCCCCGCTTCTCCCTCGCCCCCTACGACCGTGCCCTGCATGCCGTGGGCGGCGCCGCGCTCTTCCCGCTGCCGAGCCGCGGTCGCGTGCTGGGCGCGCTGCTCCTCACCTGGCCCGAGAGCCTCCCTCCCGCGGAGACCCTCGCGGCCGCCCGGCAGCTCGGCCGGATGGCGGGGGTGGCGCTGGACCGCAGCCGCAGCGCCGAGCGCCTGGCCCACCGGGAGCGCGAGCAGCGGGCCCGCGACGTGCGCGAGGACAACATCGCGCGGCTGGGGCGCCTCGCCGGCGGCATCGCGCACGACTTCAACAACCTGCTCTGCGCGATCCTGGGGCACGCCGAGCTCTTGGCGATGATGAGCCAGGAAGACGGCGTGCAGCACCGGGTCGACGCCATCGTCGAGGCGGCGTCGCGGGGCTCGCGGCTGGCCAACCGGCTGCTCGTGTTCGCGGGATCCGGCACCCTGAACGCCGAGCCGGTGAAGGTGCAGCGCGAGCTCCGGCGGCTCCTGCGCACCTGGACCGAGACCCTCCCGGTCGGCGTGCACCTCACGGTCGCGCTGGAGGGCGACGTTGCGCCCGCCCTGGTGGACGCCGTGCAGCTCAGGCAGGGCGCGGAGAACCTGCTCGACAACGCCCGCGACGCGGTGGGGGACTGGGGCGAGATCGGACTGGCGGTCGACGTGGCACCGCTGCCCCGCGACGTGCGCTTCGTCGCCCCCGATGGCCCGTCGCCCGGCCAACACCTGGTCCGTCTGCGGGTCACCGATGGTGGCGCGGGCTTCTCCGACGAGGCCTTGGCGCACCTCTTCGAGCCCTACTTCTCCACCCGGGCCGGAGGCCACGGGCTCGGACTCTCCGCGGTGCAGGGCATCGCGCAGGCGCACGGCGGCGCGGTCGACGTGCAGAACCAGGAGGGCGCGGTGGTCGATCTCTACCTGCCGCTGGCGGAGCCCGTGGACGACGGGGTGGTGGTCACCGAGGCCGAGGGACTGCTGGTCTGGGTGGTCGACGACGAGCCCTCACTGGTCGAGCTGGCCGACATCGTGCTCACCCGCTCCGGGTTCCGGGTGCGCACCTTCACCGATCCCCGCGCGGCCGTGGCCGCGGTCGACGACGAGCTGCCGTCGGCCCTGGTGCTCGACGTGGTGATGCCGCACCTACGTGGGCCGCAGCTGCTGGCCACCCTCCGGCAGGCCGGGGTGCGCGCGCCGGTGCTGTTCTCGTCGGGCTACACCCCGGACACCGTCGACGTGGGCGGCGGCGCCTTCCTGCAGAAGCCCTACCGGCCCAGCAAGCTCGTGGCGGCGGTGCAGGCGATGCTCTCAGCGGGTGGCTACCGCGCGTAGAAGCTGTCGAAGCGGTCCAGGAAGGTGCCCAGCATGTCGCCGGGCAGCGCGTTGATGCCCGCCGCCGCCTTGCGCCCACCGCCCGTGGGGAAGGACCGGCAGAGCTCGTCGGCGCCCGTCTTGTTCTCCAGCGGGGCCCGCACGCTCACCAGGTAGGTGCCGTCGGGGCGCTCGGTCAGCACGGCGTGGGCCCGGCTGGGGTGCTCCCGCGCCAGGCCGTTGGAGTACACCCCGCTCACGCGCCGCGCCCACTTCTCGTCGGGGAGCAGGAAGGCGGCGGTGTGCCCCGGGGTGCGGATCGGCGTGGCCGCCCGGGCGTTGGCCATGTCCTCGGTGTAGCCGGCCTCCAGCCGTCCGAAGGTGTCGGGGTCGTCGTGCACGAAGGCCACCGGACTCGGGTGCGCGCTCACCTTCGCGTACAGCTCCGCGGGCTCGAAGTGCAGGTCGTCGAGCGACTTGCCGTAGCCGTTGTAGTTGATGTAGGTGCCGAGCTTCTTCGCCAGGGCGAGCGTGGCTTCGTCGAACGCGCGGCCCAGCGCGCGGGCGCTCTCGTCGAGGTTGTCGCCGAAGGCGCCGGCCACCGCCCAGAGCGTGTAGGCACCGCCGAGGTGGGCGTTGATCAAGAGGCTGGTGCACACGTCGCTCGCGGTGTTGATCCGCGTGTCGAGCGCGGGGTGCTCGGGGATCTCGCCGGCGAAGTGGTGGTCGCAGTAGAACACCGACGCGCCCTGCGCCAGCACCTTCTCGAGCCCCGCCCGGTTCTTGTCGAGCGACACGTCGAGCACCACGATGCGGTCGCCCGGGGCGGCCTCGATCTGCTGCACCAGGGCGATGTCGCGCTTGACCCCGGTGACGAGGGTGGCCTGGGCCGGCTGCGCCAGCCGGAGCTGGGTCAGCGCGCAGATGCCGTCGGCATCGCCGTTGAAGACGTCGTAGTTCGCCATGCTCGCCTCGCGGTTCCGGACGCCTATGTGACCTGTCGGGCCGAGCTCGTCCAGTGCGCTACTGGCAGGAGCGCGTGCCGGTGGTGCCCAACACCTGGTCTTCCACGAACACGCTGTCGGGCCAGCGCACGTAGCCCACCTGCCAGAGCTCGTTCCGCTCCATCACCTCGGTGTACTCGGAGTCGAACACCCCGTCGAGGTAGAGCTTCACGGTCACGTTGGTGGCCTCGTTGCCGTCGAAGAAGTGCACCATCACCCAGTAGTCGCCGTCGGCGGGCTGCTCGATGTTGATGTTCTCGGGGCCGAAGCCCAGCACGTCGTCGAGGTCCAGCGTGGGATCGTCGCTCGATCCGCTGCTTCCCCAGTCGGGGTTGGGGTTGCAGTAGCAGGTGTCCAGCTCCGAATCGAAGAAGTTGTCGGGGTCGCTCTGCACCAGGTGGAGGTCGAGGTCGGTGGCCGAGGTGTCCCAGCTCATCTCCACGTGGATGCGATCCTCGGGGATGGCGTCGGTGGTCCAGGTGGCGGGGGCGCTCAAGAGCCCGATGGTGTTCTCGACCTGCAGCTCCACGCGGTAGTCGCCGGCCAGGTCCAGGAAGATGTCGGCCTGGTCCTCGGCGTTGGAGTCGTCGAGCTCGGTGGTGGAGCCGCTCGGCTGGCTGACCAGGCGCCAGTGGTAGGCCACGATGCTCTCGCCGCTCGGGTCGTAGCTGCCGCTGCCGTCGAGGTTGATGTGGTCCAGCGGCGCGGTGGAGCTCGGGCCGGAGATGTCGGCCACGGGGTATTCGGCGTCGGTGCCGCCGTTGCCCACCACGTGCACGGTGACCTCGGGCTCGTCGGGGTCGTTGGACACCACGGTGAGCTCGCCGCTGTCGCCGTCGCTGGTGGTGGGCTGGTAGAGCACGACCACGGTGGTGCTGTCGCCGGGGGCGAGGGTGCTGCCGAAGAGGTCGGACTGCACGGTGAAGGCGCCGGATCCGAGCTGGCTGGTGGTGTCGATCAAGAGGCTCGCGTCGCCCACGTTCTGGATGTCGAACCAGGCGGTGCCCGCGGCGCCTTCGGCCACCTCGCCGAAGTCCAGGCTGGCGCTGGAGAGCTGGATGTCGGGGGTGGGCGCGTCCACGCCGGTGCCGGTGACCGGCACCTCCACCCCGTCGGGGAAGGCCGGGTCGTCGCTCGTGATCAACAGCGTGTCGGCGTAGTCGAGGTAGTTGTCGGGCAGGAAGGTGACCTCGAGGGTGGCCCGGTCGCGCGCCCCCACGGTCAGGGTCTGCGGCTCCACGGTGTAGGCGCCGGTCTGGCCGAGCCACGAGGTGCTGTCCACCACGAGCTCGACCTGGCCGCCGTTGATGACCTCGAGCTCCAGGGTGCTGCCGTAGTCCACCACCGCGTCGCCGAACTCCAGCGCCTCCGGCGCCACGCTGATCGCGGGGTACAGCTTGTTGATCTCGGTGTCGCTGGGCCCGCAGGCCGTCAGCATCAGGGCGGTCATGGCCAGCATCGGTGTCACCTCCATCGGTCGAGCAGGGTATCCGCAGGTTCAGTTACGTTGCCACTTCTCGGAGACTTGTCGTGAAGCGCGTGCTCAGCTTGGGTGGAGTCATCGTCGCCTCGTTCGGCGCCCAGGGGTGCGCGGGCTGCATCACGCCCACCTTGCCCGACGACAACGCCGTCGACACCTTCCTGGACACCGCGCGGCCCGACAGTGGTGACACCCAGGACTCCGCGGAGCTCGTGGAGACCGACGAGCCCGTGGACACGAGCGTGTTCGTGGTCGGCTGCCCGCAGGAGGAGATCGAGCCGAACGACACCATCGACAGCGCCCAGGAGATCGTGCTGGAGCAGTGGGTGTGCGGCGCGTTCGACGACAGCCACTCCGGCAGCGGCGCCGACATCGACGTGTTCGAGTTCGAGATGGACGAAGGTGGCTGGCTCAAGGTCGATGTCGACGCGGTGGTCGATGGCTCCAACGCCAACCCCTCGCTCGTGATGCAGTCCGACGAGGGCGAGTACCTGGCGGTCGACCGCGAGGTCTCCAGCAACGATCCCTACGCGGTGTTCCCGTGTCCGGAGCCCGACGACTGGCAGATCTACCTGACCAACCTGAACGCGGGCCTGGGCGAGGAGTACGACTGGCAGTTCCTGCCCACCCTGACCAAGCAGCCCTTCAGCTACAGCAGCGACTGCTCGGGCGAAGCCTTCGAGGATCTCTGTGTGAGCGGCAACGAGGCGGAAGACGGAGGCGACGGCAACTCCACCTACGCCACCGCCGACGAGCTGCCCGTGGGCGAGTGGCAGTACGGGGTGTTCGGCGGCAGCTCCGACCTCGACATCTACACCCTGACCACCACGGGCGAGAAGCTCACCTACACCTGGTCCATCAAGGCCTGGGACCTGGGCTCGCCGGCGCAGACCCGCCTGGTGCTGCGGCAGGACGACGACCTCGAGGTCGACGGCTACCGCGAGATCAGCGTGACCTACCCCGGTGGCACCGGCGGCCTCGACCCCTCGGTCAGCTACACCAGCAGCGAAGGCGTGGTGGAGACCCTGTACATGACCCTTCGGGAAGACAACACCCGGTACGGCAACTCGTTCTGGTACCTGGCGCGACTCGACGTGGAAGGAGGAGACGAATGACCATCACGCTTCTGGTGCTGCTCGGCTGCAACAAGGATGCCGAGGACACGGCGAAGGCCACCGACACCGGGCAGGTGTCCACCGACGACACCGACACGACCGGCACCGACAGCGGCCAGCAGGTCGGCGACAGCGGCGACAGCGCCGAGCCCGAGCCCTGCTACGCCACCTACGACGACTCCGACCCCGACGACGGCGACGCGGGCTGGTTCTACCGGCAGGGCTTCTCGGTCGAGTTCGACCTCGACGACAAGGCGCCCGACGAGGCCACGGCCGAGGGCGCTTCGTTCTCGCTGTGGCAGGGGGGAGCCCTCGGCGACACCGGGGCCGAGCCGGTGGAGGTCGCGCTCGGCGCCACCACCTGGGATGCCAGCTTCACCGAGGCGGAGGTGGCGCTCGGCGGCGATCTGGAGCCCTCCACGACCTACACGCTGGTGGTGGGTGTGTGTGGGGTCGACACGGAGATCGCCTTCTCCACCGATGCCTACGGTGCACCGCTCGACGACGAGCTCTCGCTGGTCGACAAGACCTGGGTGATCAAGCTCGCCGAGGTCGACTACGTCGAGCCCGCGGGGCTGGGGGCGCTCATCCAGGCGGAGCTCAACGTGATCGGGCTCCTGGGCGTCACCCAGCACACCGACGAGGCCCTCGACATGATCGTGGCGCAGGGCACGCTCTCGAACGACGGCAGCTACGTGCAGCGCTTCAACGCGGGCGGCTACCTGCCCACCTACGACCTCCCGGGGGTGGACTTCACGGCGTCGCCCTTCTTCGTGGCGGAGTCCGACTACGTCGAGTTCCTGCAGGACGGCATCCAGGTGCCCATCCACGACTTCCACGTGGAGGGCACCGTGAGCCCGGACGGCAGCAGCCTGGGCGGCGGCGTGCTCATCGGCTTGATCGACACGCGCTACCTGGCCAGCGAAGGCTTCAACCAGGACGAGGACTACGTGTGCAAGCTGCTCGAGACCTTCGGCGGCGCCTGCGACGTGTGCCCCGACAAGGAAGCGTTGTGCGTGGGCGTGCGCGGAGAGGGCATCTTCGCCGACCTCCAGGAAGGCCTGGTGATCGAGCCCACGGAGTAGCTCAGCCGGCCTCGGGCGCCTTGGGCTCCCAGAGCTCCACCTTGTTGCCGTCGGGGTCCATGACCCAGGCGAAGGTGCCGTTGAAGTCGGTGTCGGGTCCCTTCAGGATCTCCACGCCGTTCTGCTCCAGGTGGGCGAGCAGGGCCGCCATGTCGTCGACCCGGTAGTTGATCATGAAGCTCGACCGGCTGGGGCTGAACCACTCGGAGTCGGGCGCGGCCACGTGCCACACGGTCGCCCCGCCGTCGTCGGCGGTGTCCTCGGGCCACTTGAGCACGGCTCCCCCCCAGTCCTCGAGCACCAGGCCCAGGTTGTCGCGGTACCAGGCGGCGAGGCGCTTGTTGTCGGAGGTGGACTTGATGAACACGCCACCGATGCCAGTCACGCGGGCCATGGGAACTCCTGTCTGGGTGCTGCGTGGTTCCGTGTTCGCGGGTGTATTGTCGCGGCATGTGGTTGTCGTGCCTCCTCGCGTGCTCCGAGTACGACGTGAAGTCGGACGCCGACAGCTACGGGCCCGACACGGCGGCTCCGGACCGTCCCACCGACGAGGATCCGCCTGCGAACGACACGGGTCCCGAGGGTGGCGACAGCGGCGGGGGAGGGGACGACACCGGGCCCGACGACGACTGCTGGGAGCCCGAGGACGGCTACGAGGAGAACCCCGCGGCCCGCATCTTCACCACCGACAGCACCACGCCGGTGATCGTGACCTTCCTGGGCTCGAGCTCCGGGTACGACAACGAGCTCTGGCTCGACAGCCCGGAGTCGCTGCGGCTCGCCCAGGCGTGGACCGATCCGGTGGGGACGTGGACGAGCCTCGGCCCCTACGCCACCGGCACCGAGCTGGTGCTGGCCATCTACGTGACCGACACGGGGGAGCGCTTCCTGTCGGGGCCGGCGAGCCGCAACAGCGACGGTGTGGAGCATGTGTCGGTGACCTACGAAGGCGACTGTTCGTGGCGCATCGGCTTCGAGGACCTGACCGGCGGCGGCGACCTGGACTTCAACGATGTGGAGCTTCGCATCGAGGGCATGCTGAAGCAGGAGATCTGAAGCGCCCGGTGCTCAGCGGCGCTCGCGCGTCAGGGGGCCGCTTCGGCTGCGGCGGGCTCCTCCGCGGGCGCCTCGGCCGGCGCGTCCGCGCTGGGGGCCGCCTCGACCTCCTCGACGTCCTCCACCGGTTCGACCTCCTCGGTGGTCGCCTCGTCCTCGGCGGCCTCCGTGTCCGTCAGCGCTCCGGGGGGGAGGGGGTACATCCCGGTGTAGGGCTGGTCGAGCTGCGTGCGGATGGCGTTGAGGGTGGCCACCGGCCAGTCCTCCTGGATCGAGTTCGTGAGCCACGCGGGCAACCAGCCCTTGGGATCGGTCACGATCTCGACCGCGATCTCCGTGTTCCCGTTCGCCATCGGGGTCAGCACGTAGCGGCTGTCGATGAGGTCCGCGCGCACGCCGATGGTCTCGGGCGCGTCCGGGTGCTCGATGGACTGCATGCGCAGCGTGACCACGCCGGTGTCGGGCTCGATGGTGGCCTTGCCGTGGTAGACGTAGTCCCGGTTCGACATGACCGCGGGCAGCTCGAAGGCCTGGTAGAGCACGTAGTCGTGGGCATCCACGCGCTCGATCTCTTCGGCGTGGTAGAGCCGGTCGACCCAGTCCACGCGGTGTTCGTTGTCCATCAGCACGTAGAGCACCTTCTCGACCGGCGCGTCGTAGGTGGTCACGCCCTTGAAGGCGAAGAGCTTGCCCTGCTCGTGGGTCTCGCTCCGGAACACCTGCACGCCCAGCTCGGTGTTGATCAGCTCGTAGGTGGGCGACATGGCCTGCGCGGTGGGGACCAGCATCGGCGTGCACGTGAGGGTCGCGAGGGCGACGAGACGCTTGAACAAGGCGGACTCCAGAGGGCGCGGCCGAGCCGCGAAGATGCGGGACCACGCCGGGGTATCGGCTCGGCGCGGCGGCCGCGACCCCACCCTCAGCTCACCCAGGCTCCGACCACCAGGGCCTGCAGCCGGTCCACGTCGGTGGCGGTGGTCTTGCACAAGAACCCGCTCTTGTGGGCGAACTGCACGTCGGGCTCGCCACCGACCCGCCCGAAGTCCAGCCGGGGGTGGTCCTCGTAGCGCGCCACGCCGTAGCCCTCGCCGCGTCGGTCCGGGTAGACGATGGCCGCGATGTCCTGCTCGAGGCCGTGGCTCCGGATGTACGCCATCGCCGTGCCGCTGGGCTCGTCGGGCAGCGTGTCGGTGCGGGGCAGGAACACCACCTCGATCGCGTCGCCAGCGTGGTCCAGGGTCCAGCGCACCACGTGCTGGTCGGCGAAGGCGATCCGCGCGCGGACCTCGTCGAGGTGGGTGAGCAGGTCGCGGCCCACCAGGCCCATGAACTCGTAGACCGGCTCGCCGGCTCGGTGGGTCGTGCCCGCGGCGAAGTGCCGCAGGAGCGTCTGGTCGATCGGCGAGTTCAGCTGCGCGATCGCCTTGCGGGGCACGCCGAGGAAGGCGGCGGTCTTGCCCGGGCCGCGGGAGTCGAACCACTCGGCGACCTCGAGCCAGTCGCAGAAGTGCAGCGCGTCTTCGTAGAGCCCGCGGGCGTCGAGCAGCAGGCTCAGAGCGCAGGTGGGCGGGTGCTCGCGGGGGAAGTGGTGGTGGTCGAAGTTCGAGCGGGCGGGGTCGTGGCTGCCCCCCACGTCGACCACGGCCACCCCCGGGTCGTCGAGCTCGGCGGGGGTGGGGTCGCGGCGGTGCACGGTGGCGCCGGTCTCGGCGACCAGCACGCAGACGGCCAGCAGGTCGTCCTTGTGGGCGCCGCCGGGGTGCGTGATGACGGTGTAGATCATGCGCGCCGCCATAGCGCATCGCGCTGGTAGACAGTGAGTCTACCTGCTACGCTGCCCTCGGTCACCGACAGGCCCCCCGATGGTCGTGCTGCTGCTGTCCTGCGTCGAGATCGGTGTCGGCGACCCCTACGGCGATCCCTCGACCCGCGCACCACGGCCCGACGATGCCGCCGGCGACCCGTCCGACCCCGAAGGCACGAACGACACGGCCGCGCAAGAGGACACGGGCCACCCGGACACCTCGAGCGAGGTCGACCCGGACTGCTGGTCGGAGCCCTTCACCCCCGACGCCGACGTGTCCGACCTGAAGGCCGCGTTCAGCGCGTCGAACGCCCGCGACAGCGCGTACGCGGTGCTGGAGCGTCGCTTCCCGGCGGGCCACGAGCTGCTCGTGGAGATGGCCTGGGACAGCACCATCGACACGGTCATCGAGACCGGCTCCTGGTCGCGCATGATGGAGTCGCTGATGACCACCGTGCACGAAGAGGTGCACGGCTGGGACTACGGCCACAGCGTGAACCCCACGCACTTCGCCTACTTCATGCTCGCTGACAGAAAGCCCGAGATCCCCTGGGTCGACGGGCTGCCCCGCTCGGTCATCGCCGGCGAGCTCGACGACAGCAGCACCTCGCTCTACAGCGGCACCTACCTCACGGGCACCCAGGGCACCTACGGCTTCGTCGAGCTGCTCGACGAGACCAACTGCTACGTGAACGGCCTGGGCGCCATCATCGCTGGCGGCGACGCCATCACGGGCGGCATCTCCGGGCGCGACGGCGCGCTCGCCTTCCTCTACTACATCGAGCTCTACCTCCGCGCCCTCGAGGAGCAGGAGCCCGCGCTCTACAGCATGCTCCAGGGCGATCCTGACGTGCGTCAGCTGATCCTGGATCTCTGGCTCCGCACCCACTTCTTCCTGGAGCGGGGCGGGAACGCGCCTCACCTCGGCGTGTCCGACGCCGCCATCGCCGACAACCTCTACGCGCCGGCGAACCAGCAGGAGCTCGAGGACTTCCTCGGCGTGGAGCTCGCCGCGTCGAGCTGCCTGCCCTGACCGAGCCCCTACATCATCCCCAGCAGGCCTTCGGCGGTCTCCCGCACCCGGCGCACGTCGTCGGCGCTCATCGGGTCGTTGGAGGCCAGGTCGCGGATGGTGGTCATGCCCTCGTCCAGCGCGTCGATGGTGGCGTCTGGAAAGCGCTCCCCCGCGCAATGGGCCAGGTAGGCCTCGAAGTAGGCGTCGACCTCGGGCCGGTGGAGCAGCGCGTGGGCCACGTCGGGGGACTGCTCGAGCTCGGCGGCTCGGGCCACCAACCACAGCGCCTGCAACCAGCCTCCGGCGAGCGCCAGGGGCAACACCCCGTCGCCCCGTTGCCCGGCCAGGCTGGCGAGCAGCACCCGATCGGTGTCGATCCGAGCCGGCCAGCCGCCCTCGACCGGTTCCTTGCTGTCGGCACGCAGGCGTTCCAGCGGCCCCGTGTCGAGGTCGAGCACCTCGAAGCCGTCGCCGATCCGCGCGAGGCGGGCGCTGCGCACGTCTGGCGCCGCCGCCGACGCTTCGAGCAGCAGCACGCCGATCTCCGCGCCGGTGCGCATCGACGCCAGCGAGGCGAGCACGATGTCGGTGTCGTGGCTGATCCGCGAACCCAGGTCCGCCACGCGCGGGGCGAGGCCGGAGGATCCGAGCTCCTCCGCCAGGCCGGCGGCAGTCGGGATCAGGCCGTTGTCGGCCGGCCAGGCGTCCCACGTGGCCGCCGTGATCGCCGCTTCCACCGGCTCGACGGCCGGAGACGTCTCGGGCTCGGAGAACGAGCAGGCGAGCAGAAGGGCAAGCATGGCGCGCAGGCTACCGCGCGACGCACTACATGGGGGCGCATGAACACCTACAGCCCACCGCTCCGCGACATCACCTTCCTCCTCGAGGCCTTCGACTACGACGGCGTCGTGGCCTCGCTGCCCGGCTTCGAGGACTTCGACCTCGAGACCAGCTCGGCTCTGTTGGAGGAATACGCCAAGTTCTGCACCGAGGTGCTGCTGCCCTTGAACGAGACCGGCGATCGCCAGGGCGTGACCTACGTGCCCGAGACCCACGACGTGGTCTGCGCCGATGGCTTCAAGGAGGCCTACGCCGCCTTCTGCGAGAACGGGTACACGAGCCTGCCCTTCTCGCCCGATCACGGCGGCATCGGCGCTCCCCACGCGCTCTCGATCCTCGCCTCGGAGATCCTGATCGCCTCGAACAAGAGCTTCTCGATGTGCCCGGGCCTCACGGCCGGCCTGATCGACGCGCTCGAGGTGCACGCCAACGACCACCAGCGCGAGCACCTGATGCCCAAGCTGGTCAGCGGCGAGTGGGCGGGCACCATGTGCCTCACCGAGCCCCAGTGCGGCACCGACCTCGGGCTCCTGACCACCAGGGCCGAGCCCTTCGGCGACCACTACAAGCTCACCGGCACCAAGACCTGGATCACCTTCGGCGAGCACGACCTCTCCGAGAACATCGTGCACCTCGTGCTCGCGCGCCTGCCCGATGCCCCCGCCGGCATCAAGGGCATCTCCACCTTCGTGGTGCCCAAGCTGTTGGACGACGGCAGCCGCAACCCCGTGTTCTGCGGCGGCACCGACCACAAGATGGGCATCCACGCCTCCCCCACCTGCGTCATCAACCTCGAGGATGCCGAGGGCTGGCTCGTGGGCGCGCCGCACAAGGGCATGCGCGCGATGTTCACGATGATGAACGCGGCGCGGCTGAACGTGGGCATCGAGGGGGTCGCGTTGGCCGAGGCCGCCTACCAGAACGCGCTGTCGTTCTCGAAGGACCGTCGCCAGAGCCGCTCGCTCAACCCCGGCAAGCAGGACAAGAACGCGTCGGCGGACTGCATCCTGGTGCACCCCGACGTGCGCCGAATGCTGCTCACGTGCAAGTCCACGAACGAAGGCCTGCGCGGCCTCGTGGCCTGGATCGCGATGAACTACGACGTGATGCACCACGCCACCGACGAGGCGGTGCGGGAGAAGGCCAAGGACCTGGTCGCGCTGCTCACGCCGATCATCAAGAGCTACGGCTCCGAGCGCGGCTTCCTGAACGTGCACGAGGCCATGCAGGTGATGGGCGGCGCCGGGTACACCTCGGACTGGCCGGTCGAGCAGTACCTGCGAGACGTGCGCATCGCGATGATCTACGAAGGCACCAACCACATCCAGGCGCTCGACCTGGTGGGTCGGAAGCTGCCCAAGCACGGCGGTCGGCTGATGAGGGTGTTCGCGGCCGAGGTGACGAGCACCATCTCCGCCGCGGGCAAGCACCCCGCGCTGGCCGCCTTCGCCGAGGCCCAGGGCGCCGCGGCGCAGGAGCTGCAGGCCACCACGATGGCGCTGGCGGGGGCCGCGATGGCCGACCGCGAGGTCGTGGGCGCGGTGGCGAACAGCTACCTCTCCCAGTTCGCGCTGGTCACCCTGGGCCACGTGTGGCTCAAGCAGCTGCTCGCGCTCATGGACCGGGACGAGGGCGACAGCCTCCGCCGCGGCAAGCTCCAGACCGCGCGCTTCTACTTCGAGGTCATGCTCCCGGAAGCCCGCCTGCACGCCAAGCGCGTGAAGATCGGCAAGGAGCCCATGACCGACATCGACGTCGAGCTCCTCTAGGCGTCGGGGCTCAGCGCTCCCGTGGCGGAAGCTCCCCGAGCGTGAGCTCGCCGCTCGCGAGGTCGTGGTCCAACAGCCGGTTGCCTTCGCCCGGGTACAGCTTCCGGCCGTAGCCCCGCGCCACGTCCGCGCGCCCGGGCCAGACCCGCAGCTGCAGGGGGCCGTCCAGAGGCACCTGCCCGAGCGCCGCGTTCCACGCGGTGCCCGGGTCGCAGACCATGGTCTCGGTGCCCACGTACGGCCACCCCGCCTCCGAGGTGCCGCTCACCCGGTACCAGGCCAGTCCGGTCGTCCCGGCCACCGCCTCGGAGACCCGGGCATCGGCGCACCAGTAGCCCTCGAGCTCCGAGCTCAGCCGCACCTGCCCGTAGGCCGCCCCGAGCAACAACACGGCCCAGCCGGCGCGCCCCATCCTGGCGAGCCCGATCCCCGCGGCGGGCAGCAGGGCCAGGTAGGCCAGGTGGTAGAAGCGCGCCCCGAAGGCCGCGCCCTGGGTCCAGTAGAACGCGTAGGCGAGCGGCAGCGCGACCAGCGGCAGGGCCACGAGCCCGGCGCGGCGCACCAGGGCTGGCAGGCCCCACACCGCCACGAGCGCCAAGGGGGTCCATCCGAGGGCCAGCCGGGCGAAGCTGTGCGCGTTCGCCACGAAGATGGTCCAGGCCTTCTCCACGGTGTGCCCGTAGGACCCCAGCACCGGCGAGCAGCCGTGCTCCGGGCCGAAGCCCAGGCTGTCGCAGCCCGGGCGCGCCTCGTTCAGCGCGAAGTAGGCCCGGGAGGGGAAGGTGGCCCAGTCGCCGGTCAGCGACGCGTTCCAGGCCAGCAGGGCGGCCGCGGCCAGCCCCGGCAGCACCACCACCTGCCACGCTCGTCGCTTCCACAGCAGCCAGGCCATCAGCGGCAGGCCCACCACGACCGCCTCGAAGGGCCTCACGAGCACCAGGTAGGCGCCGGCGAGCCCGGCCCACCACGCCCCGAGCGCGCCGACCGCGGCGCAGGCGAGCGCCAGGCCCGCGACGAGCGTGCTGGTGTGGCTCATGTGGCTCGCCGCCATCACCACCAGGCCCGGCGACAGCGCCGCCAGCACCGCCGCGCGCCACGCGGCCCGCTCGTCCGCCACGGCCTGCGTCAGCCGAAACGCCAACAGCGGCAGCAGGCCCGACAGGAGCGGGTTCACCAGCCAGGTCGCGCCCACGAGCGCACCGAGCGCCAGCACCAGCGGCCAGCCCGGCGGGAAGATCGCGTGCAGGCCGGGCTCGAACCGCACGAAGGCCTGGGCCACGTACTCGGGGTCGCGCGGGGCCTCGCCGAGCCAGCCGCCGCTGGCGAGCAGGCGGGCCTGGAGCGCGTAGGCGTGCTCGTCGGGCACGTGGGTGATGCCCTGCAGGGGGCCGAGCGCGAGCGCGGCCGCTGCGACGGCGGCGAGCACACCGAGCAGGGCGAGGCGGGCGTCACGGGGCATGCGAGGCGACGGTACCCCATGGCTCGGAGCCCTGCGATACGCTGCGCGCGTGGAGCGCCTCGTCACCATCGGCCTGCAGGGCGGCGCCATGGTCCTCTTCCTGGGCCTCGGCGTGCTGCACCCTCGGGTGGCCGGTCAGCCCTTCCTGAACCGGGACAGCTGGATCAACCTGGTCACCGGCGCGCTGCTGTTCGCGTTCCGGCTCGGGCTCGGCGTGGCTCTGGGCTTCCTCGGCCTCGGGGATGGCTTCGGCCTGCTCGACCTCTCGGCCCTCCCGGTCGTCGCCCAGTGGGGCCTGGCCTTCGTGCTGCTCGACTTCACGCGCTACTGGGTGCACTACGCCGACCACCGCGTGCCCTTCCTCTGGCAGTTCCACGCGGTGCACCACTCCTCCGAGGTGCTCGACGCCACCTCGGGCCTGCGCATGCACCTGGTCGATCTCTTCCAGCTCACGCTCATTCCGCTGGCGCTCTTCTCCATGCTCATCGACCAGGCCACGCTCGCCCCCTGGGTCGTCGTGGCGGCCCTCGCTCCCGGCATGGTGTTCGACGCCTTCCAGCATGCGAACATCGCCGTCGACACCGCGTCGCCGCTGTACAAGGCCTGGAACGCGGTCTTCAACAACCCCCACTTCCACAGCTGGCACCACACCCGCGACGGCCACCTGCGCGACGGCAACTACGGCAACTCCCTCACCGTCTGGGACCGCCTCTTCGGCACCGACGTCACCTCGCCGGAGCCCCCCGAGTCCCTCGGGCTCCCCGTCGACCAGGCCCTGGTCAACGGCGTCGTGGGCCTGCAGCTCCTGAAGAAGCGCTCGTGAAGCTGAAGCTCGGCGCGGTCTTCGCGCTCACCGTCGCCTGCCTCGCCTGGGCGCTCTGGGGCATCGACCCCGCCCTGATGCAGGTGTCGCTCACCGGCATGAAGCTCTGGCTGATGCCCGGGGTCCTGCTCGGCTACACCGCCACGCACGTGCTGCGCAGCTTCCGCCTCCAGGCGCTGTTGTCGCAGCACGTGGGCTTCGGCTCGCTCTTCTCCATCAACGCGGTGGGCTTCCTCGCCATCAACGTGGTGCCCCTGCGCCTCGGCGAGTTCGTGCGCCCCTACCTGCTGCTCGAGAAGCACCAGGTGCCCTTCGGTGGCTCGCTCGCGGCGGTCTTCCTGGAGCGCCTCTGCGACGTGGTGGCGCTGGCCACGATGCTCTTGCTGGTGGCCTTCGTGGTCGACCTGCCACCGGGGGGCATCGTGGTGGGTGGCCTCGACGTCATCGACGCGGGTCGGAAGATGGCCGGCACGCTCTTGGCCGGCGGTGGGATCTTCGTGGCGGTGCTCGCCCTCGGCGGCCCGGCGCTGCTCGCGCGCGTGTCGGGTCTGCTCGCGCGCATGCCCGTGGTCGGTCCGGCGCTCCCGGGCTTCCTCGCGGCCTTCGTCGACGGCCTCCGCACGCTGTTCGTGCAGCCGCGCAGGGCCCTGGTCGTGGCCACCTGCACCCTCGGGATGTGGCTGGCGACCATCGTGGCCTGCGGCATCTGCATGGCGGCCTTCGAGGGCCTGCCCGTGAGCTGGGATGCGGCCCTGACCACCTGGACCATCACCCTCACCGGCATGACCGTGGCGCCCACGCCCGGCTTCTTCGGCGCCTTCGAGGCCTTCTGCGTGGCCGCACTGATGCTGTGGAGCGTCGAGCAGGCGGTGGCCGCCACCTTCGCCATCGTGCTGCACCTCACCCAGTTCGGCTTCAGCATCCTGTTGGGCGGCGGCTTCATGGTGCACGAGGGGCTGAGCCTCGGCAGCGTGGTCGAAGAGAGCCGTCGCGCAGCCAGCGGCTGATTCGGGGCTACGCTGTGGCCCTGGAGCGACCCCCCGCGTGATCCTGCTCGCCTGCACCACCCCGACCCTCGACTCCGCCAGCGAGACCGCGTCGCCGGT
>Ga0114932_10003081_pt1 | contig 16740 bp, 15 predicted proteins | sample 2SBtaG_2_FD_87286 | JGI IMG/M metagenome (GOLD analysis project Ga0114932, IMG submission 87286) | Deep subsurface microbial communities from Kolumbo volcano to uncover new lineages of life (NeLLi) - 2SBTROV12_ACTIVE470 metaG | ecosystem: Environmental > Aquatic > Marine > Volcanic ... | reverse complement strand
GATTCTGTTTCTTTAGGGATTCACGAAAGCCAATCTTTGTTTTGGGAGTCTATTGTTGGACAAAGTCCAGAATTTTGGGAATATGTTTTGCCTTTTTTCAAGGAGCATTTTCCTGGAAGGGCAGATTCGGTAACACATTCACAAATTGTGAGAAGAACCAACAAGGTCTCAAGGTCTTTAATCAGGGTTGAAGCTGACGAGGTCACCTACCCACTTCACGTTATCTTAAGGTTTGAAATAGAAAGGGATATATTCAGAGGCAATCTCTCTGTCGATGATTTACCAGATGCATGGAATCAAAAGATGAAAGAATTGATTGGAGCAACTCCTCCCAACAACACACTAGGTGTTTTACAAGATGTTCACTGGTCCATGGGAGGGTTTGGTTATTTCCCAACTTATGCTCTTGGGAGACTTTATTCAGCCCAATTTGCAGAACAGCTTTCAAAAGACGTTCCTAACTGGAAAAGCAATATGGCAAAAGGCGATTGTTCTCCAGCTTTACAGTGGTCAAGAAAAAATATACATTCAAAAGGTTCTATTTACAGGACTGAAGAATTAATAGAAAAGGTTACAGGGAGTCGCCCTAGCGAAGAGCCTTTCTTGAATTACCTGAGAACAAAATATAAAAAAATATTTAGTTAGTCACAAAGGTCAATACCCATGTTTCCAGCATTTTCTTTTGCATCTTCATAACCCGCATCAGCATGTCTCGCAATCCCTATCCCAGGGTCATTTGTAAGGACTCGCTCCAACCTCTTTTCTTTTGAGGATGTCCCATCGGCAACAACGACCATCCCTGCATGCATAGACATTCCAGTTCCAACTCCACCACCACTATGGAAAGAAACCCATGATGCTCCAGATGCTGTATTCAGTGCAAAATTCAAAAGTGGCCAATCAGCAATGGCATCTGAACCGTCAAGCATAGCTTCAGTTTCCCTGCTCGGGCTTGCAACGGATCCTGTATCAAGATGATCCCTCCCAATAACTATTGGGGCATCAAGGGTTTTGTTTTTCACCATGTCATTCATGGCTAATCCAGCCTTTGCCCTGTCCCCATACTTCAGCCAACATATCCTTGTCGGCATTCCTTCAAAAGGAACTTTTGTTTGAGCCAGGTTAATCCATTTTGCAAGGAAGGGGTCGTCCGGGAAAAGCTCTAGCATTCTTTTGTCTGTTTTTTTAATATCATCTTTGTTCCCTGAGACAGCAGCCCAGCGGAAAGGCCCCATGCCCTTAGAGAAAAGAGGTCTGATGTATGCTGGCAAAAAGCCAGGATAAACATATTCCCCATTTTTGGTTTTAACTTCTTTTAGACCAGCAATGTAAGCCTGATCCCGAAGCGCATTCCCATAATCAAAAGCAATAGAGCCTCGATTCTTCATTCCAATAATTGCGTCTACATGCTCCACAATTGTTTGTTGTGCTCGTTTTGCATATTCTTTCGGATTGGAGGTTCTTAGGCTATTGAGTTCATTAAGGTCCCCTTCAGGCCAGTAAGCCAAAAGGTTATGAGCTGATGTTTGATCTGTAACTATATCTGGAATTTCATCTCTTTTCAATAATTCCTTGGCCACTGTTGCAACATTACCAACAAGCCCAATAGACATCCCTTTTCCAGAAAGGACAGCCTCATCTTTCCATTTCAAAGCCTCTTCAAGGCTGTCTGTCATCTTGTCACAAAAACCTTGGTCAACTTTCTTTTTAATCCTCTCTTTCAAAACCTCTACGCACAGTATGCATGCACCAGACATCGATCCAGCAAGTGGCTGGGCACCACTCATCCCACCAACTCCGCCGGTAAGAATCCATCTGTTTGAAAGGTCAGGGGTGCCGTATTCTTTTTCAGCAAGAGCAACAAATGTTTGGTATGTTCCTTGCAAGATTCCTTGTGTCCCGATGTATATCCAAGACCCTGCTGTCATTTGTCCATACATAAATAACCCTTTTCTGTCAAGTTCATTAAAGCATTCTTCATTTGCCCATTTTGGCACTAGGTTGCTGTTTGCGATAATGACCCTTGGGGCATCCTCATGTGTTTTTCCGACATATACCGGTTTACCGCTTTGAACACAAAGTGTTTCATCGGGCTTCAATCTTTTTAGAGTTTCTAATATCCTCCAATATTCTTTCCAGTTTCTAGCAGCTCTTCCTGATCCACCATACACAATTAATTTTTCCCAATCAATAGCCACCCTTGGGTCTAGATTATTCTGCAGCATTCGATAAGCTGCTTCGATATCCCAATTGTGGCAACTTAAAGATTTTCCTACAGGAGCTTTCGGGCTTGATTTTGGTCGAAGGTCCATAAACATAGGCCTTCCATACAATGATTTTTCGTCAAATTTTTCAGGTTGGAAAAAAGTCATTCCCAACGATCTTCTTTGATGTTTGGAGGAGTTACAGAATATTTTTTAGACAACGTTTTTTGAAGATACAGGGAGGTTGTTGTAATTCTCTGGATAGCTTCAATTATGCATTCTGAAGTGAGCTCACTTGCTTGTTTGTTTTCACATGAATATAGCCAACCGTCTCCAGGAGCGGAAATGTTGGAGAAGCTGGAGTGTGCAATAGATAGAGAGTCTTTTAAAAATGCAATTCTTTTTTCCTCAGGGAATGGTAGGCATTGAGCCTCTCCTTTAAAAACAACAGCGCCTTGTCCATCTTTGTGAACCCCTAGCACTACAGGGACTGTTTGCCTAGGCCAAAAACCAATAGAAATGCTTTCATCGCCATCTTCCATTGTGTGTTCTAGGAAGTTGATTTTGAGTTTTTTGCAAACCTCAACAAGCATATCCCTACCAAGGCCTAGCTCATCTCTTAACGGTTTTAAATTGTCGAAAATGTTTTCTGAACCCACTACGATTTATCATAACAATCCAAATTAAAAATCAAACTATAAACCAGTCTTTTTGTCGCTTAGTTGTAACTATGGGATGAGGGTTTAGGACAAGGTTTATTTCACTCCTTATTCCCCATTCAGAATAATAAACTCCCGGTTCAATTGTTCCTGCCCAACCTGAGGTCAGAGGCCTTGTGTCTTTTGCTTCATAATTATCCAGTTGAGCCGCATCTCCATGTGCGCTTGTGAGACCAAGGTTGTGTCCTGTCCTATGTATGAACCCATCTCCAAAACCAGATTTTTCAATAACATCCCGAACTGCCTTGTCTACTTCATAACCGAGGATATTTTTTTCTTTTTTAAATGCTTCTTCAATAACTTGAACACCAGCATCTCTAGCTTCCAAAACAGTGTAGAAACCTTTGTCAACAATAGGTTCAACTTTCCCCCTTTTGGCCATCCATGTTATGTCTGCATATGCGGGGCCTACGGCAGTTTTGGTTCCCCACAAATCAACAAGGAGAATAAAATCTTTTCCCAACTTCCCTCCTCCTTTTTTCGGGGTTGCGTAATGTGGATCTCCGGCATGTTCGTTGACAGCAACGACAGGAGGATGGTCCATAACCATCCCCTCTTTTTTAAAACCTTCAAGAAGCCAGCCCTGAACAATGGATTCATCAATTTCAAAAGGTTTTGTTTTTGAAATCCTTTCAAAAACCCCTAAAACAATTGATGTTAGGCTGTTGGCTGCTTCAACATGTGCAGAGATTGTTTTTTCAGACCATAGCAGGAGGTTTCTTTGGGATATATTTCCGCTGCTTTCAAGCCTGCATCCAATTGATTTAAGTAAATCAACAAGACCTCCATCCAAGTATGAGAGATAGGGGATGGCGCCATTTTCAAACCACTCAACATAAATGTGTTTATTTGAAACGCATTGTTTTAAAACACTGCACCATTCTTCAAAGTTTCTATAAGTGAGAATAGGCATCTCTACGGAAGAGAGACTTTTTGATTCGATGGCATTAACGACCATGCTAGGCTGTCCATTTTTTGGAATCCATATTGCCCATCTCCTGCTTAAGAATATTTTTTCACTTAAAAATCTTTGTGCAATTGGATTGTGCCCATGGAAATCCGCAACAAACCACCCATCAACATTCGATTGCTGTAAATCTTTCTGAACTTTTTTCACAAGTGCGTTTAACTTTTCCATTATGGAAAATTTTATACCTTAAACAAATTGATTTTGGTTTCACTATTAAAATTACGAGACTTTAAAGATGATATTTTTACTGGTCGCTCTTTTGTTTCAACCCTGCTTGGGGAAGGAGGAGTTTTGTGAGAAGAGGTATAACGAGATTTCCTACCTTGTTACACATAACGCAATGTCATCTAGCCATGACAGGTGGATTTTCCCAAACCACAACAAAGGACTTTTAGACCAGCTTGAAGATGGGGTCAGGGGTCTTTCTTGGGACATTCACTACCATGATGAAATGGTTTATCTCTGCCATGGATATTGTTGGCTCGGAAAAAGAAAGTTAGCTGTTGATTTGGGGATTCTTAGGGACTGGCTTGAACAGAATCCACGAGAGATTGTTTCAATCTTTTTTGAAAGCTATGTCAACAAGGATGACGTCAAAAGGTCTTTTGAGGAGGCTGGGCTCATTAGATACCTACATTACCAACCACCAGGAGAAGAATGGCCAAAGATTATCGAGATGATTGATTCAAACAAGAGGTTGGTTGTTTTTACAAGCAGGGACGGGGGCATTTCTGATTGGTATCATGATGGGTGGGAGTATATGTGGGACACATCATTTTCCTACAAATCAGTAGAGGATTTTTCTTGCATCAGGGGGAGGGGTAGAAAGAAAAAATTTAGCCTTTACAGCATTAATCATTTTTTAACAAACCCACTGGCATCAAAAAGGCTTGCAAAAAAAGCAAACCCCATTGTTTACCAGAGGGCAATAGAGTGTTGGGAGGAAACAGGCCAAAGGCCAAATTTTATTTTTGTTGATTTTTATTCAGTTGGAAAAACCTTGGATGCGGTAAGAAAATTAAACTTGTTACATTTTTGAAACAAGTTGAATGCACATAACAAACATACAATTGAGAAGATGATAGAGGATCGTAAAAACAAGGTTCGTTTAAGTGTTATCAGGTTGGGCAAGTTGGTTGTTTTTGCGTTAAAAAAAGCCCTTAAGGGCAGCACCTTTAATATAGATGCTTTTCTTGCAAAATGCAGAGCAAGAGAGACTGAAATCAATTTGTTAGAGATGGAAATTGAACAAGATCTTCAAACCTTAATGAGGCCAGAGTTAGACGATAAAGACTGTCGTCACTTTACAGCACTGTTGAAAATTAATAATGATCTTGAGAGGATTGGTGATTACGCTATGGCGATAGCTAAGCATCTTGTTAATGTTGATATGTCAGAAATAGTGAAAATTGAATCCAAATTTGAAAAATTATCAAAAGCATCTACAGAGATGCTTGAAAGATCCGTTAAGGCAATAGAGCTTGAGGACATCAATTTAGCCAAGCAGATTATTCGTGATGACGATTATGTTGATAAATTGAACAAGGCAATAATTAAGATTCTTTTAAGTAGTAAAAATCCAGATATGGCTTCAGTTGTTTCGCTGATTAATTTATGTAGGAGATTGGAAAGAACAGCAGATCATGCAACAAACATAGCAGAAGATTTGGTTTTTTGGATAGAAGGTGATGTTTTGAGGCATCCCACAAAAAAAAGATCCTTCATGTTCGATGATATTGAAATATACCCAAACAGTAGAGAGATCAAGATTTCAGAAAAGGTCTATCTTTCTAAAAGTGAATGGGGGATATTCATACACCTTATAGAAAGATCTCCAGATGGTGTTTCCAGACAGGATCTTATGAAAAATGCTTTAGGTTACGACTCTTCTGTTGAAACTCGAACCATCGATCAACATGTGGTCAGGTTGCGAAAAAAACTAGGCCACAAAAAAACACTTTTGAAATCTATACCTGGATTCGGTTACAAGGTGACTAATTCAAAGAATTAAAACAAACTTGTTACAAGTTTTTAAAAAATCACAAAGAATATTATTTAAGATTCCAACTTAAATTTAAAAAAATTCAAAAGGAGGATTTATAAAAATGAAATTTAAATTTTCAAGCTTTTTTGTATTGTTGGTTTTAGTAGTTACCAGCTGTGCAAGGCCACAGGATTCCGAGGGGAATGCTGCATCAAGGAGCTCCTCAGGAAATGAGCAAAACATCCAGGTAATGGGCTCTGATACCATGGTCAACCTAGGTCAAGCATGGGCTGAGGAATACACAAAAATGAACCCCAACGCATATATTGCTGTTGGTGGTGGTGGTTCTGGTGTCGGAATTGCTGCTCTGATGAATGGAACTGCTGATCTCTCAAATTCATCTAGAGCGATTAAAGGCAAAGAGATCTCAAAGGCAAATGAACTTGGCTTCGGCGTTGAGGAGCATATTGTTGGTTGGGATGGGCTTGCTGTTGTCGTTCACCCAGACAATCCAGTTAGCGAATTGTCAATTTTGCAAATTGCAGAAATTTTTACTGCAAAAATTACAAATTGGAAAGAGGTTGGTGGTGATGATTTGGAGATTGTTTTGTTGTCACGAGAGGTGAATAGCGGAACGCATGTTTACTTTAAAGAAAATGTCGTTGGATCATTGGGTAAAGGCACTGAATTCAGCGAAGAGGCGTTATTGATGCCAAGCAGCCAATCACTTGCTGACGAGGTGGCAAATAATATTGGTGCAATTGGTTATTATGGTATGGGTTACCTGTCACCAGCACAAAAGCCAATTAATGTCTCTGTTGATGGGGTTACTTTTGTTTCACCAGCTGTAGAAAATGTCATTAATAAAACATATCCAATTGCAAGACCTCTATTCATGTATTCAAGAGATAGCATTTCCGCAGCAGCAAAAGCTTATATTGAGTGGATATTGGGCGAGGAAGGTCAGGCTGTTGTCGCGGCACAGGACTTCGTTCCTTTGTATAATTAACATTTGACCAAGAAAAAAAGAGAGACTTTCAGACAGCCTTTGTCTGAAAGAATAACAGAGTTATGCTTGCGTTTTACAGCATGGCTCTGCATCTTTTTTATTTGCTCCATTCTTTATTTTTTAGTAAAAGAAAGTGGCGGGGTTTTTTTCAGTGATATTTTTACCATTACAGGTAAATTTTGGAGACCAATCAGCGAACCTCCAGATTTTGGTGTTTGGGTATTGCTTGCAGGCAGCTTGGCAGTAACGTTAACAGCATCTTTAATCGCAGTGCCGCTGGGTATTTGTGCAGCTATTTTTATCGGTGAACTGATACCAGAGAAATTTAGAGAATTTTTGAAAGTCGTAGTTGAATTTCTAGCAGCAATACCGAGTGTTGTTATTGGTTTCTTGGGCATGATCATTCTTGCACCATACATTAAGGAAACTTTTGACTTAAAAACAGGCTTAACGGCTTTTTCGGCAGCTGTGATGCTTGCATGGATGGCAATGCCGACAATAGTCAGCTTAACTGAGGACGCTCTCAGAAGTGTACCTGATTCTTTAAGAGATGGCGCTCTTGCCCTTGGTGCCACCAAGTGGCAAATGATCATAAGGGTGATTTTGCCAACAGCAAAACCAGGCATACTTGCCGCAACAATGCTTGGTGTTGGAAGGGTTATAGGCGAAACGATGGCAGTTTTAATGATTAGTGGCAATTCTGCCAGGATACCAAGTAGCATCATGGAGCCAGTCAGAACCCTCACTGCAACAATTGCTGCAGAAATGGGAGAAACAGTCAAGGGCGACGAGCATTATCAAGCCCTTTTTGGCCTGGGTGTTGTTTTGTTTATTATCACATTCCTAATTAATACTGCAGCAGATAGGTTTGTTAATAAAAAATACACAGAAGAATCATGAAATTTAGAAAACAACATCCAATCAACGAGCAAAAAAGAGCCACTTTTGGCTTAGCGCTCATAACGGCCATTGTGGTTATTCCGGTTTTGTTAATAGTAGGTGTTGTTTTTGTTAAGGGTATTTCAGTTATAGATTGGAATTTCCTGACAACTGCACCCACCAATGGTTTAAGAGAAGGTGGGGTTTTTCCGGCCATAATTGGAACATTAATCCTGGTTGTTTTAGATGTGGCTATTTGTGTGCCTTTTGGTGTGGCTACTGCAATTTACCTTGTTGAATATTCTCCAAGAAGCAAAGCAGCCAATTTGGTTAGGTTGGCAATCTTAAATTTAGCAGGGGTTCCCAGTGTTGTTTACGGGTTGTTTGGCTTGGGGGTATTTGTTATAGCCTTAGAATTTGGTGCAAGTATTTTATCGGGAGTATTAACCCTTGCCCTGATGGGTTTACCAGTAATAGTCACATCAGCTGCAGAAGCGTTAAGAGCTGTTCCTGATAGATTCAGAGAAGCAAGCTTGGCATTGGGTGCTAGCAAATGGCAAACAACCAGGCATGTTGTTCTTCCCAACTCTACACAGGGAATCTTGACTGGAACAATTTTAGAAATTAGCCGAACTGCCGGAGAGACTGCACCAATTCTGTTTACCGTAGCAGCTTTTTATTTACCAAGATTACCACAAAGCATTTTTGACCAGGTCATGGCACTCCCAATGCATCTTTTCGCAATTTCAACACAGGTGCCCAATATAGGCTTGGATGTAAGGTATGCTGTTGCCTTAACATTGTTGTTTTTAGTTTTAGGTGTCAATGCAATCGCAATCTTCATAAGAGCAAAAATGAGGAAAAACAGAATATGGTAAAAGAGATCAACATCGAACATCTTTCAGTTTCATACGGAAGAAAGAAGGCTATAGCAGATTTTTCTTTATCGATTAAAAAAAATGAAATATTGGGGATAATTGGACCTACCACTTCTGGGAAAACAACCCTGCTTACAGTCTTAAACAGAATGATTGACACAATACCGTCAGCCAGTATTTCAGGCAGTGTACTCATGGGGGATATTGACATTTTAAAAACACGGAATATCCATAATTTAAGACGGTCTGTCGGAATGATATTTGCTCTCCCGGTTGCTTTGCCTATGAGCATTAAAGAGAACGTTGAATACGGGCCAAAAATGGCAGGACAGTCAAAAAGAGAATTGAGCAAAAGGGTTGAAGAAAGCCTTGTGCAGGCAGGATTGTGGGATGAGGTTAGTGACAGATTGGATTCACCAGCTCTAAAGCTTTCAGGAGGACAACAACAAAGACTTTGTATAGCAAGGGCCCTGGCTCTAAAGCCTAAAGTTTTACTGTTAGATGAACCTTGCTCCGGACTTGATCCAATTTCAACAGCCAGAATAGAAGATACGTTAGGGGAGCTGAAGAAAGAAATGACCATTATCTTGGTCACGAACAACCCTCACCAGGCCGCACGTGTTGCAGACCGGACAGCTTTCATGCTGAAAGGGGAGCTTGTTGAGCTGTCTGAAACCAATACGTTGTTTACAAACCCTTCAGAAAAAAGAACGAAAGAATATATTGAGGGTAAATTCGGATAATGACAAAAACATTAATAAAATCTGAAAAATTTAATTTGTGGTATGGTGATTTTCAAGCCTTAATAGACATAGACCTCGACATACCAGAAAACAAAGTTACTGCCGTTGTAGGACCTTCTGGATGTGGAAAAAGCACTTTTGTCCGCTGTATCAACAGGCTAAACGATCAAATCAACACAGTCACAACCAAAGGATCCATTTCCATTGACGGAATAGATATTTATCAATACAGAGCTGACGACGTGGTTGGTCTTAGGAGGTCTGTTGGGATGGTTTTTCAAAGACCCAACCCATTCCCACTTTCTGTTTTTGAAAACGTTGCTTTTGGCTTGAAAACAAATCCGATTGTTCCCGATGATGCAACTATCAAAAAAGAGGTTAACAAGGCGTTAAAAGCAGTAGGTCTGCTTGAAGACCTTGGGGGCAATCTTTCAAAACTGGGGACCAGTCTTTCATTAGAGCAACAGCAAAGATTATGCATTGCAAGATGCCTCCCAACAAAACCCAAAATACTACTTATGGACGAACCTTGTTCCGCATTGGATCCAAGTGATACAGAGAGGGTAGAAGATCTTATAAGGGAACTGAGGAAAGACTATACTGTTGTCATAGTGACACATAACTTACAACAGGCAGGAAGAATTTCTGACCAGTCTGTTTTGTTTCACTTAGGGAAAATTGTTGAAGCAGCCCCAACAAAGGATTTTTTTCAAAACCCGCAAGAAAAAAGAACCAGAGACTTTATTACAGGTCGGTACGGATAGGAGTAAATAATGACAAGAAGATTAACCAAACTAATCGATAAAATCAAAGGAAAAACTTTAGAAATGGCTCAAGATGTTTGCGATTCAATGGATGATGCAATGAATGCAATTTTGAATTCCAATGATGACAAATATGACGAAATGAAAAAAAGGGAAAATGGGATTGATGCTTTAGAAGTTGAAATAGAAGAATCAATACTTGGAACAATTGCTGTTCACCAACCTGTTGCAGATGATTTGAGAATTCTTGCAGCAATGCTGAAGATAACAAATGATCTAGAGAGGATTGGCGATTATGCAATCAAGATTGCTCAAAGGGGCAAAGACATTGATGCAAACTTAATACAAAGCATCAAAGCCCCATTGTCTCAATTAGGGTCTTCTTCAATCCAGATGATTAAAGATGCAGTAGAGGCTTTGGAAAAAGGAGATGCCAATCTTGCTCAACAGGTTAGGGATGCTGACGACAAGGTAGATGATCTAAACAAATCTTTAATCAAGGAGCTATCAAAGATCAATGATGATGATTTCGAATCCCTGGTTGCGCTTGTTTCAATATCCAGACGATTTGAAAGAGCTGCAGACCATGCTACAAACATCGCGGAAGATGTTTTGTTTTGGCTTGAAGGGAGGATATTCAGACACGGGGAAACATAAGGTCTTTCAGGGCATAAAATTGCCTAGTGAAGAAAGTTCGTTATTTCGAAAGACCAAAGAGATACTGGGAAGGGCATGTTTTCCCAATGCAAAAAATGCAACTCCTAAAAAACAGGGTTTCTTCCAAATACAGAGTTGATTTTAAAGAGCCCGAAGAATTGCCTGTGGGGGCTGTTGAATCGACACATGATTCGAGTTTTTTAGCAAGAATACACTCTTATTTCAAAAATCCAGAAGCTTCATATGGTGAATTTGAAGCTCGTTGCGATGAGGATGTTTTTACGAATGAATGCAAGGCGGTTGCGGGCACCCTTTCATCATGCAGGGATTCGCTAGAGCAAGGTTGGGGTTTCAACATTGGCGGAGGGCTGCACCATTCTTTTCCAGACCACGGTGAAGGCTTTTGCATCATTAACGATGTTGCAATTTCAATAAATCAACTAAGGAGAGAAAAGGTTGTTAAAAATGCCGCTATTATTGACCTTGATGTTCATCAAGGAAACGGAACGGCGGTATGTTTTCAGGGAATCCCTGAGGTTACTACGATCTCAATGCACCAGAAAAACAACTATCCTTCATGGAAGCCAAAATCTGACCTTGACATAGGTCTTGAAGATGGGACTGGGGATGATGAGTACCTTTCACAATTATCAAAATCGCTTCAATGGCTTTCTGAAAAGAAGAAGCCCGATCTCGTTTTGTTTCTAGCAGGAGCAGACCCCTATAGAAAAGATCAGCTTGGAGGATTGTCTTTAAGTAAAAAAGGGTTGGAGGCTAGAGACAAGCATGTTTTCAATTGGACAAAATCTAACAATTGCCCAGTTTCTGTTGTATTGGCAGGAGGGTATGCAAAAGATGTAAATGATGTTGTTGATATACACTTCAATACATTTAAGTGTTTAATGGAGGTTTACTAAAATGATTTTTTGTTTTGTTTTTTTAATTAATCTTTTTCAGGTTTTTGACTGGGAGCCCGAAGAGTACCCTGTAAAAAAAACTCATACAAAAATCCATATTGATGGAATCATTGACGATGAAGAATGGGAAGACGCTCCTTGGTCCAGTTATTTTGTGGATATCGAAGGGGATTTGAAGCCGCTTCCAAAATATAAAACAAAAATCAAAATGCTATGGGATAAAGATTATTTTTATATTGTTGCACTTATGGATGACCCTCACATATGGGCGGTAAGCACAGAAAGGGATTCTTATATTTGGCAAAATGAGGGCGATTTTGAGGTTTTTTTAGACCCTGACGGAGATTCATTTGACTACATTGAAATAGAAATCAATGCCATGGGAACTGAGTGGGATCTTCTTATGGACAAGCCATACAGCGAAGGAGGCGTCAATGATGATTCTTGGGACATTGAAGGCTTAAAGTCAGCTGTCGTTGTTGGTGGGACCTTAAACAATCCCGAAGATACTGATTTAAATTGGGTTGTTGAAATTGCAATTCCTTGGGACGGGATTAGACATACGGCCAATATCTCAATGCCTCCGAATCCAGGAGAATCTTGGAGGATTAATTTTTCAAGAGTTTGGTGGGATCATGAGGTTGTTGATGGGAAGTATGTAAAAATTGGAGAAGCTTTCGAAGGGCATCCTGAATCCAATTGGGTTTGGTCCCCACAAGGTGTAATAAATATGCATATTCCAAGCCTTTGGGGATTCATTCACTTCATGGGAGAAGAAAAAAGCGATAACAGAATATTAGATTTTCTTTCCAGGTGAAAAATTTATGAATGCAGCAAACCTAGACTGGTCAATCATGTTTCTTACATGGGCCGTTATGGTTCTTTCTGTTCCGATTGCAAAAAAATATATGAGAAGTGTTGCTGATTATCTTTCTGCAGGAAGATCAGCTGGACGATACATACTTTCCGTTGCACAAGGTATTGCGGCACTTGGCGCAATCTCTGTTGTCGCTATGATGGAGCAAAACTACATTGCAGGTTTTTCGATGTCCTGGTGGGGGCTTACGATGAATCTTGTTGTTCTGGGGGTGACGGCTTCCGGGTGGGTTATTTACAGATTCAGAGAGACCAGATGTTTGACTTTAGCTGAGTTTTTTGAAAGAAGATATAACAAAAAATTTAGAATTTTTTCCGGTTTTATAGCATTTGTTTCAGGAATTGTCAATTTCGGCATATTCCCAGCTGTCGGTGCTAGATTTTTTTTAAATTACTTAGGGTTGCCGGAAAGCGTTGCATTTGCAGGTTTTGATATTCCAACATTCGCCCTCCTGATGCTTTTTTTACTTTCAACATCTCTTTATTTTGTTTTTTCTGGCGGGCATGTCGCTGTGACGATTGCTGATTTTATTCAAGGGGTTTTCAGTAATTTTGTTTTTATCTGGATGATTTTGTTCTTTCTCTTCAATGTTTCATGGGATCAAATTTTTTATTCTTTAAATCAAGCTCCGGAAAATGCATCCCTGATTAACCCTTTCAAAACCAGCCAGGTAGAAGACTTCAATCTAGGATTCTTTTTGATAGGGATATTGATTTACGTCTATGGGACAATGTCTTGGCAAGGAACGCAGGCCTACAATGCTTCGGCAAAAAATGCTCATGAGGCAAAAATGGGAAGCCTTTTGACAAACTGGCGAAACATCCCCCAAAACCTCTTTATGTTGTTTATTCCAATAATTGCTTACACTGTTTTGCATCATCCAGATTTTGCTAATGAAGCGGGTTTTGTTAACTCCGTTTTAAATAGCGGGACTACTGATACAGCTGTAAGCCAGATGCGTGTCCCAACTGTTCTGATTTCAATGTTGCCTCCCGGCTTGATGGGGGCTTTTGCAGCAGTTATGCTGGCTGCTTTTATAAGCACTCACGACACCTATCTTCACTCCTGGGGGAGTATCTTTGTTCAAGATGTTTATATGCCATTCCAAAAAAAGCCACTTAGCCCCGAAAAACATTTAAAGGTTTTGAGATGGTCAACAATTGGAGTTGCAATTTTTATATTTATGTTTTCCTTGATATTCCAACAAAGCGAGTACATTCTTTTATTTTTTGCAATTACGGGAGCAATTTTCTTTGGAGGATCGGGAGCGGTTTTGATCGGAGGACTCTATTGGAAGAGAGGGACAGCTCAAGGGGCATGGTGGGCAATGTCGCTCGGGGCGTCTTTGTCTGTTTTCGGCATATTTGGAGAAAGGTATATTGACAGCTGGCCCAATTGGCTTAACGGGCAGGTAATGACAGGAATTGTGATTGCATGCTGTATCGTTGCGTATGTTGTTGCTTCACTGAACTCAAAACAAAAAGATGTCAATCTAGACAAGTTATTGCACCGTGGAAAATATGAAACCAAAAAAGAAAAAAAATTAATCCAAAGCGAGGTCCCAAGAGGGTTGAGGGCAATAGGGATTACTGAAGAATTTACTAAGTCTGATCGCAGGCTTTATTACCTTACTTACACATGGGTAATTGGGTGGTTTTTGGTTTTTCTAGTTGGCACAATATACAACCTCAACGTAGATGTTTTAGATGATCAGTGGGTGTCATTTTGGAAAATATACATGTGGGTTAATGTTGTTGCTGCAATTTTCGTTACGATTTGGTTTACACGCAATGGATTCAAGGATTTAAAAGAAATGCTTAAACGGCTCAAGAACAGAAAAATAGACGTTAATGACAATGGGGTTATTTCAGAAAATGATATTTAGCAGGCACGAGAGAAACCCAATAATTACGAGGGAAGACATCCCGCTTAGCTGTACAGAGGGCATTGAAAGCAGCTCCGTCTTCAACCCAGGAGCAATCTTTATTGATGGGGAGTTTCACTTGATTCTGAGGGTTCAAAACAGGCAAAGGAAAACTTTTTTAACACATTGCAAAAGCAAGGATGGAGTGAATTTTTCAGTGAGTGAAAACTCAATCAAGGTTAACGGTCTCGAGGACCTGGGTTTGGAAATATTTCATATTTACGATCCCAGGATTACAAAAATCGAAAATGATATCTTCGTTTCAGTCGCAATTGATATCGAAGAAGGATGCAGGATCGCACTTTTCCGCTTAAAGGATTTCAAAGAAATGGACTTAGTTTATATCGGCCCGAATGATTCAAGGAATGGTGTTCTTTTCCCCGAAAAGATAAATAATCACTACTGCCTGCTTGACAGGCCGAATAATCAGTTTTCTGGAGGGGTCCTTTCTGGGTCCCAGATTTGCCTTTCAGCATCTCTTGACTTGTTAACATGGGGAGGCTCTGTTCCTATCATGAGCGGGAACTACCATTATTGGGATGAGTTGATTGGGGCTGGTCCGCCTCCATTGAAGACAAAGGAAGGTTGGTTATTTTTCTACCATGGCGTAGCAACTCACTTTATGAGTAGCAACATCTACCAAGTAGGGGTTGTTTTGCTTGATTTAAAAAATCCTGAAAAGGTTCTTTCAAGGTGTCCGCACAATATTTTTGAACCAAGAGAATCTTATGAGGTTGTTGGACAGGTTCCAAACGTTGTTTTTCCTACAGGGATGGTTTCAAACTCTAATTCCGGGATTTTGGAAAACTCAAGTGAATTGTTCATGTATTACGGAGCTGCAGATTCTTCTGTCTGTCTTGCAAAAACGACAGTTCAGGCAGTTTTAGACTGTCTCAAATGACACATCCCAAGAAAGCCTTTATTGTCTCTCATACACACTGGGATAGAGAGTGGTACAGGACCTACCATGACTTTAAGGTCGATCTTTCAGCTGTTGTTAAAGAGGTTTTACATCTTCTAGAGGAGGATAACGAGTTCAATCACTTTGTTTTGGACGGACAGACGATAATACTCAGAGATTATCTTTCAATTTTTCCAGAAGACAGAGTTCGCATAAAAAACTTGGTCAAAGAGGGGAGGTTGTCACTGGGACCTTGGTACATTCTTCCAGATGAGTTTTTGATAAGTTCTGAATCCACTATAAGAAATTTAGTTTTTGGATTTCAAACAGCCGAAGAATTTGGAGGGGTTCAGGATGTTGGATATATGCCGGATTCTTTTGGGCATATTGCACAGGTTCCTCAAATATTAAAAAACATCGGGATAGATTCATTCATATATACCCGTGGATCTGGCCCTGAAATTAAGAAATTGGGCTACGAGTATTTTTGGGAAGCTCCTGATGGGAGCAAGGTTCTTGCAATCAACCAATGCAATGGATATTGCAATGCAGCCGGTCTTGGCTTGGAGGAAATCTGGCATGCACACACAAAAAGAGAGGTAGACCTTGGCCTAGCATCAAAACAGGTTGGAGATCTTTTTTCAAAAATGTCGAAACTTTCAAACTCAACAAGTTTTTTATTGAATAATGGCTGTGACCATTTCCCTCCGCAAAAGGATTTTGATGATATTTTAAAAAAACTCAAGAAAGACTTTCCGGGGACATCTTTTAAGCATTCCGGATTTAGGGATTTTGTCGATTCGGTTCACAAGGACTCAAGTTCATTCAAAACATATTCAGGAGAATTGCTTTCGGGGTACCAACACTTCATCCTTTCCGGGGTTTGGTCTGCAAGGGTTTACTTGAAGCAAATGAACGACAATGCTCAAACATGGCTTTCTGGGATTCTTGAGCCCATGAGCGCTTATTCCTACTTTTCCCTTGGTAAAGAGTACCCCTCGGAGCATATTTCAAACTCCTGGAAGAAGCTTCTTGAGAATCATCCACATGACTCAATATGCGGGTGCAGCATAGATGAGGTTCACAGAGAGATGATCCCAAGGTTTAATGCCGTTATAGAAACTTCGGAATCTGTTTTACAAAAGCAGTTGAGTGAAATTTTGCCAACATTTGCAAGAAAGGAAAAAGATGATGATGAAACATGCTTAACAGTCTTCAACCCACTGCCAGAAAAGAGAAAGTGCCTAATTGAAAGGCTCGTCGTATTCCAGCCATTTGACGGGTGTTTGGATGATTTTGTTCTCATTGATTCAT
>Ga0114932_10003080_pt1 | contig 16740 bp, 13 predicted proteins | sample 2SBtaG_2_FD_87286 | JGI IMG/M metagenome (GOLD analysis project Ga0114932, IMG submission 87286) | Deep subsurface microbial communities from Kolumbo volcano to uncover new lineages of life (NeLLi) - 2SBTROV12_ACTIVE470 metaG | ecosystem: Environmental > Aquatic > Marine > Volcanic ... | reverse complement strand
GTCCAAGAGGAATACGCGGCTTGGGCAGACGACAATCCCACTTCCGGCATGCCCTTTGCGATGGCACGGCTGGACGAACAAGAACTGCAGTCGATCAAGCAATGGCTCGACGAGGGGGCGCCAGTCGACACGGTCTCTCAGGCGCCGACAGCGGCAGAGCAGGCCGAAATCGACCGGTGGGAGGCCTTCCTCAATCAGACCGGGCCCCGAGAGCGCCTGGTCGCTCGCTATCTGTACGAGCACTTGTTCCTGGCCAACCTCTCTTTCGAAGAAGAGGCGCGCCCACATGACTTTCGGTTGGTCCGGTCTGCGACCCCTCCCGGAACCGACATCGTCGAGCTGGCGACCCGACGCCCGAACGAAGCCTCGCCGCTGCCAGCCCACTACTACCGGTTCGAGCTGATTCAGGGCACGCGCATCCGCAAGAGCCACCTGCCCTTCCCGCTAAGCCAGGCCTATCTAGACGATCTCGACAGGCTGTTCCTGGGTCGGACTTGGTCCACCGATGCCGACACCGCCACAGACTGGGATGACGGCCTCAACCCGGTCATCGCCTATGCGGACATCCCACAACAGGCTCGCTACACCTTCCTCATCGAGCGGTCCTGGTTCTTCATTTCGAACTTCATCCGCGGTCCCGTCTGCCACGGCCCCATCGCCCTCGGAGTCATCCAAGACCGGTTCTGGGTCTCTTTCCTCGATCCGGACGCCGACCTCGACGAGACCTTCCTCTACCGGTCCCGCAACCAGCTCGACCTGCCGGGCGACATCGACTCCTTCTCGAGCTTTACCCAACAGGCGCGAAAGCGAAGCATCAACCAGCGTCGCTACCTCAAGCGCAAGAACCGCGAGCTCCACCGCCAGCTTCCCGAAGGCCGCAGCATGGACGACCTATGGGATGGGCATGAAAACTCCCGACTGACCGTGTTCCGACACCGCGACAGCTCCACCGTGGTGCGGGACTGGATTGGCGAAGACCCCGACACGCTGTGGGTCATGGACTACTCGACACTCGAGCGCACCTACTACAACTTGGTCGCCAACTTCGATGTCTTTGGCAACACCTACCACCAGACCGCCACGCGCATCTACTTCGACTACATCCGCGCCGAGTCCGAAGACAACTTCCTGCTCTTCCTGCCCGAGGACGAGCGCACCGACATCCGGCAACAGTGGTACCGAGGCCTGGCCGCAAAGAAAAAGCAGCTGCAGCAGTATCGATTCGCTGGACGAGACCTTCCTGTGGACATTGCCTACGGCGACGACCCAAAGTTCGAGCTGCTGCGCGCATTTGAGCTGCCTAGCGCGGCGCCGCGCACCGACTTGAGTGCGACAAATGCTGCTGTCCTCGAGCACACCCGCTTGCTGGCCACAGAGCCACAGCCCGCTGTTCGCCAGCTGCCCGAGACCACGGTCGTGCACGTTGTGGTCGACGGCACCATCGAAGGCGACTTGGTCTACACCATCACCCGCGACCGCGCCCATAGCAACACCGCGTTCATGCTGCGCGAAGGCGCGCGGCTCGAGCCCAAGAAGGACAAGCTAACCGTCGTGCCCGAGGTCCTCGGCGACTACCCCAACCGAATCTTTCGTGTGCCCGAGTCCGACATCGACCGGTTCTTTGAGCGCCTGCGTCAGCTCGATGGTGCCGACGAATACACGGCACTGGTACAGGACTACGGACTGTTCCGCACCGACCCGGCCCTGTTTGATGAGGCTGAGTGGCTGTACCGCCGCGATGCCAGCATGAGTCCGCTGACAGCCGGACGGCTCGATCTGAGTCGCTACGGTGGCGAACTGACAGGTCCCACATGGATGGACTGGGCCGAATCGCTGCCTGTTCCCGGTCGACGGCGGGTGTCTGACCGAGCCTCAACTCAATAGCGCTGTGTTCCACGGCTAGCGGCCCCTGCAGCGCGTAGTAGTCTGCACACGTGGCAGGAAACCAAACATACGTTGGCCTGGACCCGGTGCTGGTCACGCACACCGGGGAATACGAACCCGGAAGCGTGCGCGAGGACATCTCGGAGCGCTTTGAGGCCCGTGGTTCGGTGGGCTCTGGCGCGATGGGTGAGGTGCACTTGGTGCACGACCCGGAACTCAGCCGCGACGTCGCGCTGAAGGTCATGGGAGGCGACTCCAGCAAGAACCGCATGCTTCGCTTTCGGTTCTTGACCGAAGCGCAGGTCACCGCCCAGCTCGACCATCCCAATGTGGTGCCGATCTACGGTCTTGAGCGCACCGAATCAGGGGCGCCGGCATTCTCGATGAAGCTGGTTCGCGGCAGGACCTTCACCGAGTACTGCGACACCGCGGCCGCCAAGCTGAAGAAAAAGCAGACCCTCGACGCCGGCGAGCGCCTGCCGCAGAGACTCGAGCACTTTCTGCGGGCCTGTGACGCCATCTCCTATGCCCATGCCCGTGATGTGCTGCACCGGGACATCAAGCCAGACAACGTGATGGTCGGAGCCTTTGGCGAGGTCTACGTCATGGACTGGGGCATCGCCAAGGTGATCTCCAGCGACGCGAATGCCGAGATTGACGAGCTGACCAGAATGATGGCCGAGGCCGGTCAGCGCGTGGTGCAGGTCGAGGGCACCAAGGTCGGCACGCTGCTGGGTACGCCGGTCTATATGTCGCCCGAGCAAGCCACAGACTCTCGCACCGTCGGTCCAGCCAGCGATCAGTTTGCGCTGGGGCTGGTCCTGTTTCACCTGGTCTGCCTCAAGCAGCCTCGGGTCCCCGACAACATCATGAATGCAGTGCTTCAGGCGCGAGAAGCCCGCCTCGATTCCCTGGTGCGCTGCGATGGGGCGGCGATTCCCAAGGACCTGGTCGCCATCATTCGCCGGGCCTGCGCCGAGCGCACCGACGATCGCTACGCCTCGGTCGAAGAGCTGGCCGCGGACGTTCGACGGTACGTGCGCGGCGAGATGGTGCTGGCCAATCCCGATGGTCCGATCAGCAGAGTCTGGCGGTGGACCCGCGCGCACCCCACGCTGACGATGGCGACCTTCTCTGGCACCGTGCTGTTGGCGAGTGCGGTCACCCTGGGCTCGCTCAACTTCGTGCTCGGCGTCCAGAGTGCCGCCGCACTTGAGCAGGCCAGGGTCACCGAGCTGGTGAGTGCGGTGAGTCGGCGCAGCCATGAGATCGACAACGAGCTGATTCGAACCCGCTCCATCCTGGAGTCTGTGGCCGAGACCACCGTGGCTCTGTGGGACCGAGGGGCCGCTCAAGACACTCAGACGCTGTTCGACAGGGAGGGTTTGAAGGCCGGTGAGGCCCCCGCGGACTACGGCGACGACAACCGCTACAAGCAGAACGTCACCTTCACAGACGTGTCCTTTCTGTACGCCCCAGGGGTTGACAAGGCTGCTGTTGAGCCCGATCTGCGGCGAATCGTATCGATCGACCACCACCTGCGGCAGGGATTTCTGAGAAGCCACGACCCCCAAGCCACCAAGTGGGGCCAAAAGAAGCAGCGCAAGTTGCTGGCGGTCGACGGGGTGTCGCCTGCTTGGGGCTACGTCGGCCTCGAGAACGGTGTGTTGGTCAACTACCCCGGACTCGACAAGATGCCCGTGGACTACGACCCCCGAAAGCGGCCCTGGTACGCCTCGAGCAGGAAGTCGCGCGGGGCGCACTTTGGTGAGCCCTACGAAGACGCGTCGGGCTTTGCCATTCTGCTACCCTGCAGCATGGCGCTGTACGACCGAGAGGACGAGTTCTTTGGGGTGGCAGGACTCGACTTCTCACTCGACGCCGTCGTCGCCATGCTCGAGCTGGCCGACGTGCAAGGCGTCACCGAGAGCTGGCTGGTCGATAGCGAGGGGCGCATCGTGGTCGACAGTGCTCACAAGGGCGCTGAGATCGAGGGCGGAACCCAGGGCAACAAGTCGATTTCTGCTGTCGACTTTCCCGACCCGGCACCGCGAGAGGCGATGAAGAGTGGACAGGACTTTGGGCACTTCCGTACAGCATCCGGAGAAGTCGTATTCAACCGCCTGAACGCCGTGAATTGGTACTACGTGGTGCGCCTGCGAGGATAGTGCCGGAGCGCCCCAGCCCCGTCAGCCAATGATGCGGATGGGCCGTCCATGGTGGTCTCGCACCTCGGTAGGCACCACCACAATCTGCAGCTCGCCGCCGGCCACGGTGTAGGCACCGCGCTCTGGCCGCAGTGTCGACACCAGCTCGTCGACCCACTCGGGCCGCATAACCACGTCGTGCACGCCCTTGGTTGGCGTCGAACGCTCGGCGAGTTCTTGGGGAAGCAGCCGAATGCGCACCCCCGACGTGCCATTGAGCATCAACGGACGCCCAAAGGCCAATCGCCCCCGCAACAGGGTGGCAAGCATCGGGACCTGACGGGCGCCAACGGTGAACTCGATCGTCGTCTCAGAGCGTCGGAACTTGACGTTCTCTCCTAAGAACAGCGCCGCAGTCAGGCTGCCATCTCGGGCACAGCCCTCGTCAAAGGCACGCCGCGAGGCCTCTATTTCGAGCACCGAACCGCGGCCGAGGACCACGATTCCGTCCGGATCGACCGACTGAATCAGCTTGGCCATCGAGATGGTATTCCAGGCATTCGCGGCGGTCAGCTCGTCCTCGGTCACCCCCAAGATCTGCAGGAAGCTGACCTTGCCATTGGGGGTGTCGAGCGCCTGCATGTGCGGATCCTCGACGAACATGACCCCGACGAGTTTCGTGTCGGCTCCGGCGGCGATGGGTCCGTTGAGGCTCATGTGGTGCCCAGCCTGAAACCAGTTGCCTGTGCGGAACACGTAGCGGGCCAGGTTCTGCAGGAAGCTGAGTGCCCACGGCGGCGGCTCGCCCTCGTCGCGTTGCAGACGCATGCTGAACTCAAAGCCCCAGCCGCTTCGCTCTTTGTCCTTGCTCTCTTTGCGGTAAAGCTCGCTCATGCCGTAGCTGACGAAGTGCCAGTGCGGCGGGTCGGTGACGGCGTAGCAGCTGATTCCATCGAGTGGATCTTTGCCGCCGAGCGCAAAGCGAACACCTGGACTGAAGTGAGTGGGCTCGACCGGCCCGTGGACGCGCTCGCATGCGTCGTCGATCGCCTGCCAGCCGGGGCTGTTCTCACTCACGCGATTCACCTCCACGCCCACAGCATAAGCTGATGCCTTGCTCGCCGTACGCGGATAAGCGTGTCTGCTTGGAGCACCCAAAGTGAAAGCCGCCCAAATTCGTCAGCAGTTCCTCGACTTCTTCGGCCAGCGCGACCACACGGTTGTGCGCTCGTCGTCCCTCGTGCCGCACAACGACCCGACGCTGTACTTCGTCAACGCGGGAATGGTGCAGTTCAAGGACACCTTCACCGGCGCCGAACAGCGCGACTACACGCGCGCCACCTCGGTCCAGAAGTGCCTGCGCGTCAGCGGCAAACACAACGACCTCGAGGTCGTCGGACGCACGCCACGGCACCACACCTTCTTTGAGATGCTCGGAAACTTCAGCTTTGGCGACTACTTCAAGACCGACGCCATCAAGATGTCCTGGGAGCTGTTGACCGGCGTCTATGGCATCGATCCCGAGCGCTTGTGGGTCACTGTCTACGAAGAAGACGACGAAGCCTGGGACCTGTGGCGCTCGGTCGTCGACTTCCCCGAAGCGCGCCTGCGCCGCATGGACGCCAAAGAGAACTTCTGGTCCATGGGCCCCGTCGGCCCCTGTGGCCCTTGCGCCGAGCTGCACTACGACCTCGGCCCGGACATGGGCGCCCTTGACCCCGACGGTCCAGCCGGCGGCACCGACCGCTACGTCGAGATCTGGAACCTGGTCTTCATGGAGTTCATGCAGCACCCCGACGGGTCGCGCACCCGGCTGCCCAAGCCCTCGATCGATACGGGCGCAGGACTCGAGCGGGTCACCGCCGTGCTTCAGGGCAAGCTGACCAACTGGGACACCGACCTGTTCACCCCCCTGCTCGCACAGGTCGGCCAGGCGGCGGACAAACGATACGGTGCTGACTCCGAAGATGATGTCGCCATGCGGGTCATCGCTGATCACGCTCGCGCGACTGCCATGCTCATCGCCGACGGCGTCATGCCCTCGAACGAGGGTCGTGGCTACGTTTTGCGCCGCATCATGCGTCGCGGCATTCGCTACGGCGTCAAGCTCGGCTTCGACGCTCCCTTCCTGCACAAGACCACGGCCGAAGTGGTCAAGCAGTTCGGCGAGGCGTACCCCGAGCTGGGCCAGCGCAGCGGCTTCATCCACGAGGTCGTCATCGGCGAAGAGGAGCGGTTCGCCCGCACCCTCGACCGCGGCACCAAGATGCTCGACAAGGCCCTCGACAAGCTGTCCGATGGCGGCACACTCGACGGCGACACCGCATTCGAGCTCAAGGACACCTACGGCTTCCCCATCGATCTCACCCGACTGATGGCCGGCGAGCGCCAGTTCAGCGTCGACGAGCCCCGCTTCGAGCAGCTCGAGCTCGAGCAAAAGCAGCGCGGCCGCGCCAACTGGAAGGGCTCGGGCCAAGAGGCCGTCGGGACCCTGTGGCACGACCTCGCCGGCCGCTTGGGCCAGACGACCTTCTCGGGCTACGACCGCGACCAAGACGTGGGCACGATTGTCGCCCTGGTGCGCAAAGACGGCGACCAACTCGAGGCCGTTGACCAGCTGAATGCTGGCGACGAGGGCACCGTCGTGCTCGATCGCACTCCCTTCTACGCCGAGAGCGGCGGCCAGGTCGGCGACACCGGCAACCTCACCACAGGTGATGCGCGCTTCGAAGTGTTCGACACCACCAAGGCGTCGGGCCTGCACCTGCACATGGGCAAGCTGATGGACGGCTCGATCACTGTCGGCGAGGGCCTCGAGGTCCAGGCTGACGGAGCTCGCCGCGACGAGACCCGCCGCAACCACACGGGCACTCACTTGATGCACGCCGCACTGCGCGAGGTCCTGGGCGACCACGTGCAGCAAAAGGGCTCGCTGTGCGGCCCCAACCGGCTGCGCTTCGACTTCGCCCACCACAAGTCCATGACCACAGACGAGCTGAGCCGGGTCGAAGACCTCGTCAATCGCGAGATTCTGGCCAACAGCGGCGTGCAGACCGACGTCAAGGACCTCGACCAAGCCAAGGCAGACGGTGCCATGGCCCTGTTTGGCGAGAAGTACGCCGATGACGTGCGCGTGGTCTCCATTCCCGGCTTCTCGGTCGAGCTGTGTGGCGGCACCCACGCCACCGCGACTGGAGATATCGGGCTGTTCGTCATCACCTCCGAGAGTGGCATCGCCGCCGGCGTACGTCGCATCGAGGCCCAGACCGGCAACGGAGCCATCGCATGGGTCCGCAGCCAGAACGAAGCCCTGCGCTCCATCTCAGCCCAGCTGAAGTCCTCTCCGGCAAAGGCCGCAGAAGCCGTCGCCAAGCTGCAAGAAGAGAAGAAGACGCTGCAGAACGAGGTCAAGAGCCTGACCCAAGAGGCAGCGAAGTCCGCTGCGTCGGACATGCTCTCTGACGCTCGCGACATTGGCGGCGTCAAGGTGCTCGCAGCCGAGTTCGAGGGCAATTTGCGCGAACAGGGCGATCGACTGCGCGACCAACTTGGCAGCAGCCTGGTGGTGCTCGTCGGCCGCAAGGGTCCCAAGGTTCAGCTGCTGGTCGCGGCCAGCAAGGACATCGCCGGTGGACGCGTCAATGCGGGCAACGTGTTGCGCGAACTCGCCCCTCTCGTTGGTGGACGGGGCGGTGGCCGCCCAGACCTGGCGCAAGGCGGTGGTGCTGATCCTGCCGGCATCCCGGCCTTGCTCGAGCGCAGCTACGAGCTGGCGGGCGAGCTGCTCTCCCAGTGACTCCCATCGCGCTGGTTGGCCTGGCGCTGCTGCTCTTCTCGGCGGGCTTCGCCCTGACCCTGTGGAAGAGCCCGTCGATGCCAGAGCCAGTCGATCCGGGTCTAAGCCCCGTCTCTTGGCTCTCCGAGGACATTTGGCGCAGCTGGAATCAGTACGCCGATCCCGATGGAACGGCCCCCATCATCCTGCCGAGGGTACGCACGGCTACCGAAGCGGACCGCGACCAGGCGACCGTGCTCGAGGCTCGTGTGCAGACATCTGCCCCCTCGACCATGACCGCTAACGAGGCCACCCAGGCCTTGCTGCAGACGCCGGGGGTCGGCTTCAGCTACATGCAGAACTGGCCTATGTGCTGCGGCCATCTGGGCACCATGCTGTCGCTGACCTGGGCCATGCAGAACGCGGCCGACGTGCCATTCCGCTTTCTTGAAGACGAGGTGCGCGAGGACTGGCCGCTGTCCAGCGAGCTGAGCCAGAGTCGAGCTCCCGGCGACGCAAAGGAAGATCTCGAGGCCTTCTTTCAGTGCACCAGCTGTGGTCGGTTGTACGTGGGGTCTCGCAAACCCTGAGCCGTTCGAGGGCGCCAGGGCACAGCAAGCTCACCCCTCCTTGGGCCGATCCGCGTTACACGAGCGGCCTTTTCTTGGAGTTCCCAATGCAGCTTACCGACCTCAAAGTTCTCGTCACCGGTGGTGCCTCTGGCATGGGCAAACACTTCACCCTCGCGCTGGCAGCGGCCGGAGCCGACGTCGCGTTCTGCGACCTCAACGAAGACGGCATCCGCGAGACCGAGGCCGAGGGCACAGACTTGCCCGGCAAGGTCGTCGGGTTCACCGCCAACGTCGCTGACGAAGACGATGTCATCAAGCTCATCGCCGACTCCCGCGAGGCCCTCGGTGGTCTGAACGGACTCATCAACAACGCCGGCATCTTCCGTGACGGCCTGCTGGTCAAGAAGGACCGCGAGACTGGCGCCATCAAGAAGATGAGCCTCAAGAACTGGAACGCGGTCATCGCCGTCGACCTCACCGGCCCCTTCCTGTGCACCCGCGAGTTCGCCGCATCGGTCATCGAAAATGGCGAGAAGTCCAGCTGTGTGGTCAACATCAGCTCGGTCGCCCGGCACGGAAACCGCGGTCAGACCAACTACAGCGCCGCCAAGGCCGGGCTCGTGGCCGACACCAAGCTGTGGGCCGTCGAGATGTCCCGCTACGGCATCCGCTTCGGCGCCGTCGCACCGGGCTTCGTCAACACGCCGATTCTGCAGGGCATGCGTCCCGACGTGCTCGAGGGAATGCTCAAGGCCGTGCCACTGCGCCGTGCCGCCGAGCCCGCCGAAATCTTCCAGGCCGTGCGCTTCGTTCTCGAGTGCGACTACTTCACCGGCCGCTGCATCGACATTGACGGCGGCATGACCGTCTAAGTCGAATATCGTCCTCTCCCGTGCGTCCACGGCGCACTTCGGAGGACGAATGTGGTTTGTACTGTCCCTGCTGACCATCACACCGGCGTCGGCAAACGACCGAGAAGCCTGTGCAGTGGCGCACCGTGCCTATGCGCTGGCCCTCGAACAGCACGCTCGCATGGGGCCCTTTCAAGGGCTCGTGGACAGTACCTGTGGACCGAGCACGCCCGACATGGCTGCCTATACCCTGCACTCGACCACCGACTACATCCGCAACATCCCGCCGGGTACGGCGATCCTGAGCGGTGAAGGAAGTCAGGTCGACTACATCCGAAATGTGCCTGCGAGCGTGGTCGCACTTGACCTGTCAAACACGCCTGTGGACTACATCCGCAATCTGCCGCCGAATCTGGTGGCGCTCGACCTGTCGGCCACCCGCGTCGACTACATCCGCAACCTGCCTCCGAGTCTTCGGGTGCTGGACATCCGCGGCACCGGCATCACCACGCTCCGAAATCTGCCCGCCAACATTGCCTGCGTCATCACCGACCTGCCGGCAAGCGGCCAGCGCGGGGTGATCTACAGGCGCTCCGACTGCACACATCCCGCGGTGCGCATGCTGCGATAGGGGACGTTGCACGAGAGGAAATGATGCTCTGGCTGTGGTTCATATGCCTGCTCACCGCCCATGCAGGTCCCCTGCGGGTCGCGGTGCTCGACTTCGACAACGGAGCCGACAGCGCAGAGCTCGACGCCTTGGGCAAGGGCCTGCAGTCCATGGTGACCACAGACCTCGCACAGGTGACGTCGATCACCATCGTCGAGCGCGCGCGCCTTCGCGACCTCATCGCCGAACAGAAGCTCGGCGCCGATGGCCTGCTCGACCCCAGCACCGCAGCCGAGCTAGGCAAGCTCGCAGGCGCAACCCATGTGGTGCTGGGCTCCTTCACGGTCGTTGGCTCCACGATGCGGCTCGACGCGCGATTGACCACAGTCGCTAGCGGCGAGGTCGAGCACGCCATGCACGCCGAGGGCGAGCGAGATGCCTTCTTCGAGCTCGAGAAGAAGCTGGTCACGGACCTGCTGGCTGGCCTGGACATCACGCTCAGTGCAAAGGAACGCGCCACCGTGGGGCGCTTCCACACCCTGGAGTGGGACAACTTGGTCCTCTACAGCCGCTCCATCGAAGCCTATGACACCGACCGGCGGGACGAGGCAGTCGCACTGCTCGAGGACCTGGCAAAGAAGGACGAGGACTTCAAGCTGGCCCGCACCACCCTGGCCGGCCTAGCCAAGCTGATCGACAGCGTCTCCGAGAAGCGCGCCGTGGCCGAGGTCTTGGCCGCCGAGCGCCGCTTCGCAGCCAGAGGAGAAGAGGTCGCCCTTGAGGCCCGCATCTTCGGCCGCCTGATGGCCATCGGAACAGACACAAGCGCCAGCTTCGAGGATCGGGCGACGGCTCTGTACGCCGCAAGCACCGGGTTCAACAACAAGATCGGCGGGCCGAACTTCTATCACCTGCGCACCCGCGGAGACACATTCGCCCTCGACCGGGCCACCGAGGGCGCCTACCAGCTGTATTGGGCGCTGCTGACCGAGCGCGGCATGCTGCCTCATCTGCGCGTCCCGCTACTAGAGCTGGGTCGCCGAGACGGACAACGCCACGCTGCTCAAGCTGTACGAGTCCGAGCTTCAGCTGTTGCAGGCACGGGTCGCGTTCGAAAAGCGGACCAAACCGTCGGCCTTGGGCCGTGAATACCTCCTCACCAAGGGTCACCGCGCCCTGAAGTCACCGGACGAAACAGCCACCCTGCTGGGCGACCGAAGCGCACTCGAAGCCGCGGTGCTGGCCGAGCGGGGCTATGGCGATTGGGTCGATCGCCTGTTTGTCGGCAACGTCCCCGCCTGGACGCTGAAGGGAGCCGGCACCCTCGCACTCGGACCGCAGACCGAGCCCCTGACCGCGGACAGCATGCGCTTCGCCAACGAGGGACAGGGCGCCAGAATCGTCATCTTGGGGGGCCAGCAGCGCCAGAGCGGCTCGATCGAGCTCACGCTGTCGTCCACCATTCCCGCAGACGCACTGGGACCGCGCCCGGAAGGCGCCCCAACCACCGCGGTGTTGATGGGACTCAGCGACATCAACCCGCCGTCGGGCTGCGATCCCATCGACAAGGGCAAGATTCTGCCGGTGCCGACTACGGGCTACGGAGCCGTGCTCGACGGCAACACCGTCAAGCTTGCGGCGATTGTCGAGGTGCGCGGCGACGAGCAATGCGGCAGCCGGGACTACGCCTTCAACAAGTTTGAGCTGGGCGAGGTCTGGGCGACGCTGCCCGCCAAGGGCAAGCAGGTGGCCATTGCCGTAGCCGTTGACGGTGACACCCTGACGGTGACGGTGAATGGCAAGACTGCCGAACACACGCTGTCCGATCCCGTCGTCGGATTCAGCGGCGTGGCCTTCGCAGGCCAAGGATTCATGCAGATCAGCGAGCTGACCGTGCGCTAGGCCTTGGTCTTTTCCACGAACTTGGTGCGCAGCTCGTAGAGCACGCTCTCGACCAGCTTGGCCTCGTCATCGTCGAGGTTGCCCTTGGTCTTTTCGTCCAACAGACCGATGAGGTCGATGGTGTTTCGGGCCAAGGCCAAGTTGACGGTGGGCTCGCCTGTGCTGGGGTCCGGCGTTTCACCGAGGTGAACGAACGCGGACGACGCCAAACTGACGACGAAACTGGCGAAGGTGACTGGAATCTCTCGTTCTGCAGACGCGGACACGTGGATGCTCCTTGCTACTGGCGGTCGAAGCTAGTTACCCGCGGTGGTGACGGCAAGGGGTCGGGTCGGTGTTTCGACCTGCAAGCCACCCGGAGTTCGATTGAAGCGCTTTCTGATCACTGCATCGCTTTTCATGATGTTCGCTGGTCCTGCGATCGCACAAGAGGGCGGACCCACCCCCGAAGAGCGCTACGAGCTGGGCCTAAAGTTCATGCGTCGTGGGTACTACACAAAGGCGCTCGAGCAGTTCAACCGCATTCGGAACTACCACCGAGACCACCCCGTCTCGGTCAAAGCCGAGCTTGCGATCGCCGAGATGCACTTCAAGCAGGGCGACTATGAACAGGCCCGCTACGCCTACGAGGACTTCGCGCGCCTGCATCCGCGGCACGAAGACCTCGATCTGGTCACCTACAAGATCGGCATGTCCATCTGGAAGCGCGCCCCCAAAGCCGCCGGCCGCGACCAGACATCGACTCGCCGAGCCGTAAACACTTGGACGACCTTCAGCAGCCGCTTCCCGGACTCAGTGCACGGCGAAGAGGTCGACAAGTACCTGATCAAGGCCCGCAATCGCCTGGCCAACAAAGAGCTCTTCATCGCCCGCTTCTATGCGCGACGCGAAGCATGGGGAGCCGTGCGCGGCCGTTGCGATCGCTTGATCAAGAAATACCGCGAGGCCGAGAGCGTCGAGGACGCCCTGTACCTGGGCGGCGTGGCCGCACACGCATGGGGTGATGTCGCCGGCGCCGCGGACTACCGCAGCCGGCTGGCCGAGCAGTACCCGGATTCCCGCCTTGTAAGCCGGCTGGACAGCACTCTGAAGACCGAAGCCGGGCGTCCACCCGAAACCGAGATCTTCACGCGCCCCTACCGCCTTGGCGGCGCGGGCACAGGTGCTGCCGGCGGTCTTGGGCAACCTGGCGGTCGCTAAGAAATCGTCCAGGCATCCGATTTTGTGGACATTGCCCCCGCCGACCAGCTAAACCGCCGTCGAATCCCAATCGGATTGAATCATCTCTTTGGAGGAGACCCCCATGAACCGCGCTTTCTTCGGCATTGCTGCTCTCACCGCGCTCACCGGCTGCCCGACTGGAGCCCCCGACTGTGACAGTGGCACCATTCTCGACACCGCGACCAACACCTGCGTCGTCGACAACAGCTGCACCAACACCATCATCACCGGCAGCGAGTTCCCCGGAATCGCCGCGACCAACGCCTACTACCGCACCACGGTCGAAGCCAAGCTGCAGGAAGAAGAGGCAGATGCCACCATCTCTCTCTCCGAAGCAAGCGGCGCCGCAGTGGCCGGCACCGCCGTCACCGATGGCAAGCGTCTCATCTTCACGCCGGACGCCCCGCTCGCCCCCAGCACCGACTACACCGTGACCGTCAGCTACTGCGCCGGCGACCCCTCCTGGGACTTCAAGACCTCCGAGGTTGGTGGCAGCACCGACGAGTCCGGCTTGGTCGGCAACGTCTACAGCCTCGACCTTGCCAGCGGCCGCTTCGTGCAGCCCGAAGGCGTCGGACCCCTGCTTCAGGAGTACCTGACCACCTCGATTCTCATCGGTGTGAACTCCGTTGAAAGCGGCAAGATCCAGATGCTCGGCGCCATCGCCGAAGACGGCACCAGCCCGCCCACGCAGAGCCAGTGCTCGCCGACCATCCCCTTCCCCGAAGCTGACTTCTCGGGCAACCCGTTCTTCAAGGTCGGTCCCGAGACCACCACGTTGAGCATCGAAGGCTACAGCATCACCATCGACGACCTGCTGGTCTCGGGCGCGTTCAGCCCCGACGGCAGCTACATCTCCGGTGCCGTGCTCTCCGGCAAGATCGACACCCGTCCCCTGGTTCCTCTGCTGAACCCCGAAGGCGAGCCCGACGAAATCTGCAACCTCGCAGCCACCATCGGCGTGTCCTGTGAGCCTTGCCTCGACGGCGAGAACCTCTGCCTGTCGCTGTACGTCGACAACATCGCCGCCGAAGAAGTTGGCGGCACCGTCGTCGCTCTGCACTCCCCGGGCACCGACCCGGTCCCCGCAGGCAGCACCGACTTCTGTGACAACAGTGTCTGCAGCACCGAAGACGAGTGCGCAGCGCGCTAGTCCGACCTTTGCACCGGGACTGTTCTTCCCTCACAGGTTGAACAAGCCGGACAAGATGGCGGCCAGGTCCTCGGACCCGGCCGCTTTTTTGTCGCGGAACCCCATGGTTGCGGGCACACTCGCCCGCGAGCGTGTCCAACCGGAGAGTGGTTGAGAGATTTCATTCCATTGGCCTTGCTGGCCCTGTTCGCCTGCCGCGGCGCCGACGTCGACACCGACGACCTGCCCGAACAGAACGACAGCGACACGGACACCGACGATACCGACGACACCAACGTCGATCCCGTGGTCTGTACGGCGAGCCTGGCCAGCATCGACCCGTCGCCTGACGAGTTCGATGTGCCTGTCAACGCGGTCGTCCACGCGACCTTCACCGAGCCGGTCGGGTCAGGCGACTGGAGCTTGGGCATCACCGGCGTCGCCGGCACCGCCCACATGAGCGATGACGGGCGCCACGTCAGCTTTGAGCCCGCGGGTCCACTCTCCACCGAGCGCGACTACCAGATCGAGTACAGCGTCTGCGACACGGCGGGCAGCACCATCTTTCGCACGGTGACCGGACCGTTGCCCCCAAACGTGCTCGAGGGACGCACCTACGTCATCGCTTGGGATGAGCTGGGCTGGACAGCCCCCCCAGGGGCCTCGCTGTTCTCTAGCCAGGTCGACTGGGCCGACGACGTACTGGTCCAGGTCATCAGCGTCGACCCGGTCACACAGACCATCGAGCTCGGCGGTGCGCTAGGGCTGCGCAACAGCGCCGGCGACAGCGCGCAAGCAGCCTGTGTCACACCGCTGGACTACGGCGTGTCCGATTTCGCCAGCAATCCGGTGTTCCAAGTCGGGCCGAACGACATGCTCATCCCCACCGAGGCGGGCGATGTCACGCTCTCTGACGTCTTCGTCGAGGCCACCTTCGCCCCAGATGGTGAGTCGATTCGAGACATTGAGGTGTCGGCCAATCTCGACACGCGCCCGCTTGACGCCATGCTCTCGATGGACATCTGCGGGCTCTTGGGCACCGTGGCCGATGTCTGTGAGCTGTGTGCAGACGGAGCCGACAAGTGCCTGCCCGTCGTCATGACAGCCGCCGAGGGCATCTGGCAGCCGGGACTGGACCTGGACGTGGCCTACGAGCCCGATCTCGACTCCGCGTGCATCGACGACTAGTTGATGAATCAGCCGTCCGGCAGATCGATTCCCGTCGCCGCCAAGGCAGCCTGAAAGTCGGCGGGCGGCAACGCCTCAAAGCGCATGCGCTCTTCAGTGACGGGATGGTTGAGCTCGAGTGCCCGCGCGTGCAGCAACGGACGGTCGCGCGAGACCAAGCCTGACAGAGCATCTGGAAGCTTGCCCCTGCCCTTGTAGACCGGGTCGCCAATGATTCCCCAGCCAGCCTCGGACAGGTGAACACGCACCTGGTGGGTGCGTCCCGTCTCGAGCTTGCACTGCAATAGGCTGACGCGGTCGCCCTGATGCAGCCGCTTCCAGTGGGTGACCGCTGACTTTCCCCAGGTGCCATCGGTCGACGCATAGCGCACCCGATCTTTGGGGTGCCGCGCCAAGTGGCTGCGAAACGTGCCGGAATCCCGATTCGGATTGCCCAGGCACAAGGCCAGGTAGGTGCGACCCGCACTGTGGACCGCAAACTGGGCCGCGAGGTGGTGGTGCGCGGAGTCGTGCTTGGCAACGACCATCAGGCCCGACGTGCCCTTGTCCAGTCGATGAACGATGCCTGGACGTTCGACCCCACCAATGCCAGACAGATCGCTGATGTGGTGCAGCAGCGCATTGACCAGCGTGCCATCGGGGTGCCCAGCGCCCGGATGCACGACCATGCCGGCGGCCTTGTTCACCACCACCAGATCGTTGTCTTGGTACACGATGTCGAGCGGCAGGTCCTGGGACTGCGAGTGGGCGGGCCGGGGCTCGGGAATCACGACATCGACCACCGCAAAGCGGCTGACCTTTGCCGCTGGCTTGCTCACCACGACCCCGTCCACGGTCACCGAACCCTCTTTGATCAGACCTGCGGCACGTGAACGCGTCAGCTCAGGATGCAGCCCGATGACAACCCGATCCAGACGCTCGCTCAACCGTTGAAGCGTTCCATGAATCCGGCGGTGACCGCCTCTTCGTCCAGACCGAGCTGACGAGCCATCTCGCGCACGTAGCCACGCACGAAGGTCGCCGACGGCAGGCTGGAGTAGTTGTTGGACTCGAGTGCCTCGAGGTAGCGAGCCGAGATGCGGGTGACGTCGGCGAGCTCTTGCAGGCTACTGCCCTGAAGCTCGCGAGCCGCACGCAGCAGGCTGCCGCCGTAGCCATGTTCGCGAACCAGCGCCGACAGCTGCTCGGCCGAGATGGCCTCGGGCTCGGGCTCGGGAGGCGACTGACTGACCGAGGGCAGCACGATGACTGGAGACGAAGTGGTGCCGCCCACCAAGCGAAGATCGGGGTTGGTCGGCTCTGGAGCGGCCGTCGGCAGCCGAATCACGGGAGCGGGGGTCCCAATGGGGGGAGGCCCCGCTTGAATCTGAGTCGCCGGAACCATGGTGGGTGTGGTCAGGGCGGGCTCATCGTGGGCCGCCGCAAAGCGCGCGCTGGGGGCGACCGCTGGCGGGGACG
>Ga0114932_10003079_pt1 | contig 16740 bp, 15 predicted proteins | sample 2SBtaG_2_FD_87286 | JGI IMG/M metagenome (GOLD analysis project Ga0114932, IMG submission 87286) | Deep subsurface microbial communities from Kolumbo volcano to uncover new lineages of life (NeLLi) - 2SBTROV12_ACTIVE470 metaG | ecosystem: Environmental > Aquatic > Marine > Volcanic ... | reverse complement strand
CGCATCATCATCATACTCAATTTATGAATGGGAAGATAGAGCACAACAAACAACATGGAATTTAATCTCTAATGTTTGTAAAAAAGAAGAAGATAGTTTAATAAGCACAGGATCGTTATTTGACTCTCAAGGTAAAATAACAAGAATACATAATTTAATGCCCGAACTTAAACAAGTAAATTATTTATTAAAGATTAACAATGGTGGCGGATTTATTAACGAGAAAGTAATTATACACAAAATACAAGAGATAACACAAATTGCTGCGGTTTATAGCATAGAGATATCACAATTAAAATCTAAAGACAATTTAATATTTAATTAATGTTGAATAAAAGAAAGAAAACTAAAATAGTTGCAACATTAGGTCCAGCAACCAGTAACAAAGAAACACTTAGAGCAATGCTTAATGAAGGGGTAAACGTGTTTCGCATTAACTTTTCTCATGCTAATTACGACGATGTTAAGGCACGAATTAAAATGATAAGAGAGCTAAATGAAGAACTGGGGTACAATGCTGCTATTTTAGGAGATTTACAAGGGCCAAAACTTCGAGTAGGCGTAATGCAAGAAGAAGTTGTTGTAAATGAAGGGGACGAATTAATTTTTGCTACAGGCGAAAAATTTGAAGGTACAAAGCAACGTGTTTATATGACCTACGATAGGTTTCCGCAAGATGCAAAACCAGGAGAGAAAATTTTATTAGATGATGGGAAGTTAATGTTTGAGGTTGTGTCATCCGATAAAAAAAGCGAAGTAAAAGCAAAAGTTATTCAAGGCGGACCATTAATGTCTAAAAAAGGGGTAAATCTACCAAACACGAATATTTCGCAGCCAGCACTTACCAAAAAGGATATTAAGGACGCCATTTTCGCTATAGAACAAAAAGTAGATTGGATGGCATTATCGTTTGTTCGTCATGCAGAAGATTTAATCCAACTGCAAGAGCTCATCAAAAAGCATAGTGACCATAAAATTCCAATTATAGCTAAGATTGAAAAACCAGAAGCAGTTGAAAACATCGATAAAATTGTAGCCTATTGTGACGGCTTAATGGTAGCACGTGGAGATTTAGGTGTAGAGATTCCAGCCGAAGAAGTGCCTCTTATTCAAAAACAATTGGTGTTAAGAGCTAAACGCGCCAGAATACCTGTAATTATTGCAACACAAATGATGGAATCTATGATTAATAGCCTTACACCAACACGTGCTGAGGTTAATGATGTTGCAAACTCTGTTATGGATGGCGCTGATGCTGTAATGCTTTCTGGAGAAACTTCAGTGGGGAGTTACCCGGTACAAGTTATAACACAAATGGCAAATATTATAAAAAGTGTAGAAGACTCTCCTTTAATAACTGTGCCACAAACACCACCACATATTCGAACCAATCGCTATATTACAAAATCTATTTGTTATCATGCGGCTCATATGGCAAATGAAATTAGTGCAAAAGCTATTTCTACTTTAACCAATAGTGGTTATACAGCATTTCAAATTTCAGCATGGCGTCCATCTGCACATATTTTAGTATTTACATCTAACAAACGCATACTTACGCAACTAAATTTACTATGGGGAGTGAAAGCTTTTTATTATGATAAGTTTGTAAGTACTGATGAAACCATTGAAGATGTAAACGCAATGGCTTGTAAAAGAGGATACTTAGAAGTTGGCGATATGCTTATTAGTCTTGCCGCAATGCCAATTAAAGATAAAGGCATGGTAAATACATTGAGAGTAACCGAAATTGAAACCTGTAGTTTTTAGGGTTTCGTTTAATGCTAAGATAATAAGCTGCCTAAAACTCAAACTTTAATTGTACGCTCACACTTTTTTGTTCTGGTTTTTTAGCTTTATCTGTATTGAGATTAGATAGAGAAATACCCAATAATCGCACTGAGTTATCCAATTTTTCCTGATATAACAAATCTTTTGCGGTTTCAAATATTATAGCATTATCACTCACAAAATAAGGCAAGGTTTTACTGCGTGTTTGTAAAGTAAAATCACTGTATTTTATTTTAAGTGTAATGGTTCTACCTGCCACTTTACTTTTTTTTAACCGTTTAGAAACTTCCTGCGCAATTTGATCAAGTTTTTTAAGCATAAATATTTCGCTTGTCAAATTATCGTAAAACGTACGTTCGGCAGCAAGTGATTTCCTAATACGGTTTGTTTTTACAAGACTGTTGTGAATACCTCTAACAACATGATAGTAATACTTTCCAGATTTTCCGAAATTAATTTCTAAAAATTCCAAACTTTTGGCTTTTAAATCGGTTCCTGTAAAAATGCCTTTTTGGTACATTTTTTTTGCAGTAACTTTACCAATACCATAAAATTTTCGAATATCAAGCTGTTCTAAAAAACTAAGAACTTCTTCGGGATTTACAGTTTTTTGTCCATTGGGTTTATTATAATCACTTGCTACTTTGGCTATGAATTTATTAATAGAAATTCCCGCAGAAGCCGTTAAACCCACCTCATCAAAAATACGTTGTCTAATGTCTTTAGCAATTAATGTGGCGCTTGGATTTCCTTTTTTATTTTGAGTTACATCTAGATACGCCTCGTCTAATGAAAGGGGTTCTACCAAATCAGTATAGTCAAAAAATATTTTTCGCACTTGTTTAGAAATTTCATTATATCTATCAAATCGTGGGCGCACAAAGATTAGCTGAGGGCATAATTTTATAGCCAAATTCCCTGCCATTGCACTTTTTACACCAAATTTTCGAGCCTCATAACTTGCTGCACTTACAACACCACGTTTGCCTCCACCACCAACAGCTAAGGGTTTTCCTTTAAGCTCAGGGTTATCCATTTGTTCTACGGAAGCATAAAAGGCATCCATATCTACATGAATAATTTTTCGTATTGGTAAATCGTCAGACATCCTGTAAATTTATAAATTCCTGTGAAAGCAGGAATCTTATTATCTTTGAAATAATTTTTATAATTAATAAGGTTCTTTCCGAGAGTTCGGGATTGTTAAAAATTAAAAAGATTCCCTCCCGATAGCTATCGGGATTAGGGGGAAATAAATATGATAGAAATAGAACGTAAATTTTTAGTAACTTCTAATGCCTATAAAGAGGAATCTTTTAAAAGCACAAGAATTATTCAAGGGTTTTTAAATACAGATAAAGACCGAACTGTAAGAGTACGATCAAAAGGAGATCAAGGGTTTTTAACTATAAAAGGAAAATCTACTAATAATGGTTTATCACGTTTTGAATGGGAGAAAGAGATTTCAAAGTCAGATGCAGAATCACTTTTGTTACTTTGCGAAGAAGGAATCATCGATAAAATACGTTATGAAGTAGAAGTAGGAAATCATATTTTTGAAGTCGATGAGTTTTCAGGAAATAATGAAGGCTTAATAGTTGCAGAAGTAGAATTAGATTCTGAGACGGAAACAGTAATAAAACCGAAATGGTTAGGTAAAGAGGTTACAGGACTATTACAGTATTACAATTCACAATTAAGCAAGCAACCTTTTAATACTTGGGAATAAAAAAATTATAACCCATTAAACTCATATTCACGTTCAACTTTACAAATTCTCACATTATACCAATTATACCATTGCGTTTTACCTTTTTGTTGAGCAATTAAATGATCAGAGTTTTGTTTCCAGTTTTTAATAGCGTCTAAATTTTTCCAATAACTAACCGTTATCCCAACATCTTCTCTAGCATTATCAATCCCTAAAAAACCTTTTTGAGTGTTAGCTAATGTTTCCATTTTAATAGCCATTTCTTGGTAGCCTTCAGTATTCTCGTTTTGTGTTGAGGTAAAGATAACTGCGTAGTAAGGTGTTTTAGTTTTCATTTTACACTTTTAATTTGTTCTTAAAGTAATTTTAATTCTTCATTTTGAAGTTTACGGCTTTCATTCCAATTATTAATTTGTAAAGCAATAAGAATACCAATAACCACAAGTACAATTTCGCCAATGGCGTATTTTAGGTATTTGCCTGTTTTTCCTGTTTCCATAAGATTGTAGCGTGTTTTTCTAAAGAGTTTAATCATAATTTTTTTTGTCTTGTCATTTCGAACGAATGTGAGAAATCTCACGATGAGCCTCCTCGTCTCTTCACTCTGTCGGAATGACAATTAATTACTCTTTATAAATCTTAACTTCCAGTTCTCCTTTATCATTCATAGTAGCTCTATACATTCCAGCGGTATTAAATTCGGCAACCATATTTCCGTTTTTATCAACAGCAACAATGCCACCATCACCTCCTAAGCCACCAACTTTATCAAAAATCACTTCATGAGCAGCGTCTTTTAAACTCATGCCTTTATATTCCATTAAGACAGAAATATCATGAGCAACCATTGCGCGAATAAAATATTCTCCCCAACCTGTACTCGATACTGCACAAGTTGCATTATTTGCATAGGTACCAGCACCAATTATTGGAGAATCTCCAATACGTCCCCAACGTTTATTCGTCATTCCTCCTGTTGAGGTTCCAGCAGCAAGATTGCCATATTTATCAAGAGCTGCACAACCAACAGTGCCAAATTTTGAATCTTTGATATCAGAATCATAAAAGGCAGCTTTATTATCAAGATGATCTTCTTTTTTCTCTTTTTCTTTTATTCTCAGGAGCGCCTTAAAACGTCTTTCCGTATAAAAGTAGCTTGGGTCAACAATTTGCAAACCCTGTTCTTCAGCAAAAGTTTCCGCACCTTTTCCTGAAAGCATTACATGAGGAGAATTATCCATAATAGCTCTTGCTAAATTAATGGGATTTCTAACGGTTGTTGTTCCAGCCGAAGCTCCAGCATTTAAGGTTTTTCCATCCATTATGGAAGCATCGTGTTCATTTGTTCCAGCGTTTGTAAATACAGCCCCTTTCCCTGAATTAAATAAGGGCGAATCTTCCATTACATTAATGGTTTTTTGTACTGCATCAAGGCTTGTTCCACCATTTTTTAAAACGTTATAACCAACGCGAATAGCTTCTTCAAGTTTAGCGTTATAAGCAGCTTCTTTTTCAGAAGTCATATTCTTTTTAAGAATTGTTCCTGCTCCTCCATGAATAATTATTGAGAATTCTGGTCGTTCAGGAGCTATAACGGGTTCTGTTTTTGCTTCATTTTTACAGGTATAAAGTGCAGTTGTTAAGGCTAAGAGAAAGATTAATTTTTTCATAAGAATGTAATTAGTGTTTTGTGATTTTAAAGGTACTATTTTATGATTCATTTCTGAATAACAAGATGTAATAAATTAGTATCTTCGCGACAAATTATTATAATAACGTAAATAAAAATAAATTATGGAAGCAGTTGCTACTGATTTCGGAATACAAGAAGCCCTTGACCAATTAGGAGTTAAAGCTATAAATGAAGGGGCATCTACAGGCTCTATTAATTTCTCAAACGGAGAAGAATTAGAATCATTTTCTCCTGTTGATGGGCAATTAATAGGCAAGGTAAAATCGACAACCAAAGAAGACTATGAAAAAATGATGGATACTGCAACCAAAGCATTCAAAACTTGGAGAAAAACACCAGCGCCTCAACGTGGTGAAATTGTACGTCAGTTTGGTGAGAAGTTGAGAGAGAAGAAGGAAGCTTTAGGTAAATTGGTGTCTTATGAAATGGGAAAATCATATCAAGAAGGTTTAGGAGAGGTTCAGGAAATGATAGATATATGTGATTTTGCAGTTGGATTATCGCGACAATTACATGGATTAACCATGCATTCTGAAAGACCAGGACACAGAATGTACGAACAGTATCATCCACTTGGAGTGGTAGGCATTATTTCGGCATTTAATTTTCCAGTAGCCGTTTGGGCTTGGAACACAGCATTGGCATGGATTTGTGGCGATGTTTGTATTTGGAAGCCTTCAGAAAAAGCACCACTTTGTGGTATTGCATGTCAAAATATAGCTGCTGAAGTTTTTGCTAACAATAATTTACCAGAAGGTATTTGTAATTTAATTAATGGTGATTATCATGTAGGAGAAATGATGACTAAAGATAATCGCGTGCCTTTAATTTCAGCAACTGGATCGATTAGAATGGGAAAAATCGTAGCTAAAGAAGTTGCCGGACGATTAGGAAAATCGTTACTAGAACTTGGCGGAAATAATGCCATTATAGTAACACCAGATTCAGATATAAAAATGACTGTTATTGGTGCTGTATTTGGAGCCGTTGGAACCGCAGGACAACGCTGTACTTCAACACGCCGATTAATTATCCATGAGTCTATTTACGACAAAGTTAAAACAGCAGTTTCTGAGGCGTACAAACAGTTACGTATTGGGAACCCATTAGATGAAAACAACCATGTTGGACCATTAATTGACACAGATGCTGTGAGAATGTACCAAACCGCTTTGGAGAAAGTAGTTGCTGAAGGTGGTAATATTGTTGTTGAAGGTGGCGTACTTGAAGGCGAAGGCTATGAAAGTGGTTGTTATGTAAAACCAGCTATTGCTGAAGCCCAACCACATTATGAAATAGTACAGCATGAAACGTTTGCACCAGTATTGTATTTATTAAAATATTCAGGAAGTGTTGAAAATGCTATAAATATTCAAAATGGAGTTGTTCAAGGACTATCATCAGCAATAATGACAAATAACCTGCGTGAAGCAGAAGCCTTTTTATCTGTAGCAGGATCTGACTGTGGGATTGCTAATGTTAATATTGGAACTTCAGGCGCTGAAATAGGGGGTGCTTTTGGTGGAGAAAAAGAAACAGGAGGTGGACGAGAATCTGGTTCTGATGCATGGAAAGTGTATATGAGGCGTCAAACCAATACCATTAACTATACTACAGATTTGCCTTTGGCACAAGGGATTAAGTTTGATTTGTAGAGATTACAAAAGATATATTTTTAAAACCGCTTCAAATGAAGCGGTTTTTTTATGGATAAAAAATACATTTTAGCTATACTTAACCTTCCTTAAAATACGAATAGATTCTTTATATAGTGCGTAGACTTCATTACTGTGATCTTTTAAATAAGGTTTTGCCTCATGAAGTTTATCTATGGCATCATGAAATAGATTAAGGTAACAAATTAAGTAGGTAACTGGAAGGTTTTTCAAATCTTGCTCTTCATTTTTATTAAGCGTGATACCCTTTTTCAGTTTTTCTAAAAGCGCATTATTAGCATTAAAAATATGATGTAATATTTTTTTGTCAAATTGAGGCGGTTCAAACAAAAGTTTGGTGGCAATTGTATAACTTACATTGTCTTCAAATTGAATTGTTGTTTCTTCTAATGGATAGTATTTATTAGAGTTTTGAAGACCCAGATTTACATATTCAATAATTTTAAACGAATGCTCATCTACCAATATAGATACTTCATCTAAGGTTGAAAAAAATAAACGCACTTGTTCGTTAATGAGCTCTATATCTACTCGAGATAAGAAGATATCATCCTTGGTCTCCATTTTTTTACCAGCCCAACACACTACAAAATACTCTTTAAACACTTTGTATTGTGGGTTGTAGTCTTTTCGATTGTTCAAAAAATGAAAAACACCATTTAGTGTGTGTTCAATATTGTTTTGGGCATGATTTTCTATTGCCAAAACAATTTCAGAATTATCATCTTTTATTTCAATGTCAAAGACTTTAGGCATACTCATGCTTCCATCTCTAAAAAACACCGATCCGCCATAATATTTCCAAATGTTTCTGCGTAAGGACGTTATTTTATCAATGGGTCTTATGGTTACCAAACCAACAACTTTGTCGCCAGATAAATGAGGAAAAGGAATATTTTCATACTGCACTATTGGAGGATTAGCCAAATATGCATTGATAAGGTTTTGGATTTTACTATCATCAAAAAAATCGACACCTACAATTTTGTTGTCTTCATCTTCAACGCCAATTACAATGTATGAATTGTTTTTTGGATTACTGTTGGAAAGTGCACAAATATGCTTTAAAAACTTTGCCTTTCCTTCCTTTATACTAATATCAATTTTTCGCTTTTTATCGTAAAAGCTATTCTCGTCATTATGAGCTAAAAGATGCTTTATTAAAAGGCGTTTGTTAATCATTGTTTTGTATTCCCAAGAAAGAGGAAGCCCATGCTTTAGTTTTATTTACTCAAATAGATTTCCCTCATTAAAAATAGCAAACAAAACGTTAAAATATCCTATATAGGCTGTAATTTTTAACCAATTATTAACAGCAAGCCATGAATAATTTTAACAATTTGCAGTGTTAAAAAAAGTGAGGTATATTCACGCTTTAAAAAAAACAGAAAATGATAGAAGATTCAAGTACAATTGACATTAAAACGATTAATGAGAAAATAGAAAAGGAAAGCGCTTTTGTTGATTTACTAACCATAGAGATGAATAAGGTAATTGTTGGTCAGAAACATATGGTAGAACGATTACTCATTGGACTACTTGGGCAAGGACATATTCTACTTGAAGGTGTGCCTGGACTAGCAAAAACACTTGCTATTAACACTTTAGCACAAGCAGTAGATGGTAGTTTTAGTAGAGTACAGTTTACACCAGATTTGTTACCAGCAGACGTTACTGGGACACTAATCTACAACATGAAATTAAATGACTTTTCTATTAAGAAAGGACCTATTTTTGCGAATTTTGTACTCGCTGATGAGATTAACAGAGCTCCAGCAAAAGTGCAATCGGCATTATTAGAAGCCATGCAAGAAAAACAGGTAACTATTGGAGACGAGACGTTTGTATTAGATAAGCCTTTTTTAGTAATGGCAACACAAAACCCTATTGAACAAGAAGGTACCTATCCTTTGCCGGAAGCGCAAGTGGATCGTTTTATGCTAAAAACCGTAATTGATTACCCTAAGCTAGACGAGGAACAATTAATTATAAGAGCCAATTTAAAAGGTGCTTTTGAAAAGATTAATTCAGTAGTGTCAATACAACAAATCCTTAATGCACAAAAAATTGTTCGTGAAGTGTATATGGATGAAAAAATCGAAAAATATATACTTGATATTATTTTTGCAACACGTTATCCAGAAAAATATAAACTTGCCGATTTAAAACCTTTAATATCTTTTGGCGCTTCACCACGTGGAAGTATTAATTTAGCCTTAGCTGCAAAATGTTATGCGTTTATTAAACGCCGTGGATATGTAATTCCAGAAGATGTTCGTGCCATAATACATGATGTATTGCGGCATAGAATTGGAATTACTTATGAAGCCGAAGCAGAAAATGTGACTTCCGAAGACATTATCAATAAAATTGTAAACGAAATAGAAGTACCGTAGGATTTCTGATTTAAAAATGACAAATAACGATTTGTGATTTCTTAAATATTAGAAGTTGTAAATCAAAAAGCTATTATTGTAAATTTAGAAATGGACACAAAGGAGTTACTAAAAAAAGTACGTAAAATAGAGATTAAGACACGTCGATTGTCTAATCATATTTTTGGAGGCGAATATCATTCTACCTTCAAAGGACGAGGTATGACTTTTAGTGAAGTACGACAGTACCAATATGGAGATTCAGTTCGAAATATCGATTGGAATGTTACAGCACGATATAGCGAACCTTTTGTTAAGATTTTTGAAGAAGAACGGGAACTTACCATGATGCTTATGGTAGATGTTTCTGGTTCTGAATTGTTTGGTACAGAAGAACAATTTAAGAATGAAGTTGTAACAGAAATTGCCGCAACTCTTGCGTTTTCTGCAACTCAAAATAACGATAAGATTGGGCTCATTTTATTTTCAGAGGAAGTAGAATTATATATTCCGCCAAAGAAAGGGCGCTCTCATGTACTTCGTATTATACGCGAACTCATAGAATTTCACCCTAAAAGTAAACAAACCAATTTTGCTGAAGCATTGAAATTTTTATCAAGTGTTATGAAGAAAAAAGCAATTGTATTTGTGCTGTCCGATTTTATTACTGACGATTACAAACAAACGCTTAAAATTGTATCCAAAAGACATGATGTTACAGGTATTAGGGTGTATGATAAAGGAGAAGAGGCTATTCCAAACTTAGGAATGGTGCAAATGCAGGATGAAGAAACAGGAGAATTACTTTTGGTAAATACAGCCTCAAAGAAAGTAAGAATGAATTATGGTAAGTTTTATCACGAAAAAGTAGAATACTATACAGATAGTTTTACAAAGTCTGGCGCAGGCGTAATCAGCTGTCGTGCAGATGAGAGTTATGTAAAAAAATTATTGGGATATTTTAAACGCAGAGGGTAATCAGATTTTGGATTTATGAATTACGGTGTTAGATATAAGAATAATATAAAAGAGAAACAGAGCCCCTTCTTTGGTCTTCGGTCTTCAATCGTATTGTTTTTGTTCTTTGTTCTTTGTTCTTTGGTTTCTTTTGCGCAGGTTACTGCATCAGTAGATTCTACAGCGATAAAAATTGGAGAGCAAATTACCTATAAAATTCAAGTTGAGGTTGATACAACTAGTCTTGTGGTATTTCCTGAAGGACAAACGTTTCAGCCTTTAGAAATGATTGAATCTTATAAAATAGATACAACAAAACAAAGTGACAAATACAAGCTCATAAAAAGGTATGGATTAACTCAATTTGATTCTGGAGTATATACTATTCCTAGACAAAAAATTGTAATTGGAAGTCAAACCATATTTACAGACTCTATAAAGGTTGAAGTAAATACTATTGCTGTAGATACTACCAAACAGCCACTTTACAATATAAAACCTATTATTGAAGTTAATAAAAGCCCGAGTAAATGGTGGTTATATATTTTAATTACACTATTAATTATAGGTGTTGTAGGCTTTTTATTGTATTGGTTTATTTGGCGAGAAAAACCGTTAACAGAAGAAGAGAAAGTGGCATTACTCCCACCTTATGAAAGAGCGAAATTAGCGTTGCAAGAGCTGGATAAAACAAATTATTTAGAAAATGAAGAAATAAAGGACTATTATTCTGAACTCACGGGTATTATCAGAAAATATCTTGATGAAAAAGTATATGACCATGCTCTTGAAAGCACAACGGATGAGTTAGTTAATAGATTATTGCTATTAAAAGAGGGGAATCAAATCGATTTAAGTAAAGAGGATATAGCAAACATAGATAGTATTTTAAGACGTGCTGATTTAGTAAAGTTTGCCAAATCTAAACCAGATATTGCGCTAGCACAAATGGATAGAAATACTATTGACATGGAAATTGATCATGTTAAAGAAGCGCTTCCTGAGCCTACAGAAGAAGAATTATTAGCCGATATTAAATATCAAGAAGAATTAGCTAAAAAGCAAAAGCGAAGAAAAGTTATTATTACAGTTGTTGTTTCAGTTTTACTGTTAATTGGAACATTTGTTGGATTTTCAATACGTTATGGATTTGATTATGTAAAGGATAGTATTTTAGGGCATCCAACCAAAGAATTATTAGAAGCAAAAGATTGGGTTACTAGTGAATATGGAGCTCCGGGAATAACCATCACTACTCCAAAAGTACTAGAGCGCATGGCAGTAGCCATACCAGAAGAGCTTAAAGGGAAAGTACAAATAACGATGTTTGGCTATGGTAGTCTGCTAGGGCAATTTAGTATTGCAGTGAGTACTTCAAAATTCGCAAGTACTAAACCACCTGAATCAGGAGGAGAACAAAACAAAGTAGAGAACAAAATTGATTTAACTCAAGCAGCTGAAGGGAGCCTCAAGAATCTTGAGAAAAACGGGGTGCGAAACTTAATAACTAAGAATGAACAATTTATTACACCCAATGGACAGGAAGGTCTAAAAACGTATGGAACAGCAGATTTTCCTATACCAGGGCAAGATAAATTTGTAAAGGGGAAATACATATTATTAGGCTTTACTACCCAAAATATTTTGCAACAAGTAGTGCTTACTTGGAGGGTTAACGATGTTTATGCTGATGAAATAGTAGATAGGATTCTTAATTCGATAGAATTAATAAAATTAGAAAAAGAATAAATGTTAGAGGGGATAGAATTTTTAAATAAGCAAATGTTTTGGGTGTTTTTAATACTTCCAATAGTAATTCTATGGTATGTTTTAAAACACAAAAAACAAACTGCCGAGTTTAAAATATCGAGTATAAAAGGATTTAAAACAGTGAGGTCATGGTTGCCCAAACTTAAACATTTAATGTTTGCGCTTCGTTTATGTGCGTTAGTGCTACTTATTTTGGCATTAGCTAGACCGCAAACGGTAGATGTATCAACAAAAACTAAAACCACAAGAGGGATAGATATTGTTATGGCTATTGATGTGTCCGCAAGCATGTTGGCAAAAGATTTAAAACCCAATCGCTTGGATGCCTTAAAAGCAGTGGCAGCGCAATTTATTAAAGGACGACCTAATGACAGAATAGGATTGGTTGAATATGCAGGAGAGAGCTATACCAAAACACCTATAACTAGCGATAAATCTATTGTGTTGCGGTCTTTAAGAGACATAAAATACAATACCATAATTACAGGTGGAACAGCTATTGGAATGGGCTTAGCTACGTCTGTAAACAGATTAAAGGATAGTAAAGCAAAAAGTAAGATTATAATATTATTAACTGATGGCGTTAACAATTCTGGTTTTATTGATCCAAATACAGCAAGCGAATTGGCTGCAGAATATGGGATTAAAACATATACCATTGGGCTCGGAACAAACGGAATGGCATTATCTCCTATTGGAATTAATAATGGGATAATACAATTTGGTCGTGTTCAAGTAGAAATTGATGAAGATTTGTTAATGGAAATTGCTGACGCTACAGGCGGGAAATATTTTAGAGCAACCGATAATAAAAAACTAAAAGAAATTTATAAAGAAATTGATAAGCTTGAAAAAACTGATGTCGAAGAATTTAAATTCTATAATTATGAAGAAAAATTCAGACCATTGGTTTTACTAGCCGGATTGCTTGTAATAATAGAATTATTATTGCGATTTACAATTTTTAGAAGTTTCGTTTAAAAATAAATAAATTAAAAGTGCAGTTAGAAGAGAAAATATGGTTTTGGTTATTATTTATCATTCCTGTGATTATTGTGTTCTTTGTGATACTTCAATTATGGAAACTACATGCTCAAAACAAATTCACTAACAAGCGGTTATTAAAAAAATTAAGCCCCAATAGATCTCTATTTAAGCCCATCTTAAAACTAGTTGTTTTGTGCTTAGCGTTTGCGAGTTTAACAATAGCTTTAGTAAACCCTAAAGTAGGCACAAAATTAGAAACTGTAAAACGAGAAGGGGTAGATATTGTTTTTGCTGTAGATGTTTCTAAAAGTATGTTAGCCGAAGATATTGCCCCTAGCAGAATAGAGAAGTCTAAGCAACTCGTTACGCAAATCATAAATAATTTAGCAAGCGATCGTGTTGGCATAATTGCCTATGCAGGAAAAGCTTTTCCGCAATTGCCAATTACAACAGATTATGCTGCCGCTAAAATGTTTTTGCAAAGTATGAACACAGACATGCTATCGTCACAGGGGACAGCTATAGATGAAGCCATAAAACTAGCAAAAACTTATTATGATGATGAAGATCAAACCAATCGTGTGCTTATCATCATTTCAGATGGCGAAGATCACAATAACATAGCGTCTGCTATTGCAGAGGAAGCTAGTGATGAAGGGATTAAAATATTTACCATAGGCGTTGGTAGTGCAAAAGGAGCTCCAATACCAATAAAACGCAATGGCATAATACTTAACTATAAAAAAGATAGTTCAGGAGAAACAGTTATTACCAAGCTTAACGAAGAGGTATTAATAAAAATAGCCGAAGAGGCGAACGGACAATACATTAATGGGAAAAGTACAAGTGACGTTGTAGAAACTATTAGAGAGATATTAAATAAAATGGATAAAAAGGAGTTTGAAGCTAAACAATTCGCTGAATATAAAGACCAGTTTCAATGGTTTTTAGCATTGGGAATTTTCTTTTTATGTATTGATATCTTTTTATTAGAGCGTAAAACAGCGTGGTTGAATCGCTTAAATTTATTTAACGAAAATTTATAATTTCCACAAAAGCAGAAACCTTATTAATAGAAAGCAAATATTTAAAAATATGTATTTTATAAAACTTTTAACTGAAACAAAGGCTAGTGTTTTATAATTTAGTGGATTAAAATGAAAAAAGCAATAATATACATAGCGCTAGTAATCACAACGGGATCCTTTGCTCAGCAAAAGGATAAAGCCTTAAGAAAGTCGAACGATTTTATATTTGAAGGAAATACGTTGGTCAATGATGATTTTGTAGCTGCTGAAAAGGAATATAGAAAAGCCCTTTCAGAGAAACCAAATAATACTATTGGCGCCTACAATTTAGGAAATGCATATTATGAAACAGGTAATTTTGATGAAGCCTTACTACGTCATATAGAAGCAGCAAAACTAGCAATTACAAAGGCTGAGAAACACAAAGCATATCACAATATTGGAAATGTTTTAATGCAGAAAAAGCAATGTAAGGAAGCTGTTGAAGCGTTTAAAAATGCGTTACGCAATGATCCAACCGATGAAGAAACAAGGTATAATCTTGTAGTAGCAAAGGAATGCGCTGAACAGCAGCAACAAAATGAAGACCAGAACAAAGATAAAGAAAAGAAGGACGAGAAGAAGAAAGATGATGATAAGAAAAAGGATGACCAAAAGAAAGACGAAGGCGAGAAAGATAAAAAAGATGGAGATGAAAAGAAAGATGATAAAGTAAAACCTAAAGATGAAAAAGAGAATAAAAAAGAAGGAGACCCTAAAAACGAAAAGAGACAACAACAACCTCAACCAGGAAAATTATCACCTCAACAAGTAAAAAACTTGTTAGAAGCAATGAATAACCAAGAAAAAAAGGTTCAGCAAAAAATAAATGCTAAAAAAACCAAAGGGAAAAAGGTTAAAACCGAAAAGGACTGGTAAACCCTATATTTGTCATTTTTACATCAGTGAAAATACCGAACTAATTTCAAATGAATTTTAAAAACAAAATAGTATTATTTCTATTTCTACTTACCGTAGGTTTTGCCTCTGCTCAAGTTACCTTTGAAGCTAAAGTGAGTAAGAAAAAGTTAGGTATAAACGAACGCTTACGAATAGATTTTATAATGAATAAGGATGGAGATAATTTTATTCCACCAAGTTTTAAAAATTTTACTATTGTTGGTGGCCCAAGTCAATCTATTAACAATTCATGGATTAATGGTGTAAGATCATTTACAAAAACATACAGTTATTTTTTAGCGCCTAAAAAAAGAGGAATTTTTACTATTAATCAATCCACAATAGAAATAGAAGGCGAAACATATAAAACAGTACCTATTAAAATTCAGGTTACGGCTGCAGTAGATAAGCCAAAGGACCCTAATGACCCCAATTATATAGCTTCTCAAAATATTCATTTGGTAGCTGAAATTTCTAAAACGAATCCGTATTTAAACGAAGCGATTACAATAGTCTATAAGCTGTATATATCGCCCAATACAGGTGTGGAAACTTGGAGAGAATTAGACAATCCAAGATATAGTGATTTTTGGAGTCAGAATATCAATATGAAGGAATTAAAATTGGTAAATAGCACTTATAAAGGTGAAGATTACCGATATGTTATTTTGCGCAAAACAGTACTTTATCCTCAAAAAACAGGAAAATTAAATATTGAACCTTTAACCTTAGATATTAAAGTACAAGTACCTACAAATAGGCGTGACATCTTTGGTGGTAGACTGATGAAAACTGTACACAGAACAGTTGCTGCAGGGAATAGAACCATTAATGTGAAGCCGTTACCCGAAAAAGGTAAACCTACAGATTTTTCTGGAGCTGTTGGAGATTTTAATTTTAAGGTAACTACCAATAAGCGCCAATTAAAAGCGAGTGAAGCGTTTCAGGCGAAGATTCAAGTTATTGGAAAAGGAAATCTAAAATTATTTAAATTACCAAAACTTAAACTACCTAGCTCCTTAGAAGTTTATGAGCCTGAGCATAGCGAAAATGTATCAACCAACTTAAAAGGCATGCAAGGGAGCATTTCAGATTCATATACAATTGTGCCTTCAGCTCAAGGAAAATACCCAATACCTAGAGTGGTGTTTTCCTATTTTGACTTAAAAACAAAAAGCTATAAAACAATTACTTCAAACGAAATTGTAGTTGATGTTACCGAAGGTCCTACAAGTGAAAACTCTACCGATATAAAAGGATCTACAAATACTGATAAACAACCTATTGAGCTGTCTAATAATCAATTTTTATCTTTTAAAACAAAAACTAGTTTTATACCAAAAAAACCAACTTACTTTTTTAAGTCTAATTGGTTTTGGTATTCATTATTACTGCCGTTTTTAGTAATTCCTATGGCTATTATTGTAAGACATAAAAAAGACAAAAGAGACAATGATATTGTTGGGAATAGAATTAGAAAAACAAATAAATTAGCACGTAAATATTTAGGTGATGCTAAGAAAAACTTAGGACATAAAGAAGCGTTTTTTAATGCGTTAGAAAGAGCTTTACATAATTATTTAAAGGCAAAGCTAAATATTGAAACAAGTGATTTTAGTAAAGATAAAATTCAACAATTATTAAAAGAAAAGAGAGTAGATGAAATGACTATAAAAGAATTTAGCAACCTCCTTGAAAGTTGTGAGTTGGCTAGATATACACCTTTTTCTAATGTAGAAATGCAGCAGGATTATGATAAGGCATCTAAAGTTATTTCGGCAATAGATAAACAAGTAAGATAGAGTAATGTATG
>Ga0114932_10003073_pt1 | contig 16763 bp, 14 predicted proteins | sample 2SBtaG_2_FD_87286 | JGI IMG/M metagenome (GOLD analysis project Ga0114932, IMG submission 87286) | Deep subsurface microbial communities from Kolumbo volcano to uncover new lineages of life (NeLLi) - 2SBTROV12_ACTIVE470 metaG | ecosystem: Environmental > Aquatic > Marine > Volcanic ... | reverse complement strand
TAAACAAATCCTCACCCCCACCCTCTTTATTGATCCACAACACATCAGCAACATAAATATTCTCTTCTACTAACTGAATATGGCGAGGATTCACAAAAGCGAGTCTATGCGGATATTGCCAAAATATTGACCACGGATGAGCAAGATCTACTGAATTACTTGTTTCTTCTACAAGCACCCAACCATCATCTGCGAGTTTTTCGGCCATGTTCGGCGCCCAAGTATAGTCAAAAATAGGCACAATGCCGAACCAAGCCAGAATCAAAATATACGGTGCGATTCTTTTAAGAATTTTCATAGCAACTTTGGTGGAGTAAGATATTGGTTTTTATGCTCTCTATACAAGCAGAATAGATACTGCGGTAAACGCGTGGGCACACTCTACAAAGGCGGTGATTACTTTGGCTGTAGAGACTGCTACGATCTAACGTACGATTCACGAAACACTTCGAAGCGGTTCCGCGGAACACCATGGAGATATTTCGATCTCAGCATGAAAATTGAAGAGCTTGAGAGCAAAATCAGCAGGCACTACTACGCGGGCAAACCTACACGAAAGTACAGACGTGTATTGCGACTCATGAATCGACTCAATTACGAAGACATTAAAACCTCCATTGATGACTACCTTGCAAGCTGATATATTGTACATGCTTACCTAACTCTACAATCGAGAATCTTTTTTTCGCACAAAAATGGGCAGTCCTACCAGCGAAATATCTTCTCGATATGAGTTGGGTAAGCTAGGGCTGTCCTCTTTGTTTCGCAACAAAAATCTGACAACACATGAAATAAAAAACCCGCTATCATAGCGGGCTGTGAATCACATCATACGAAGAGCAAGTTCCAACTCACTCCTACGTACAGAGACGAAGCGAGCATGCGGAGTCTCCTCATTGTAACCGATAATGGGGAACTGCTGTGAAGGAGTAACACGAATGCCAATCCGAGACAAAAGATAACAGAGGAAAAGAGGGAGATGCTCCTCGTGATACACATCTCGATTTAGACTGGTCTCGAAGTAGTAGACCCGCACGTGCTCACTTCCCCCCGAAAGAACCTTTTCAACAAGCTCATGGAAGACGTGGTTCGCGTCATCTGCGAGCCGTGAGTGCACATCCGACGGAATTTCAGCCAGCAATCTTGCGCCGTGCTGCAAACTCCGCTCATTCACTGCCGTCCGCAAAGCAACCATGTTCCCTTCCATCCGACCACGCTGCCCAGCAGCGAAAAACTTGTCCATTTTGTTCACGCTTCACCTCCAATTGAATAGCCAATGAACCCAGAACAATAGCATGTCATACAACCATTGTCAAGGCCACCAATATGAATCAAAACAATCTAAAATACATCATTTACTGCAGAAAATCATCGGAGTCTGAAGATAAACAGGTTCAGTCGCTTGAAGATCAGATGGAACGACTGAAAGAACTCGCCAAGAATCTAAATCTTAATGTTGTCGATACACTCTCAGAATCTAAATCAGCAAAACGACCAGACAACCGCCCAAAGTTCACAGAGCTATTAAAGCGCATAGAGAGCGGAGAAGCTGAAGCGATTCTATGTTGGCAGCTCAACCGACTATCACGTAATCCACCAGATTCTGGAAGACTCCAATGGATGCTGCAAGAAGGAACTATCAAAGAAATCCGAACATACGATAGAGTTTATTCCCCACAAGATAACCAGCTTCTTTTTGCTGTCGAAAGCGGCATGGCAAACCAATTCATCCTCGATCTCCGCAAGAACACAAACCGCGGCCTCGCAAAAAAAATACGTGATGGATGGTATCCATCGCAAGCACCAATCGGATATCTGAATGAGGTAATCTCAAAAACCATCACTCCTGATCCAGAACGGTGGGAAATAGTGAGAAAGTGCTGGGACTATCTTCTAGCCGAGAAATACAACGTGGCTCAACTTCACGAAATCGCTATCAACGAGTGGAACCTGACTACATTACAGAAAAAAAGAACAGGCGGCAGACCAGTATCACTTACGGCATTCTACGAAATGTTCGCCAACCCGTTCTACACAGGCATGTTCAAATATCGCGGTAAGATTCATGAGGGTAAACATCAACCAATGGTGACAGCTGAAGAGTTTGATCGTGCTCAATATCTCATTGGTCGCAAAACCAAAGCAGCACCACAGAAACACTCGTTCTCTTATACAGGAATTATCACGTGCGGCTTCTGCGAAGGACAAATCACAGCGGAAAAAATTAAGAAGAAGTTAGCAACAGGAGAAATCAAGCATTACGTGTACTATCGTTGTACGCATCACAAGAAAGACATCATCTGCAAACAACCATCAATCAAAAAACAAGATTTAGAGGGGCAAATTGATGAGTTACTGAAACAAATCACCATACCCGAAGTGTTTAGAAACTGGGCTCTAAATGTAATCAAGACAGATAATGCACGGGAAGTAGAGGCTAGGCAGAAAATTTATGAGTCTAACGAAAAAGCATATCGATCTCTCATTAAGCAAAGAGACACTCTCACTGACCTCCGATTAAAGGAGCTGATTTCAGATGCTGAATTCACTGAAAAAAGAGAGGAGATAGACAAACGACTCAATACAACCAAAGAAAAGTTGGATCAAACTCACATACGTGCACAAGACTGGTACAAAACCATAGAAACAGCATTCAACTTCGCTGCTGACGCACGCGAACGCTTCACAACAACTGACGATATCCAAATCAAACGAACCATCTTCCAAACCCTCGGAAACAAATTCATCTTACAAGACAAAATACTCTCGGTTGAGTTTGTTGAATGGCTCAAACCCATTTCGAACGAACAAGAAAAACTCCAAGAAAGTGCAATCACGTTCGAACTGGCAAAAAATTACTCAACTAAACGAAAAAACAAGGCTTTGGACCTTGTCTTTTCGGCATGGGGCGATCGAGCGGAATTGAACCGCCGCTAGCAGTACCACAAACTGCTGTGCTAACCATTACACCACGACCGCCATATTAGTTGTCGAACACAATGATATCAATTCAGCTGTATAGGGTCAAGAAACAAGCAAACATTGACATGAAACTAAGCTGATGTAGGATGAAGCCACGTTCCTTTCCTACAACAATGGAGATCCACATTGAACAATTTCTTTGCCTACCGTACATTTGCCGAAGTCGTCAACTTCATGATCCTCGCACATAGCGAGCAACCAAAAGAACCACACAATGCAGTTCGTCGATGGGATGGAGAAACCCCCTATGGCGTGCACCTCCTATAGCGCGCAACCACCCTTCTCACCAAGCACCGCTACCCGCAGCGCTCCGAAAACGAGGAGCGTGGGCACTTCTCCTGCACGACATTATCGAAGGCACCAACGCCACCCTACCAAAAGGCACCCCTGCAGACGTCATCCAGCTCGTCGCAGACATGACCTTCCCAGGCGGCACCGGACAAGAGATTGAGGAAATCTGGGGCAAGCCGGAAGAAGTCAGGCTGCTCAAGCTCTACAATAAGACTCAGAACCTCATCGATGGTCGTGGTCTTAACCCGAGCGGCAAACAGCGGTACATCACATACACACGCGATCTCATTGCAGACGTAGAAAAAAACTACCCCACCGGACTCAACATCACCACCGTCGCGAAAGCAATCTGCGACAAACGACAAACAGAGCTCGACGCAGAACAAGCCGACGCGTAATTACCCGCGCCCTTCATGGGCGTTTTTTTGACCTATCAAAATTGTATGCGTAATATGAGAATCATGTTCACATTCCCCCGAAAAAAATACGAAACCCTCAACACCATACGCATCTATCAAGATCGCATTCTTCATAATTTCCGCAAGACTCAAGAATGGTCGCAAGGAAAACAAATTGGCGTTGTCGTAAAAAGTAACGGATACGGTCATGGGATAGTTGAAATTGCAAAAATCGTCGATCATCTCGATATCGCATATATCTTCGCAGACTCTACATACGAAGCACTCCGTCTCAAAGATGCTGACATACAAACACCCATCCTCATCCTTGGATTTACGCGACAAGAAAACCTCGAGGCAAAAAAATATCCGTTTTCATTCATGGCCCACAGCAAAGCCTCGTTTCAAACACTTTACAAAACACAACCACACACACCCATCCACCTCTTTTTTAACACCGGCATGAACCGAGAAGGATTCGATCTTCATGAATTAGAATGGATCACCAACTTTATACAAAAAAACAACATCCAAAACATCGAAGGCATTGCATCTCACTTTGCAGAAGCTGATTACATGATGCCAACACAACTCACGCACAGCCAAGTCGAGAATTTCGAAACGATCAAAAAACATTTTTCACAAAACAACATCCCCCTGAAGTACGCATACATGGACGCCAGTAACTCACTTGTATTCGGCATGGAAACATCAGGAAACTTAGTTCGAGCTGGTCGCGTGCTCTACGGAACTGGAAAAGATCACGTAAAATATGAACAACTCAAACCCGCACTAGAGCTCGTTTCTCGCATTGTTCAAGTAAGAAATATTAAAAAGGGCGAAAGCGTTGGATATGCAAGCTCATTCATCGCACCACAAAACATGAAGATTGCGCTCATTCCAATCGGATACCAAGAAGGACTTGAACGAAGACTAAGTAACAAAGGTGTGATGTTAGTCAAAGACAAACCATGCCCAATCGTGGGAAACGTCAGCATGAACTATTCATCAATCGATATTTCGAATGTAGATGTGCAACTAGACGACGAAGTAATTGTATATTCAAAAGAGCGTTCAGATCCAAATTCTCTCGCCGCCACCGCAAAACTCTGTGGAACCATCGAACATGAAATTCTAACCAGACTCAATCACACTGTTCGTAGAATCGTCGTATAAAAAAGCAAACTAAAAAGGTCCCCGTAAGGACCCGTTTCTTCAATTGCGGCTTGCCTCACAATTGATAATTACCGCTATAGCAAGCGCGGTGCTACTACACGATGCTTGATTTCTGAATGATCTCAAGACCCACATCACCCGGCATACCATACTCATGAACTTCATCCGTAAACTTTACGATATAGTCGCCATGATCCGTAATCATCGTGATATAGTGCGAATCTCCAGGACGACCCTCATGATACGAACAGGCCAAAACCTTTCCGACCGGATGTACATCAATAATATCGAGTGCCTCAGACGTAGTCACCAAGTTCGGACAATGGCTATGCCCTGCACAAGCAGAAAAAACATCCGACGAGCACGCCGCACCCACAAAGCCAAACAGGCTAACATCAGCAGATGACTCATAAAGTACACGACTGATCGTGCGATACTGAGCAACAACCTCCTGCAGATACATCAATCGTCGGACAGCGCTCAACCGATCATGCGTTCTGTTCCCAAAAACAAGACGATTAGCAGAACCACACACTCTATCTAACGCCGACTTCACATCAAAATCACTTCCAATCTGACAGTCAGCCCGAGCATAAAAACGCTGAAATGCATCGCACGACCACATCAATATTTCGTACTGGTCTTCCGTCAGGATGGTCGGATCACAAAACCGATCAGGATGTGACGACGCAGTCACATTCACGACCGAGCCATCAACCATCACGTTCTTCAAACCAATCTCAAACGCCACATTAGTATCAGTCATGTATCCCCTCCCAGAGAAATTAATGATCACTTGAGAAGCATTACCAGAAAAACACTATCTTGTCAAGAGCTGTGATACAAAATATCGTTTTAATGACATTTATCCTTTGTTTATAAAAATAATATTGTTCAAACTACCAAACAAAAAAGCCCTAAAGCAGGGCCTTCTCAGGAATTATTCCCCCTTTAAACCAACTAACTCTTTCAACTCATCAATCCCCTGTTCAAACGTTACCTCAGGCTCCCACCCCAACAAATCCTTTGCTTTAGCATTATCCGCTCTAACCTCAAACACCTCTCCCTGTCGCTTAGGTAAAAATTCGACCTCCCCACCAATCATCTCCGCAACTTTTTTTATTTCATAACTTGATCCCGTCCCTACATTAATCACTTCACCTTCTCCAGCCTTCTCCGAAGACATCGCCAACAAATTCGCACGCACCACATCTTTCACATTCGTAAAATCACGTCGTTGTAATCCATCTCCTATAATCGGCATCTTCAAACCCTTCGCGGCCTTCCCACAAAAAATACCAATCACGGTAGCATACGCTCCATCCATATCCGTTGTCTGTCGCGGACCATACACATTAAAATACCTCAAACTCACCGTCTGTAAATTATAAAACTCCGGCATCATCCGACAATACTGCTCACCAACAAACTTCATCACCGCATACGGAATAATCGGCGCAGCAACCATATCTTCTGTCACCGGCATCACATCTTTAGTTCCATACGCAGAAGAAGACGCAGAATACACTACACGCCGCACCCCTGCATCGCGCGCCGCCAAAAGTACATTTAGTGTTCCTGTCGCATTACTATCATGCGTAAGCATAGGTTCCACAATCGAATACTGCATCCGTGCCTGAGCCGCACAATGAAACACACCATCCGCTCCATGAAAAATCGTACGCATCGCATCTATATCCGCAATATCCATTTCATACAAAACCGCATCAGGATTCAAATGCTCTCGCTTCCCCGAAGATAAATTATCAATAATATAAACCTCATCACCACGCGCCAACAACGCATCAACTATATGAGAACCAACAAACCCAGCACCCCCTGTTACGACGTATTTCATAAGCACAATATTAGTAAAAAATCGTATCATTCCTAAAAAATCAGGTCAAACAAAAAACACCCTCAACAAAGAGAGTGCTTTTTATACCCCCGGTAAGAACCCCTCGGTACCCCTGAGCGAACGTTGTAGTGAGTGAGCGGGGTGGAACTTACATATTATTACTTGAAACAAAAAACACCCCAACTAATAGGATGTTTCTTGGTACCCCCGGTAAGAATCGAACTTACATAACTAGCTTAGAAGGCTAGTGTTCTATCCATTGAACTACAGGGGCGTATTTAGTAGGACACTTCATCAACGCGTCATCCTGGAGGCAAAGCCGATAGGACCTAGAACTAAACTGGATTCTATCGGTCGTACCTCCCTCCAGAATGACGCGATTACGAATCATTAACCATCTTTTTTATCGTGAAAACGTTTATGGACTTCTTTTAAATGCTTATCACTCACATGCGTATACACCTGTGTCGTCGTAATAGAAGAATGTCCAAGCAACGCCTGTACACTACGCAAATCCGCGCCATTACGCAAGAGATCGGTCGCAAATGAGTGACGAAGCGCATGCGGAGAGATCTTCCGTGTAATCCCCGCCTCCTTCGCATAACGATCGACAATACGCTGAATTGTCCTCGGTGTCAACCCTGTTTGCTTCTTTTTCGTATCATCAGTTATCCGTTTTTGAGCAGACATCAACGCACGCTTCTTCTTCGCTGGATCATGAGAAACAAACAAATATGGATTCAAATCTTTCCGCGCTTTTACATATTTCTTAATCGCATCTTTTGCTCGATCAGACAGAAACACAATCCGCATCTTCCGACCCTTCCCACGAACCGTAAAATCGTCCCTCTTCACATTGATATCTTCTCTTTTCAAACCAACCAATTCCGATACTCGCAAACCCGTACAAAACAAAACCTCCAATACCGCTGCATCACGCAACTGCACGATACCCACATCACCCTTCAATGGCGCCTTCAATAAACGCATCACATCCGAACCTTCCATAAAGTTAACCTGTCTATCATCCACCTTTGCCAATTCAACTTTCTCTGGAGCCAACGCCTTGATATCCATCTTCGCGCAATATCCCAAAAAACTCCGCAACGCAATTAAATGATAATTCTGAGTTGACGGTGATAACGTCTTCCCCTTTGCTGTTTTCTGACGATGCAACCACATTCGAAACTTACGCACATGATCTTTCGTAATCTGAGATGATTTAACAAGCTTTGAAAACTTCAAAAACCTCCTTAAGTACAAAGAGTAATTCCGACGCGTCAAAACAGACCGATTCTTCTCAACTTCGAGATAATCGAGGAACTGCTTCATTGATTGTAATAGCTGGGAATCCGGCATGAGCTTCATTATACGACACTTGCCATAAAAACACACATATGCTAGTATAACGACACTTAATTAGAGCCATTCGGGACACGCCCTGAGTAGGCCATAACCATAAAGCGTGTATGATGACCAAACGACAAAAGCAGAACATCATTGAAAAGTTCCGCACCCACGAATCAGATACTGGTTCACCTGAGGTTCAGATCGCGATCCTCACACATGAGATCAAATATCTCACAAAGCATTTACAGGAACATAAAAAAGATCACTCCTCACGACGAGGATTGCTCCGAAAAGTCTCAGAACGTCGCCGACTCCTTCGATACCTCGAGCGAGAAGACAAAAAACGTTGGGAGAAATTAGTTGAAGCACTTAAGTTGAACAAGGCAGTCGTAGCTCAACCAACAAAACCAATTCCGTCACAAATGGCAATCGCACAGGCACAAGCAGCAAACGGATAAACACACAAAACACCGCCTACCAAGGCGGTGTTCGTTGTTACAGAAAAAACTGCTACAATAGAATACAATATTCGCAACACTGATTGGTCATTACAATACACATTTTTTATAAAAACATCTCTACGGAGATACACATTTTTTAAATTTATCTTATGATTAAAAATACACACCAGCGCGTCGGTGTTTTCATTGACGTTCAAAATTTATATTACTCAGCAAAGAACCTACACGGCGCTCATGTCGATTTTGCAAAAATTGTTAAAGAAGGACTCGGAGATAGACAACTCATTCGCGCTATTGCCTACGTCGTACGTACCGAAGGAGAAGAAGAACGACCATTCCTCGATGCACTCGTAAAACGAGGTATTGAAACACGCGAACGAGACTTACAAATATTTTTCGGAGGACACAAAAAAGCGGATTGGGACGTTGGAATTACAATCGATTGTGTTCGAATCTGTGAAGTCCTCGATGTCATCATCCTCGTCTCAGGTGACGGCGACTACATCCCACTTTTGGAATATCTCAAACAGCGCGGACGCCAAGTCGAAGTCATGGCATTCCGCAGAACAACTTCATCCAAACTTGTTGAACATGCAGATATTTTCACCGATCTTGGTGAGGACGACCGATTCCTCATCAAATCCCGACGACCACTCACACGACATACGCCTACTCGTCGCCCAACAACTAAGAAACCTACACCCAAGCCCACATCTAAACCAACATCAATAAGGTCATCATCAAAATCAACCTCCAGATCGACCACCCGAAAGACACCAACAAGAAGAAATTCGAGAAAATAAGGACCACCCAAAAGCCATTGACTTACAATGGCTTTTTTGTTATAATTCTCACAGAAATAAGTTATTTTTACATCTAACAATGATCCTATTTAGAGGATCCAATAATACAGCTGGCCTTCAAACATAGAGCATACCATTCGGTAATCTCGAGTTTGCAGGGCAGCTCATACATCTATGAAAGTAGAAACATTTGAGACCCAATGGGGCGGACGCACCCTCTCAGTTGAAGTTGGCCGCATGGCACTTCAAGCAAGCGCGTCATGTACCGTACGCTACGGAGACACCGTTGTCATGGCAACTACAGTCATGGGATCAAGCGCACGCGAAGGAATCGACTGGTTCCCACTGATGGTAGATTTCGATGAGAAATTATACGCAGCTGGAATCATCAAGGGCTCACGCTTTATCAAACGCGAAGGCCGACCAACAGACACAGCAGTTTTGACATCTCGCATGATCGATCGAACTATTCGACCGCTTTTTGATGCATCAGGACGCAAAGACGTACAGGTTGTAGTAACTCCACTCTCAGTAGATGGAGAAAATGATCCCGACATTATCGGTATTGTTGCTGCATCAATCGCACTTTCAATTTCAGACATCCCATGGAACGGCCCAATCGGAGGAATCCGCGTTGGTCGTGTTGCATCAGAAGAAGGCGATAAAGCAGAGTGGGTTATCAACCCAACATATGAGGCACGATTGAAATCGGAAATGGATGTTATCGTGTGTGGAACTCCAGACATGGTGATCATGGTTGAAGCAGAAGCCAACGAAACAAAGGAACAGGACATGATCGATGCGATTGAGTTTGGACAGAAACATCTGAAGGAAGTCGTAAAACTCATCGAAACAATTGTTAAGAAAGTTGGTAAGAAAAAACAGGAACCAGATGTATCAACCCCAGAACTAGAAGAAATCTACACACAAGAACAACACGCAAAAGACCTCGCTGTTGCATGGCTCGATGAAAATGCTCCAGACATTCTATACAAAAAACCACTCGTGTGGAAAAAAGAGCGATTAGCAGCATTTGCTATCATTAAAGAACAATTGGACGCACATCTTACTGAAAAACAAGTTACCGTTGAGGCTAAAAAGAAAATTCTCTCAAACACAAAGTACATGATCGGTCGCGTTGTTTCAGATGAAATTATCAAAAACAAACGTCGTATCGATGGACGTTCACTCACAGAAACACGAGAATTGTCATCAGTAGTTGGAACACTTCCACGAACTCACGGAACAGGATTATTCAACCGCGGAGAGACACAAGTGCTCTCAATCGTTACACTTGGATCACCCGGAGACGTACAAATTCTCGAGGGAATCGAAGGTTCAAGCAAAAAACGGTACATGCATCACTACAACTTCCCTGCATTTTCTGTAGGAGAAGCTCGACCAAATCGTGGTCCATCTCGACGAGATATCGGACACGGATCATTGGCTGAAAAAGCATTGCTTCCTGTATTGCCTAACAAAGAAGATTTCCCTTATACCATTCGAATTGTGTCTGAAGTATTCGGTTCAAACGGATCATCTTCAATGGCATCTGCCTGTGGCTCATCACTCTCATTGATGGACGCCGGTGTACCAATTACCAAAACAGTTGGTGGTGTTGCGATGGGACTAGCCTCAAACGATACTGGGGAATGGGAGGTCATTACAGATCTTCAAGATTTGGAAGATGGACAGGGTGGCATGGATTTCAAAATCACAGGAACACGAGATGGAATCACTGCTATTCAGATGGACACAAAAACACTCGGACTAAACAAAGATATTGTACGAACATGTATCAACCAAGCTCTTGATGGACGCGTACATGTGATTGAATCAATGGAAAAAGCTATTAAAGAAGCTCGATCAGATCTCTCACCATACGCTCCTCGCATCGAGACTATGCATATCGATATTGATTTGATTCGCGTTGTTATCGGCCCAGGTGGAAAAACAATTAATGAAATTATTGATACAACAGGTGTTTCAATCGATATCGAACAAGATGGAACAATCTTCATCGCTTCAGAGAACGGAGAAAAGATGAAAGAAGCAATTGAATGGATTGAACGTATTACCAAGAAAATCGAAGCTGGAGAAGAATACGAAGGTAAGGTTGTCCGCATCATGGACTTCGGTGCATTCGTAGAACTAACTCCTGGGACAGACGGACTAGTACACGTTTCAGAACTCGCATGGACACGAACAGAAAACGTAGGTGACGTCGTAAAACTCGGCGACATGGTCAAAGTAAAAGTAAAAGAAGTAGGATCTGACGGAAAGATCAAACTCTCGATGAAAGACCTCCTTCCAAAACCAGAAGGATATCAAGATCGTAAGCCAGGCGCAGGCCGAGGCGGACGACCGTCAGGATCAGACAGTCGACCACCACGCCGATACTAAAACTGAAAATCGGAATTAAAAAAGCCTCCCATCTTGGGAGGTTTTTTGCTGTAAAAAACCGCCCGTAGGCGGCAATGTTAAATAAAGAAAACCATCGTAACAGCAGACCCAAGCGGTATCAACAAATTATCCAACTTCCCGGCGAAAAGCTCAAAAAAAGACGCGGATACAGAGCCGATTGCGAGGATCCCAAATGTTAACTTAGGAAACATGACACCGATACTCGTTGCCACCGAAGCAGCCATAACCAAGCCAGCAACAGCCCCACCAACCACACCTGCAACCGTCTTCTTCATTCTCCCAATTTCAACGCGTCCCCACAAAACACCAAAGAAACGTGCCATAGGATCAACAATTCCTGCAAACAGAATCGCTGCAGCAGCAAGCTCGCGAGGGAAGAAGTACACCGCCAGCAACACACCCAAGATGTTAAGCGTCACTGCACTAATATTTTTCTCCTCGTGCGGTCGCATCAAAACATCGTAATGACGAATGCAAAATTTACGCCACCGCGGAATAAACAAACGCGATACATCCAACAGGAAAAAAATTCCCGTGACTGGAATCAAAATCGTCAGTGCTTCCATGCGCGTCGGCTGAGCAAACAAATACGTAAAACCGATCAAACAGCAGGCAGCGATATGAAAAACCATCCGCTCAAGCTGTAGCTTGCCCAAGGTCTCTCTTGTTAATGAACTCATGTTACCTCCAGAATCTCGAGTAGATTCTATTAACTCATACCCACGCTACCACAAAGATCAATTCACACACAAGCTCTCTATCAATAATTTCGATTTTTGAACAAAAAGCGGACTTCTTGGTCAGAGCTTGTGTGTAAATAGATCTACACTATGTTGGCAAGACTAACGACCTGTAGCAAACCGCCCCAACAATCGCCACAGCAAGTGCATCCGCAGCATCATCTGGCTTAGGAATATCTACCAACTTAAGCTGTAATTTAACCATTCCCTGCATCTGAGACTTATCGGCTCTCCCGTAACCCGTTAGCCCTTGCTTCACCTGAGACGGCTTCATCTCATCTACAGGAATCCCATATTGCGCTGCAATAAACAAAAGTACGCCACGAGCATGGCATACTTTCAAAGCTGTTGTTGTACTTTTTGCAAAAAATAATTCCTCAACCCCAATACGATCCGGCTTAAATTCTTCGATTACTTTAACCAATTCCTCTCCAATTTTTTTTAATCGATCCGGAAAGACTTCATCCTTATGAGTTTCAAAACAACCGTGTGCAACATGTTTTGTGTCACCCTCATAATCAACAATACCCCAACCACAACGTGCATATCCAGGATCTAATCCAAGTACTCGCATACTAAGCTAAGCTCGTATACACCTCAGAAACATCATCCAGCTCATCCAATGCATCCAACATTTTCTGTAATTGCCCCATATCGTCCGACGACAGCTCCACCGTATCTTTAGCAACCCACATCAAATCAGCCATATCCGGCTTCATATCATACTGCTCAAAAACCTCCGACAACTGCGCAAAGGATTCTACCGGCCCAGCAATACTAACACCATCTGTATCATCAATTTCCGATGCACCAGCATCCATCAGAGCTAATTGTAAATCATCCGAAGCCTTCCCCTCTACGGAAAATACAGCCTTACGATCAAACATCCACTTCACCGTACCGGAACCTCCAAACGAACCTCCATTTTTTGAAAACACGTGCTTAATATCTGAGGCAGCACGATTCTTATTATCAGTAACACTCTCTACCAACACCGCAACCTTCCCTGGGCCATATCCCTCATACAGCGCCTCCTCCATACGGGCAGCATCTTTATCTTCCCCCGTACCACGTCTGATCGCACGATCAATTGTATCCTTAGGAACAGAACCTTTCTTTGCAGAATCCACAGCCACACGCAATGTCGCATTCTTCTCTGGATCACCACCACCTTGAGCAGCAATCTCGACACCACGTATCAACTTAGTAAATGATGCGCCTCGCTTCTTATCCTGCGCAGCCTTACGTTGCTTAATATTATTCCACTTACTGTGTCCAGACATACATATACAGTTAACTTTTAGTTCTAAACTTTAACAATATTGGTAGGAAGAATCAAGAAAACAAAAACCGGACATAAGCCCGGTTTTCGTAGAACCCTACAGTTGTTAGAGTCCAGCTCCATCTCCACTCGAAGCAACAGCAGCTGGTTCAGCAGGGGCCGCAGGAGGGAGTTCATCTGTACCAGCATCTTCACCCTCACCATTTGCCGCCATCTCAGCAGCAACTGCTGCACGACGCTCAGCCTCCTCTGCAGCTGCAATTTGCGCACGCTCTTCACGCATTTCCTTCATTGCGTTATCCAAATCATCTTTCAATGGAGAACCTTCATACCCTGTTCCCGCAGGAATCAATCGCCCAATAATAACATTCTCTTTCAATCCATCAAGCGTATCAACCTTACCTGAAACCGCAGCACCAATCAGCACCTTAGCAGTCTCTTGGAAAGACGCAGCCGATAACAAACTCTGTGTTGAAAGCGAAACCTTGGAAATACCCAAGAACAATGGCTTACCTTCAGCAAGAGTTCCTTTAGATTCAGTCACGCGCTCATTCTCAATATTAAATTGTGAACGTTCAACCACATCACCAGGAAGGAATTCTGTGTCACCAGCATCTTCAATATATCGACGTGAGAACATCTGTCGAATAATTACCTCGATGTGTTTATCACGCAATTTCTGACCTTGTCCGGTATAGATAGACTGAATTTCCTTCAAGATATACTTAGCTGTTGCATACTCACCCTTGAGTTCAAACAGTTGTTGCAACTCAAGCGAGCCATCTGTAAGCGCATCACCAGCCATCGCTTCTGTTCCATCCTTAGCCAAAATCTTGTATCCAGCAGGAATAACATATTCCTTCACACTATCACCTTCATACGTAATAATAGCCTTACTCTTCACCTCAGTAACAATTCCCGTATGTTCAGCAACCTCAGTCGTTCCATCCTTATGCTCCATAAGAACCTCACCCTTACTAATCGTCCCACCATCCTCAACCTTCAAATCATCTGATTTCAAGCGTTTAAATTCATCTGTAAGCGTATCTCTATATGTAACACGAACGATACGCTGACCAGCTTTTCCCTCAAGAATACGTTTTCCATCCGGACCTTCAATCACACGACGATCAATAGTCTCAACCGTAACCTTACCCGCAACATCAGCAACGAACGCACGACGTTTTGGATTTCTCGCCTCAAACAACTCCTCAACACGAGGCAAACCACGCGTAATATCCGCACCACCAGCCACACCACCGGTATGGAAGGTTCTCATGGTCAGCTGTGTTCCCGGCTCACCAATTGATTGCGCTGCGATAATACCAACCGCAGTTCCTGTAGCAACAAGCTTATTCTTTGAGTGATCAAAACCGTAACATTTCTTACATACACCCTTGTTCATCTTACATGTAAGAATTGAGCGATATCGAACCTCAGGAATTTCAAAGTCAGCTAACTTATGTTTCAATTCTTCGTCAATAAGCGTATCAGCCTTCACAAGTGTCTTTCGACCATCCTTAATCGGATCAATAATATATCGACCCCAGATTCGTGACGACAACTTCTCACCCATCATATCTGATTCTGCAGCACTCAACGTGACTCCCTCTTCATCACCACAATCATCACTGCGAATCACGATATCCTGTGACACATCAACCAATCGACGCGTAAGATATCCAGCATTAGCAGTACGCAAGGCTGTATCAGTCAAACCTTTTCGAGATCCATGAGTTGAAATAAAGAACTCAATCACTTCGAACCCCTCTTTGAAACTTCCCTTCACGGGCAACTCGATAATCTCACCGGCCGGATTAGACACCAAACCTTTCATTCCAACCACCTGCGTCAACTGCCCCCACGTTCCACGAGCTCCAGATTCAATCATCCCGTAAACCGCACCTTCAACAGGAACCTGATTTCGAACATTCTTCACGATACGTTTCTTAATTTCATCCCAGACCTCAATAATCTTAATGTGTCGTTCTCCTGCTGTCAGCAAACCTTCAGCATACTGTTCTTCAATCTCTTCGACACGACCATTCCCTTCAGCAATCAACTCCTTCTTATCAGGAACGACCATGAAGTCATCCATGCTCAATGAATGACCTGCTTTTGTAACATATTTAAATCCAAGTGCTTTAATACCATCCAAAACGACAACAGCCTTATCTGTACCAACCGTTTCAATTGCGTAATGAAGTACATCACCCAACCCCTTAGATGTAATCGCATGATTGTAGTACGGAAATTCATCAGTCAAAATACCGTTGAAAATCGTACGACCAACCGTGGTCATGGTGATAGCAGGATCAGCATCAGTAAAACGTGCACGATTCGCAAATCGAACACCAATCTTATCCTGCAAACCAATCTTACCCATTTGATACGCCATAAACGCTTCTTTCACATCAGCAAAACGCTTACATTCCTTATCATCCTTATCTTCATCAACACACGATGTGAGATAAAACGATCCCAACGCAATATCCTGTTTAGGAGTCACGATAGGAGTTCCATTCGCCGGACGAAGCAAGTTCTTAGCAGCTGACATCAAGTTCTCGGCTTCCCACTTAGCCTCTTCTGTCAGTGGAACGTGGACAGCCATTTGGTCACCATCAAAATCGGCGTTAAAGGCAGTACACACCAAAGGATGCAACTGAATAGCCTTACCCTCAATCAGACGAGGACGGAACGCCTGGATTCCTAAACGATGAAGTGTAGGCGCACGATTCAACAACACATAACGTGTCTTCGTAACCTCTTCCAAAATATCCCAAACTTCAGGACGTTCAGATTCAATCACCTTCGAAGCACTTCTAATGTTATGTGCAATTCCTCGGCTAATAATTTTACTCATGATAAATGGCTTGAAGAGCTCCAATGCCATTCGTTTCGGAATACCACATTGATCAATTTTCATGTATGGACCAACCACAATCACCGAACGTCCAGAATAGTCAGTTCGCTTACCGAGCAAGTTCTGTCGGAAACG
>Ga0114932_10003069_pt1 | contig 16796 bp, 15 predicted proteins | sample 2SBtaG_2_FD_87286 | JGI IMG/M metagenome (GOLD analysis project Ga0114932, IMG submission 87286) | Deep subsurface microbial communities from Kolumbo volcano to uncover new lineages of life (NeLLi) - 2SBTROV12_ACTIVE470 metaG | ecosystem: Environmental > Aquatic > Marine > Volcanic ... | reverse complement strand
TCATTCCATACGTTATAGAACCTTCAGGGGGAGTCGATAGAGCAACGTTAGCTTTCTGGCTCGATGCATATGATGAAGAGCCTGATGGTGACAATAGCCGAACAGTCCTACACTTGAATCGACACTTATCCCCAATTAGCATAGCTGTATTGCCACTCAGCCGAAATGAACGACTTACCCCAACTGCTCGGCACGTGTATGACACCCTGAGGAAAACATTCTCAACCCAGTACGACGATGCACAAAGTATTGGACGCAGATATCGTCGACAAGATGAGATAGGAACCCCTTACTGCGTCACTGTGGACTTTGACTCCTTGGAAGATCATTCAGTGACCATAAGGGAGCGCGACAGCATGCATCAAGATCGAGTAGAGATAGCTAATTTAGTTAACATAATGCGTGATAGATTAGACCACGGCTGGTAAACTGCATCATAAACAACGAGTCCTTGTCATAACATCACTAAGGATGAGCGTTTAAGCCGCCATCAACATATATTGGTTGGCCCGTTGTATAGTCACACGCCTCAGCACACAAATACACAAGCAGCGCTCCAATGTCCTCAGGGGTACCTTTTCGACGCAAAGGTGTGTATCTGACTAATAGTTCTTCCTGTTGTATTTCCAGCGGAACATCTTCAGCCGTATACCACCCAGTACCAAGGGCATTTACACGAATATTGTCCTTCCCCAACTCTACAGCCAAAGAACGCGTCAGAGACAGCAAACTAGCCTGAGTCATTGAAAATGTAGATCCGTTGATCATACCCCTCTCGGCTAATATAGAAATAAGATTAACAATTCTGCCATATTGGGCCTCTATCATTTGCGATGCGACACGTTGACTTAGACGATACGGAATAAAAACATTGCGCTCGTACAGCGACTCCCATTCGGAAGGCTTAACTGATACAAATGGCTGAGCATAGAAGCTACGCGCATCATTAACTAGAATATCAACTGCACCATGATTCTCAGAATACGTGCCTATCACATGATCAACAGAATCCTCGGATGCGTCCTGGATAACACAACAAGAATGTCCAGAGCCTACCAATTCGGACAGGACTGCCTTGTTAGTTGCCTCTCTTCTAGATACTACGAATAAAGTAGCCCCAGCTTCACTTAGCGCTCGCGCCAGACGAGGAGACTCATCTCCGCCCGATACATAAAACATTGCGGTTCTATTGTTTAATGAAAATTCTTTCAGTAGTGGCATTAGTGTCACTCCTAATTTATGTTTATCTAGTCTTCCAGGGCCACAATTGGAGAATGGCCGGTCGGTATTACCCCTGCAGCAAGCCCTCCCCCATCTACAATCATCACCTCACCAGTCATATAGTCTGAGGCCGGCGATGCCAAAAAGACCGCAACTGGTCCCAAATGTTCGGGGACACCCAATTTCCCTATCGGAAGAAAGTCTCCAGAAGCTGGAAGAGTATTACGAATATCAGAGTTAGTACTCTCTGTTGGGATAAACCCTGGTGCAATCGTGTTGGCTGTTATTCCATACCTGGCCAAGCTAAATGATAGGACCCGAGTTAATTGGATGATCGCACCCTTACTGACACAATACATATAAATATCGCGCCCTCCTCTTAGGCCAAAACCAGAAGCAACATTTATGATCTTTCCACTACCCGCTTCAGACATACATTTAGCAACTTCCCTAGAACAATAAAAAGCGCCATTCAGGTTTACGTCCATTGCCCCCTGCCATTCCGAATCAGTAATTTCCCAGATTGGCTTCCTAACGTTTTCTGAAACTAGTGCCGCATTATTAATCAAGACATCTATGCGTCCGTAATGGGCTAAAGTTTTAGAAACCAAATCCGCCACCTGAGAGGAATCACTTACATCGGCCGATATTGCGACTGCGTCTCTACCAAGTTTCTTTACAGAATCTGCAGCATCATCAATTGGCTGCTGGCGTCTACCAGCTATCGCTAGATTCGCACCTGCCTCAGCCAAAGCCATAACCATTCCAAACCCAAGCCCAGTACCGCCACCAGTGACTAATACCACTTTGCCATCGAGGTTTAAACGTTCTAGCATCTTACAATCCTTTCAAACTAAACTCTGGTCCCATTAAGCGATACATCCCCTGATGAGAACACACCGGTCTCACCATCAGGAAATCGCAAGATTAAACTCCCATTATCATCTATATCTTCGGCGACACCCGTGTAACACGAATCATTACTATAAACGGTCACTACCTGACCTAGGGTCTGCATCTTCAACTTCCATTCTTCCAGAGGAACAATGCCTGTCATAGCAGATTGGTATAAATTATCAAAGTCATGCAGAAAATTCCTAAGTATCGTCGCCCGGTTAACCTTTATTCCAAGCTCTGAATTTAGCGAGGTTGCTGTGTCTGCTAATTCTGGGACCGTCGACTTATCGAACTCTATATTAATACCCACTCCCACGACGGCATTGATCACACGCGAGTTTTCTAATGAGCATTCAATTAGGACACCAGCAACTTTTCGTCCATTAACCAAGATATCGTTTGGCCATTTCACTTCAGTATTCAGTCCAGTGGACCGTTCAATGGAACGAGTTGTCGCCAGGGAGGAGATTATTCCCATTGCTGGTAATAAATCAACTTCTGGATACAATACTAAAGACAGATAGATATTACCGGGTTGAGAACGCCATGTGCGGCCCAAACGGCCTCTACTATTGTATTGCATTTCAGCTACAATGATGGTGCCTTCTTCAGCACCTTCAATAGCCAAGCGACGTGCTTCATCCATAGTAGATCCGATTTCTTGGTGAAATTGAATCCGCTTTCCAATGACTCTAGTATAGATGCCTTGTCTTAATACTTCAGAGATTAAATTTGCCATAACTACCCATTGGCCCATCAACCTGTCGTTTGCTAATATGCATGATAGTTTCAGTGTAAGCGACTTACAATATGGACGACATTAATGTAAGCTTATCCGAGATACATTCCAAAATCTAAGCACTGTAGACACCTAGATTACAATACACGAGCATAAATGACATCATCAAACGGTCTCCAATCATCCTCTGACACTTCTGAATCCGCTTGGCTAATTAAACGCCGACACGAGGACAAATTCGTTCGCTTATGTGGCAGTTTTGGTTATGAATATCACGATCTGCCGCTATTGGCACCAACCGATGTCTTTCTGCGGAAGTCTGGTGGCGAATTAGCCTCGCAAATCCTTAGTCTTATCGATGCAAATAGTAATCTAATTAGCTTAAGGCCAGAGTTCACCGCATTGATAGTCTCAGAGTACCTCAAGATTCATTCAGAGACTACCAATATACAGAGAATCCAATATTCAGGACCGGTATTCCGTCAGACTCCTGGAGCTCCCTTAAACGAACAATATTTCACGCAGGTAGGAGCAGAATTAATAGGCGTAGGGACCCCATTAGCTGACGCGGAGCTACTCTATTTGGCTACACAAATCCCAGACCAGCTAGGTGTGAGTGATTACACGGTTCGTATTACTGATCTCAGAGTTCTTAATAGCCTTCTCGATTCAAAGCAATTATCTGATAGAGCACGCAATTTTATAGTGTCTTCTGTTCCAATTCTACAATCGCACTCTACGTCTGTAGAACAATTATTATCCCAAGCTCAAGATGCTCATATAATCGGGCAGAACGCCCCTAATGACCACCTTAACATCGCAATATCTGGGCTACAGGATGAACAGGCCAAAGAAGTCCTGCACGGCTTTCTGGAGTGGTCAGAAGGCCTAGCACCTAATCTAGGACAACGGGCAGCCGATGATGTGGTAGACCGCCTCCTCCGCAAACTGAGAGGCAATGACGAAAGAGATAGTTTACAGGAAGCATTATTCGATATTGAGAAACTTGTCAATATACAAGGGAATCCAGCAGATATACTGGATGCAGCTGAAACGTTATTAGAAAACTGCCCTGAAAGCCGGACAGCACTGCAAAGCATACGTACAGTCCTCACCTTGGCGACTGATGATACTAAGGTATCATCCAAAATAACAGTCGATTTTGGACTGATCAAAGGAATCGCATATTATAATGGCATCGTTTTTGATGTCACAGATGCGTCGGGGAACACAATACTCGGCGGCGGTGGCAGATACGATAATTTATCGACAGATCTCGGTAGTGAACGACAAATTCCATCAGCAGGATTTGCTTTCAATCTCGAAGCCCTTATAGATTCAGTGGATTTACGCTCAGAAAGTACTGAAAATCTAATAAGCCAATGGGCTGACTCAACACTTATCGTCACCGAAGACTCGACGCAAGACATCGTAGCCCTCAGGTTATCACGACAATACAGGGAAGAAGGACACCGAGTGGAAATCGCTTGCCAGTACCAGAGCGTTGCGGAAGCGCTGTCGCGAGCCGATCTTAAAATCTGGAATAATATACTTTTTATTTCTGCCTCTGGCGAGTGGGAACTGCACGAAACCGACAAACCTAGCACTTAACCTACCTAGCTACCATACGATATACTTGCCAAATCATACTATGAATATCTATACCAACGACAATACTCCCTGAATAAGCGATAATGAATTTCAGTCAAACAAATGATAAGTCTCTACATGTCGTAATCCCCAGTGATGGTGAGTTACACGACTCAACACTAACGTTTCTGAGGTCTTGTGGCCTGAGAATCAGCCGACCTAACTCTCGCCAATATACTGCGACTATCCCATCACTACCAGGCATCGAAGTCCTGTTTCAGAGAACAGCCGATATCACCCAAAAAGTAGAAGAAGCCAGCGCAGAAATCGGCATTACTGGTTTAGATCGTCTTCTAGAATATCGAAGCGACAACGAACGCGCAGTGGCTATAATTGAAGACCTTGGGTATGGCGCTTGTGATTTTGTTCTAGCGGTACCAAACGCGTGGTTAGATGTTACCTCGCTCGATGACTTGTCAGACTTGGCCCTAGAGTTCCACGAGAAAGGCAACCAATTAAGAATAGCTACTAAATACCCTAAGTTGCTTAGACAACACTTGTTCGATAGAGGTATTAATTATTTTACTGTAGTACCTGCCAGCGGGACTTTGGAGGCAGCTCCCGTAGCCGGATATGCTGACCTAATAGCTGACCTCACCGCCACAGGGACTACACTTAGGGAAAATCGTCTCAAAACCCTAACAGGCGGGACTATCCTTAAATCTCAAGCCTGTGTTATTGGAAACCCTATAGCACTGGCTGCCTCTAAACAACGACTCCTCCTTTGTAGACATTTCCTAGAACTCATCGAGGCAAACATCCTCGCGGACCCTTATTATCGGATCACCGGTAATGTCCTTGGAGATTCTGAGGATATGGTTGCTAGTATGGTACTCAAGCGTACTGACCTGGCTGGACTACGAGGCCCAACATTATCGAGAGTATACAATGCCGACAATGAGAATTGGTATAGCGTTAGCTTATTAGTACAAAAAGCTCAATTAATGGAGGCTGTTGACCATCTTCGAGATTGTGGCGCCCTAGATATTTCAGCATCACAAGTGAACTACCTCTTTGAGGACAGATCATTAGCCTATGAAAGGCTGCTCTCAACCTGTGATAAAACTGAGACCGTGTAATATGCCAAACCTACCAATGCATTTATTTCTCGCAAATCGTATCGCGGAAGAGTTAGACTGGGGCGCTGTACACGATAATCTCGGGGATTACCTGTTAGGCTCGACCTCACCTGATATACGCGCCATGACGAAATGGGATAGAGAGCGTACTCATTTTGCTCCTTTATCACTCGATCGAATTGGTCAGGGCACCCGAACCATGTTTGATAATTATCCTGAGCTAATTCAATCAACAGACTTAAATCCAGCTTCAAGAGCCTTCTTAATTGGATACATAACACATCTAACTGCGGATGAAGTTTGGATAACCACTATGTATAGACCAAATTTCGAATCTGCCACAAAAGTCACTGCGACAGAAATAGACGCTGACATATGGGATAGAGCTATACAATTAGATATGGACAAAGAAGTACTCGAACAGTCTCACCACCTTGAACAAGAATTAAACCTAATCAAGCAAGGAGATCCTAGCATTTCCCTCGAATTTCTGGGCCAAGAGCTCCTCTTCGAATGGCGCTCGTGGGTTAGTAGCTTTTTAGGGAGGGATTTCAGCTGGGATAGATTGAGTCGGGCGTTAAATAGGATGTACCGTGATGACCAAGCAGTACAGGTACTTGTGGGACAATTTTTGACAAAAATCGATAGCAACCTTGAATATATCTACGATAAAATTCCAAGAGCCACCATTGACTCATACCAGGAAAGAGTCGCTATTGAGGCTCTTAACCAGATCAAGGAGTATATCCGTGAAACTTAACACAGTACATGGGCTTCAACAGGCTGAAGGGGTGCTAACACGCTTTGATCCCTTGGATATTGGGTCTCTGCCAGAATCTATAGTAGATAGAACACACGAACTATTTGGGCCCAATATTAGCCCTCAAGATTCAGTACTCAAGATATTATCGGATGTCCGAGACCAAGGCGACAAGGCAGTATTTCACTATGCTGAATTATTGGATGAAACAACCCTTATTAGTGCTGAAGTTTCTCAAGAAGACCGTCAAATCGCTAGATCCGCATTATCGGATCATCTAATTGAATCTCTTCACCTAGCCGCAGAGAGGATTGAACACTTTCACAAGTCCACCTTACCGGAAAACTGGGTAGACTACCAAAGCGGCTTAGGAGAACTCATACGGCCATTGGAAAGAGTTGGTCTGTACGCTCCGGGTGGAACGGCAGCATATCCCTCGACTGTGCTTATGACCGCTATACCTGCTAGGGTTGCCGGAGTGAAAGAGATCGTACTTGCTACTCCTAAACGTGGCAACCAGCCAATAAACCCAGCAGTGCTAGTTGCTGCAGAGATTGCTGGTGTCGACAATATATATCAGATCGGCGGGGTACAGGCAATTGGGGCATTAGCGTACGGGACAGAATCTGTAAATAAAGTCGATAAAATTTGCGGGCCTGGAAACATATTTGTCGCATACGCCAAAAAGATTGTCCAAGGGCAAGTCGATATAGACGGTATATTTGGTCCCACAGAGACTATCGTGATAGCGGACAGTTCAGCCAATGCTCAGTTCTGTGCTGCAGATCTTATTGCTCAAGCAGAACATGATCCTCTGGCGACAGCAATATTAGTTACTAACTCACAAGAACTTGTCGGGGAAATCGAGATAGAACTCGACAGGCAAATTGCGAATATTGAAAGAGGCCCAACCGTTAGAGACTCTTTGTTGAAGCAAGGGAAGATAGTAGTTGTAGATTCAATAGTAGAGGCAATCGAACTCGCTAACCGAATTGCACCGGAACACCTGTGCCTAATGGTTCAGAATCCTTGGGATCATGTAGATCAGGTTAAACACGCCGGCGGACTTTTCCTCGGAGAATTCTCACCTGAGGTTATGGGAGATTATATAGCTGGGCCTAGCCACGTTATGCCAACCGGCGGCACCGCCCGATTCAGTTCTGCATTGAGTGTCCATCAGTTCCTTCGAACAATGCCTGTCGTTGGTCTAAGCAAAAGTAGCTTCTCAGAACTCGGTGATGCAGCAATCGCAATCGCACAGGCAGAGGGTCTAGGCGGACATTCGGAAGCAATAAAGATACGCATGAATCATCTCATTAGTGCACAATCATAACTAGTAGATGTAGTAAGGAAACAATATGCCCAATATACGAGATTTGATGGTTCCCCACTTACGGTCCTTAGACACGTATCAAGGTGTTGACCCGATGGAGGTCATGGCAGAAAGAGCTGGTATACCTGCGAGCGACATAATTCGATTGAATGGGAACGAAAATCCATACGGGCCGTCCCCACAGGTCACGCAAGCTCTTGGATCATTTGAACACTACAATCACTATCCAGATCCTGGGCAACGAACCCTACGAGAGATTCTATCCAATTATCTTGGTATAGCTCCAGAGCTGATAGTATGCGGCAACGGAAGCGACGAACTCATAGATCTCATCCTACGATTATTTCTAGGACCTGGAGAAAACATCATTCTTCCTACACCAACCTTCGGCATGTATGCCTTTACAGCAGAAGTAGTTGGAGGTCGTGCAATTAGCGTCCCCAGAACGTCGGAGTTTGAGATAGATGAACAAGCCATTCTTGCGTCAATCGATAACCAAACTAAGGCAATATTTTTTGCATCACCCAATAATCCCACGGGTAACATTGCCTCAAATAAACAAATCCGGACTCTCCTAGACACCGGAGTCATAGTTGTAGTAGATGAGACGTATTACGAATTCTGCGGAAAGTCATCCTTGAATTTACTTTCTGAATACGAAAACCTTATTATACTTAGGACCTTCAGCAAATGGGCTGGCCTTGCCGGACTCCGGATCGGCCTGGGTGTAATGTCGGAGAGTCTAGCAGGGACAATGATGAGTATGAAACCTCCGTATAATGTCAATTTAGCAGCGGAAGTCGCATTGACAGCTTCTCTCAATGATCGCGAGACCTTAATGACTCGAGTACACGCTATCGTGCAGGAACGCGGTCGATTAATTTCAAAACTTGAAGGTATACCCAATGTAAAGCCTTATCCGTCAGAAGCTAATTTCATTTTGACTCAACTCCCTACAGGACGTGGAAAGGATATCTTCGAAGGGCTATGCAGTCGAGGTATATTTCTTCGTTACTTCGGGCGGGAGCCATTAACAGACTTTGTACGAATGAGCGTAGGACTACCCAATGAAAACGATGCGGTAATAGACGCTTTAACTGAACTAGTTGGAGGCTAACATTGGCAACATCTGAACAAAACCAGAAACCAGACCTATTACGCTCCGCTTCCATAGAGCGCAAAACGGGTGAGACGGAAATATCCCTTAAAGTAGCACTTGATGGACAAGGAAAGTATCAAATTGATACCGGAAACGGCTTCCTTGACCACATGGTAAGTCAAATAGCTAGACATGGCCTATTCGACATCACCTTGGCCGCTAAAGGTGACACCAATGTCGGTTGGCATCACCTAGTAGAAGATGTCGCCATATGCTTAGGCCGAGCCTTTGGCCAAGCACTAGGAGAGCCTCGCGGTATTCGAAGGATGGGACACGCTATAGTGCCTCTTGATGAGACGTTAGTGAGAGTCGCGGTGGACTGGAGCGGACGAGGATATGCTTCTGTGGAGACCACACTTGATGACATAATGGTCGAAACACTATCTGGGGACTTGGTAAGTCATTTTCTAGAATCATTTGCGTTAGAGGCCAAGATTAACTTACACGCCAAGGTGCTTGAAGGGACTAGCCCACACCATAAGGCTGAAGCTCTATGCAAAGCCCTGGCAAGAGCTCTTAGAGACGCCATAGAACCTGACCCTCGAGCCGAGAATCAGGTTCCTAGCACTAAAGACACATTAGGATCGTAACTAGCGTCGCCAGTTACATGGCCCTGCCTTTCCTAGCTATAAATTCTGGAAATGCCTGATCTGCTTTATATCCACGGACAACGTTAGTGGTGTATTCATGTTCGTTGTTCCACTGACCTTCTAGGTCTTGACCCATGTGCTGCAGCAACAATGCTTTCACTCCCATAACTGATTCACGTCTATTCCCTGCTATGGCAGTCGCTATCTCCATCGTCTTGGCTTTCAATTGGTCCGACGGGACCAGGTGATTGATTAATCCAATACGTAAAGACTCCTCTGCCTCTACAACTCTACCGCTGAACAACAATTCCTTAGCTATCGGCCATCCGACCTGATTAGGCAAAGTCCACGTACAATTTATTCTTCCATACGCTGCCGCGAGAAACCTAAAGCTCGTGTTCTCACAGCCAATTCGAAAATCTAAAGAAGATGCCAGAACCGACCCGCCTCCATAGGCCAAACCATTCATCATCCCTATGACGGGTTTAGGAGAAGCACTCAATTCATAACCACCTCTACTGCGGAGTGCACTCGCAGCGTCTAACTCTTCCTGCGTGAGATCGCCATCCTGTATACGCTTATCATTATCACGTTGCTCATGGATGTCTCCGCCTGCAGAAAACGCTCTGTTGCCGGACCCCGTGAGTACTATACAACCCACTTCATCGTCGTTATTGGCAACGTTCACCGCATCATGAAGCTCACTACTCAACTGCCGATTCATAGCGTTGAGCACTTCAGGGCGATTAAGGGTAATGATTGCGACTCCATCCTCTTTCTCAGTCAATATATGTTCGTAAGCCATTTCATCCTCCATGGGTTTATGCGTATTAACCACCTAATGGTAACTATGGGTAACCGCAGGATACATTTTATGTTGGGACTCAGATGTCGTCAAATACTGAATGAGCTTCGAATTCGCAGTCATTGGAGACTACCAATACTCGTAGTATAATCAGATCAGTCAGCCGATCAAATGATTCTCATAATCAACAACTATTCTAAGAGGTACGAGGCAGGGTAGTGGAAGACGTCATAATAGTTGGAGCAGGTCCCGCCGGTAACAATGCAGCACTGTCACTAACCCAGAATGGCTACAAAGTGACGGTAATCGATTCCAGATACGACATAGGTAACAAACCCTGTACCGGAATAGTTGGACAAGAGTGCGCCTCTAAATTTCCAATCCCTCCTGAATATATATATCGAGAAGCGCAAGCGGCCACCTTCGTAGCTCCAAACGGTTCGCACATAGATATCGACGCTGGCAAGCCCCAAGCATATATCATAGATAGAGCGAATTACGTAGCATCTTTCGCTAGAAAAGCTCAAGATTTCGGAGCCTCGTACAAACTTGGTGAACGCGTTGAGAATATTGGCATATCGGAGGACGTCGTACAGGTAGATACCAACTCAGGCAAATACACGAGTAGATCGGTAATTTTGGCATCAGGATTCGGATCACCGCTGGTTAGAAAGCTGGGTTTAGGAAATGTGTCAGACTACGTAACTGGGATACAAATATCAGCAAAGGTTGAAAATCTCGAGAATCTGCGTGTGTATCTGGGCGAACACAACGCACCAGGATTCTTTTCATGGGCAGTTCCTACTCTCCCAAACCAAGCGTTGATTGGCCTTATGACCCGAAAGAATACTAAGGACCACTTACAATCTTTTGTAGAATCTCTCCAGAGTCAAAACATAGTGACAAATGTTATCGGAAGTCCCGTCACGTGGGGCATCCCTCTGCGTCCTTTAAAACAAACTTACTCCGATAGAGTTCTAGTCATTGGAGATGCTGCCGGCCAAGTAAAGCCAACAACAGGGGGCGGAATCTATTACGCTTTAATGGCTAGTTCTATCGCTTCAGAAGTTCTCAGTATGGCATTGCAAAACCATGATGTATCATCGAAAGCACTGAGTACATACCAAAGACAGTGGAAACAATTATTATCCATTGAACTAGAAAGCGGCTATTCGGCGAGAAGGCTTTATGAATACCTCAGCGATCGCCAAATCGATTCTATAATGCGGCAAGCAAAAACCAAAACCTTCGCAGATCAAATCATATATTCTGAGGAGGTTTCCTTTGATTGGCATAGCAAGCTGATCGGAAGGATGATCAATTACCCGGGTATACATAACGTACTTAGACTTATCAATCCGATATTTGCTAAATTAGCTCATCAAACAGATATTCAACAAACCTGAGGCACTTATTGGGATGAAATTAACTTAGGTACTGCCAATATGCCTTCAGTAATAGATCCCAAATTCTCTGTAGTTCCTTCACTATATAAAACGCCCGTATAAGCGTTCAATATCGCGTCAGACGCATGTATATCTAAAGATACGGAATATACACTCACTCCGCTTATTAGGGGATTAAGCTTAGAGACCAGATAATCCAAGCTGCCGGGGTTGTTCTTTGGTGGCACACTATCACCAAATAGTAACACCTTACTGGCATGCGGGTAGACTTCTATCACCGGAAAGCCCATAGTTTCTAACATTTTCCGGATAGTCATTGCTCTATAAATTAACTTGGTGATAATCGAGCCTTTGCTAGTGAAGAAACAGCTTATCCCCATTTGAGCCAGTTCTATCTCACACAATCTTCCCTTTTGATTGTGATTATCTGATACACACTGGCACGCCTGTTCGAGACAACACATACCACTGGGTAGTGTTAAAGGGGTTCCGATTGCAATCTGATCGGGAGTTTGGTCGAAGACTATTCCTGACAGTTCCTCATCAGTTTTGAATGAAGTAAGTGTTTGTAAAGACTTATCTGACTCAGATAGAATTGCAACCGAACTGTCATGCTGCGGTGAACTTCGTAAATCTATACCTAGAACCGTCATATTTCCCCTCACCCTGACCCAACCAGTCCCCACTAAGATTATTACGAGTCGAGTCTACTACAATATGATTTATATCTATTTCGAGTCTTCTTGAAGAGCAAGTGTGAACTGTATTCTATCCAGTAATAAGCCCGCTTGGTGGTATGGTTCACTAGTTCTATTCATCACCGATTGCATTACTGTCTCAAGTCCCGTTTTGTTATACAATCCAGACTCCAAAAGTTCGTTCAACTGCTCTCGTAAAATCTCAAGAAATTCAATTCTACGCCTCTCGGAACGCTTTTGTTCTAGAAGACCTTTTTGCACTAAGTGTCGTTTGTGCTCCTGGATACCATCCCATAGGCTGTCTATACCTTTACCAGAAAGGGCTTCAGTCATTATGACAGGAGGTATACGATCATTAGTGCAGGGAGCTAAGCTCAATGTTGAACGGATAGCTGCAGCCATTTTTGAAGCACCACTCAAATCACATTTATTGACCACGTATATGTCCGCGATCTCCATGATACCCGCCTTAAGAGTCTGAACCGTATCTCCTGATTCAGGCATTACGGTGACAACTACACTGTCAGCTACGTCCATTATGCCGAGTTCGGTCTGCCCCACACCGACCGTTTCTATTAAGACTACATCTTTCCCAATTCCGTCTAATAACCTGGCAACACCTTTTACAATCCGGGGTATGCCTCCAAGATTACCACGAGTAGCCACACTACGAATGAAAACCCCTTCGTCAGAATAATGTTTTTGCATACGGATCCTATCGCCGAGCAAAGCTCCCCCACTAAACGGACTACTGGGGTCCACAGCTATTATTCCTACACTTATGTCTTGATCTCTTAGGAACGTGGTCAATTCGGATACAAGAGTACTTTTCCCTGCGCCGGGAGGACCAGTGACACCCACGACATACGCCTTACCAGTAAGCAAATCTACATCAGACATGATTGCAGCAGCACCCATACCACCACGCTCAATAGTGGTGATCATCCGTGAAATCTGCCTATGAGTTAGAGGTTGTTTACCCAGCGGTTCCCTACCCATTTCATAATCTATTAATAGTAGAGTAGTTCCAAAATGAGGTCATCAAAGAGCTCCTAACATAAATTACAGCCAATCTCTCAAATTGAGTTATTACTCTCAGGACTAGATTTGAAACTGATCAGTGCCGAAATCCCGTTTCAAAAGCCTTTCCGTCTGCGTTAAGCAATAAATCTGATCTTTGGCCCCAACGCTTTAGAAACCTTCCAAAATTTTTCCTGCTCAATTCATCTCTTTGGTTATCATCCAGTTCAGTCCATTGGCGGTGTTCATGCCGTACAAGAGGTAACGTACTATCTGCAAAAACACTATATCCTTTATCCTTGAATTGAAAACTATAGTCAATATCTAAGTTTCGATAGAATCTATATCCTTCATTCATAAGGCCAACTGAAACAAGAGTGTCCCTCCTGAAAACCATACAATATGCTTGTATAGCATCGGCATAACCCTTTTCAACTTCCTCATGAAAATGCTGCATATCGTCGGTACTCAACCCGTAAGGCCCCAACATGCCAATCTCACCATCTTTGAGGTACTGTGTAACCGAAGCCAGTAGATCTCCCGTAATCTCAGTAGAAGCATCTATTATAATTATATTTTCACCACGAGCTTGCTTTAGCCCTATATTCTTGCCAGCTGCATCACCAATTACATGGTCACAGTGGAATACTTTCAAGGAAGAGCATTCCACACTGAACTCTTCCAGCCAGTCGCCTGTTCCATCAGTAGAACCATTATCTATTACAATGATTTCTATAGAATGCCCAAGAGTGTTTCTTATAATGCTTTTAACACATCTCTCTATATCAGATACATAGTTATATGCGTTCAGGATAAAGCTATAATCACAGTTGGCAGGCTGATCAAGCAGTGATTGCACTTCCCGTGACGCAGATACCGATGGCCATTTTGCTTCAATCTGTTCGTATCTTGTTTTGGGACGGACTTGTGTTGCATTATGGGTATCCTGAACTTCGAAACCCTCGGAAATAATAGCTGCACGCACGGCATCTGCCTCGATATATTGCTTGTCTACCCGCATGCCGGCTCTCGTTTCTAAAGAAGTGCCGATATTGTGCGTAATCGGTTGACCTGAATCCAAACAAGTAAGATCTACTCCCAGTATTTTGTCGAAATCCTTTAATAATTCAAGTTTTTCGTTACTTGGAAGAGAAGACCGTGTCATATCCCACAAAATTGCGATTGCTTCCGGGATCCCAAGATCGTTATTCACACTATCCCAGAACTTACCCTTCCAATCCAAACCATCAGAAGACACATCTCTACTAGCACCGGTATTATCTTCCCATTCTTGAGCTTTGCGCCTTAAAGTCGTCAGAGCTTTTTCTGCGCCCTTAAGTGAGGTGAACGTAAAATTCATTCGATGTCTGTACCGAACTGTTCCACACAGATACCTAAACGCTAAAGGATCGAACCCTCTGTCTATTAGATCTTGAAGCAGAAATACGTTACCTGCAGATTTAGACATTTTGGCTCCATCTGCAAGGAGATGTTGTCCGTGTATCCAATATGTGACGTGTTGTGACCCGAAAGCTGCCTCGCTCTGGGCTATCTCGTCTTCGTGATGCGGGAATATATTGTCCACACCACCAGTATGTATATCAAATGTTTCCCCGAGATACTTATGGGCCATAGCAGAGCATTCAATATGCCAACCTGGAAAACCCTCTCCCCACGGACTATCCCACTTCACATCCCTACCTTCCTCGGCAGACTTCCATAATGTGAAGTCTCTGGGATCCTTTTTAAGAGGATCAGCCTCAACCCTAACGCCTTCTAGTAAGTCTCCCCCAAAATTTCGGGATAATTTACCGTAAGTCGAAAACTTACCAACATCGAAATATAAATTTCCATTGACTTCGTATGCGTAATCATTCTCAACAAGCTTTTCTACGATTGATATCATTTCAGGAATATGGTCGGTAGCCCATGGATACACATGTGCAGGCAGAATATTCACTCTTTTCTCATCTTCGTGAAAACTATCAGCGTAAAACTGGGCTATCTGTTCTATAGTTTTTCCTTCTGCCAAAGCCGCTAAGATCATCTTATCGCCACCAGTCTCAACTAATTCTTGGCGCATGTGACCTACATCGGTAATGTTTTTGATGTGTACTACTTCAAGATCGTCAAGCTCTAATATACGACGAATCCAATCCGCCATCATATAGGTCCGAAGATTACCGATATGAGCATACCTATAAACAGTAGGCCCACACGTATACATGCGGACTATACCTTCGTCCAAAGTTCGGATCTCTTCAGTGGTCTTATTAAGAGTATTGAAGAGTTTTAGCAACCTACCCTCTCAAACAACATGTCTATTATCGAAAGTTTACCACGAGTGCTGTGTGTTTGCATTTAAGACTAATTGGTTATCTCCACACTAATAGTAGCTCTCTTATTTGCCGCTTTCAGAACTTGAGAGTCTCCTTGAATCGTCCCAATTACGCTTACTTCACTGGCTGCCCTTATCTCTCCTTCTTTGCTCGCAGGCGTTTGACCATAAAAGATACACAGCGCGTGCCCAGGTGGCCAATAAGCGATATCTCCGTCCGATACTATCTCCTGACCATCTGTTATATCCATTTCTATTGGTATAGGGAAGTATATTTCATCCCCCCATGTGTTAAACGATGAACTGAGCGGCAAAACACTCAATACTGACTTTGCTGTATCCGAACCACTTAAAGTGCCATAAACTTCTATATCATCCACTTGTATACGTATATTTGTCATTCGGGGGAACTCCTAATCTCTACTAATACATCCAAAAGCTTTGTCACTGTGCTAAAAACCGATCCGCATGAAACAACGATATATCTATGCTACTTTTACCTGTCATTATCAGATCAGCCGTAGCCTGCCCCATAGCAGGAGAAAACAAGATCCCCTTTTTGCCAGCACCGGTATTCAGAAATACATTTTGCCAGTTTGGAGCAAGCCCCATAATGGGCAACCAGTCTGGAGTTACTGGCCTAAGACAAGCTGTGTGTAGCACGAGATCGGCTAAAGCCAATTCAGGCACCATCCTTGAAGCATTATCCCACAGTTCACTTCTAGCTTTCTCGGTAAGCTCTAAATCAAATTCTGCCCACTCTTCGGTCGACCCCACCCAAGCCAGACCGTCCGGTTTTGCGTGTATTGAACCGTCACCATCGGTAAGATCACAGTTGATGAAACCGTCTTTTAATCGCAACCGCAAGATTTGCCCCTTTAAAGGGTTGACCGGAATAGCTAAATTCAGATGATCAGATATATTCTTTGTCCAAGGTCCAGTAGCAATGACAACCGTGTCGCAATACAACACATCATCATTGATTCGTACTCCAGTAACCCTATCACCTACCGCTACAAAGCCTTCCACTGTTCCGATAATTGTTCGGGTTCCGTTTTGAGTTGCGGATTGATGAAGAGCTCTAGTGAATTCATAACTTTC
>Ga0114932_10003068_pt1 | contig 16807 bp, 16 predicted proteins | sample 2SBtaG_2_FD_87286 | JGI IMG/M metagenome (GOLD analysis project Ga0114932, IMG submission 87286) | Deep subsurface microbial communities from Kolumbo volcano to uncover new lineages of life (NeLLi) - 2SBTROV12_ACTIVE470 metaG | ecosystem: Environmental > Aquatic > Marine > Volcanic ... | reverse complement strand
GAAAATTATGTCTGGTTTAAATTTATACAAATTACTATTTTCATTCAAAATTTCTTGATTGAATTGATTATATGGTGAGTTGTATGTTGTACAATTAATTCCTTCTTCATTACATTCTACTTGAATAGTTTCTTCAAACCCATTTAATGTAAAACTTCCAACAAATGCAATATGTATTTTCTTTTTAAAATTTTTAGGCTTTATTTTTTTTGCCTCATTAATGTAATAGGACAATTTTTTCATTTCCATATTTTATGTAAATTCTATTTCATTGATAAAAACTCTATGACTAACTAATCTTCAAATTAATCAAATCTTTTCTTCTTAAAGGTTAAAGGTAACTAATCTCATTTTCAATCAAATGTGTGCAGAATCTAATGATGCTTTTTCTTTGAATGAGGCTGAATTAATGGAATATTACAATTTAAAAGGGATTTTTGGAAAATTTAGACTAAGATTATTTGTTCTAAAAAATTGGTTTTTTCACTCATTATCGTTCTTTTCTCCCCACTCTGGATTTGCTATTTCAATGCAAAAATCTAGAGGTGTTGTTGTGGGTAAAAATTGTCATTTTTGTCCATATGTCCAAATTGATCTTATCTATCCCCATTTGGTAAAAATTGGTGATAATGTAACTTTAGGTTCTAATTGCATGATTTTTGCCCATACAAATCCAACTGCAAATTTATTTTTAAAAACTGGAGAGTATAAGCGTAAAGTAGAGCCTGTTACAATCAAATCTGGTGCTGTAATTACTCCTGGCTCTATAATTTTGGCTGGAATTACTATTGGAGAAAATTCAATAATTTCTCCAGGAAGCGTTGTTACTCAAAATGTTCCTGATTATTGTGTTGTTGTGGGTAATCCTGCAAGAGTGGTTAAAAAAATCGAGCATGAGAAGTGAATTTTTTCATCAACGTTCATTTGAATAAAAGATATTATTAAAATGAAAAGCTAATGACCATGAATATTTTAGGTATTGATTTTGAAGATTGGTATCATCCAGAATTAATAAAAAATTATGTAAAAAATGAGAAAAAAATTCCACAAGTTTACAAAGGAATAGATACCATTTTGGATTTATTAAATAAACATGAAATTTCTGCGACATTTTTTGTAGTGGGTGAACTTTTAGAACATGAACCTGAATTACTTGATAAAATTATATCTAATGATCATGAAATAGGATTTCATACAATGCATCATGATAGAATTGATTCACCAAATTTTTTAAATGGATTTGGAGATGAATTAGAATTATTTGATAAATTAACTAATCATAAATCTAAAGGATTTAGAGCACCAACATTTTCATTAAATAAACAAAGTTCACGTGCAATAGAAATACTTGAAAAATATAATTATATTTATGATAGCAGTATAATCCCAGCAAAAACTTCAATGTATGGTAATCCTGACGCAGAAAAAAAACCCTATAAAATTACAAGCCAAAATCTAGATCATGATTCAAAAAATGGAAAATTATGGGAATTTCCATTGACAGTATCTAAAGTATTGGGAAAAACCATTCCTACAGCTGGAGGCTTTTATTTACGAACTTTACCGCTATACGTAATTAAAAATGCAATAAAAAAATATGAAAAAGAAGAAATCCCAGCTTGTTTCTACGTTCATTCTTGGGAACTTACTCCCGAATTAATGCCAAGAATACGTCTTCCCAAAAAAAGTAGTTTCATTACATATCATAATATTGAAAAAACATTACCAAAACTTGATAAAATTTTATCTTTTTTCAAATTTACATCTTTTGAAAATTTTTTAAATAAATCAGATTATTTTAATTAATATTTTAAAAAGAAGCACAAAATTTTTGTTTCAAATAATTTTTTAATATTTGATCTAAATAATTTTTCAATTGATGAACACCAAACTAACTATTTTTCCATCTTTTTGAAATATTCTAATGTTAACTTTATACCTAATCTTGTAGATATTTTTGGCTTCCATCCTAATTTTTTAAGTTTAGAATTATCAACCACAAAATTCCCTACATCAACTTTTTTTGTATAATTTGGAGTTTTGATGTATTTTATTTTAGTATCAGTCATGGTAGATAACCACTTACCTAATTGGAAGAACCATGTTTTTTTATTTGAAGAAATCCAATAAGTTTCTCCTGATTTGCCTTTTTTAATTATAGTTTGTATTCCTGATATTACATCTGAAATATAGATCAAATCACGATAAAATTTTCCTTTATTAAAAATTGTAATATCTTCACCGTAAAAAGATTTGAAAATTAAATAATTTACGGCATTTTTTTTAGGAATAGTTTGCTCTCGTGGTCCAAACGAGTTTGTAATTCTAAAAACAATTGTATCTAAACCATATACTTCATGGTAAATTTTTGTATAATGTTCACTAGCTAGTCTATTTGTACCATAAATTGTTGTAGGTTGACAAGAAGTCTTTTCATTAACTGGAAGTTTTTTAGGTTTTCCAATTACAATAAATGTACTACCAAGTATAAATTTACATTTTAAATTTAAACTTCTGATTTTTTCTAGAATCATTAGCGTAGATTTTGCATTTGAATCAACATCTTTCAATGGATATTCAAACGATCTGGAATGAGATGTTTCTCCAGCAAGATGAATTATTACATCTGGTTTATGTTTTTCAATACTTTTTCCTAAATTTTTCAAATTTGTAATGTCTACTTTTTCAACAATTACAGATTTTTTTAGATGGCTGATATTATTTTTTTTCCTAAACGTTTTTGTAAGAATGATAATTTTATTATTTTTTTTTAATAATGTATCTGCCAAATGACTACCCACAAATCCCATACCTCCGGTGATCATTATTTTCATTAATTAATGGAAATTCTACTAGGTTAAAAATTCACATGTCTAGAATTAATTAAATAACCATTATTCATTTTAAAATTATGTCAAGTCCATTTTCTCAAAAAATTAAACTATTTTTAAAATCTATTAAAATTCTTAAAAATTGGTATATGTTCCCCCTTGTTTATTTTTCTTTGATTAAAAATGAATTTGTTATTTTTAAAACAAGAAATGGAATTAATATCAAACTTAGAACTGATTCAACTGATTTAATGGCATTTACTCACGTTTGGTTAATTCAAGAATATCGCAATGATAATTTTATTATTAAAAAAAATGATATCATAATTGACATTGGAGCTCACATAGGATTATTTTCTTTATTAGCATCAACAAATTGTACTAAAGGTAAAATTTTATCATTTGAACCTGTTAAAGATAATTTTTTGTTGTTTGAGGAAAATATTAAATTAAATAATAAAGAAAATATTTCAGTTTTTAATAACGCAATATCTTCAAAAAATGAATTAGTTAAAATTTATTTAGATAATGATGAATCTGGACATTCTTTGTTATCTAGTGGCGAGAATTATGAACAAGTTAATTCAAAAACATTAGAGACGATTTTTGTTGAAAATAATCTTGAATATTGTGATTTATTAAAACTTGATTGTGAAGGTGCTGAATATGAAATATTTGAAAATCTAGATTCAAAATACTTTAAAAAAATTGAAAAAATTGTAATTGAATACCATCTTGCTGATAGTCAACCACAATTACTTGAAAACTTGATTAAGAAATTAGAACTTTTTTCATATTCAATATCTGTAAAACCTTTATTTTCAGATATTGGATTTCTTTATTGTATAAAAAATTGATTAATAATTTTTAACAGTAAACCTAATTATCTATTTTCTTAATTAATCCAAATAAATTATTTGATTTTTGTTTAAAAATCATCGGTTTAATTTTTTTCAATTTACAAAAATCATAAAATGCATTATTTCCCAAAATATCATCTGAAAGTAAATATCCATTTTTTTTTATAAATGGCCAAATTAATTCAAATTCATACATCATATTTTCATATGTATGTAAACTATCATGAATAAAAATATCTATTACATCTAAAGATTTACAAATATTTTTCAATTCATTTTTAGATGTTCCAAAAATCAGTTTCCATCTTTTTTTAATATCTTCTGGAATTGCAGAACCAATCATTTTTTTTGTTTCCCAAGGTCTAAAAGTACTATCTACAGAATATAATTTACCTTTTTGATTATCATTTAAAGATTGTAGAATAAATGTAGTACTTCTACCATATGCTACACCTGTTTCTACAATTGTTTCAGGTTTAATAATTTTAGTTAATACATAAAGTAAAATTCCAGAATCACTATCAAGTGAATAATCTATAGGATATGGTTTTTCTTTTGATGGATATATTTTATTTTCTAATTCATCAAAAAATTCTTCATGATGAAATTCAACATGTTGTATTTCCTTTTTGATTTGCTCTATTTTTAAATTAGAATTGGGAAATAATTGTTTTAATCCATCATTCAATGTTTGTGATTCAATATTGAATTTCTTCACTTTTTCTTTTCCATCTTTTTTAACTTCTCTATTTACTTGAATCATCAATATTCCTTTTGAGGGGTTTGTAATAGAATATTTTAGAAGTGATAGATATAATGAAAATTTTTTCAATTTTATAACAAAAGTTATTTTATTAAGCATTTTATTGTTTTTACTAACAAGTCTAAATAACCTAAAAATTCTCTTCTCATCAATGAAAATAGCACTTGTATGTCCTGCTTCGTTACCTGCAACTCAATTTGGTGGTATACTTTTTTTATGCTTAGATATAGCAAAAGAAGCATCAAATAATGAACATGATGTGACCATTTTTACCACAGATATGGATTTTGCAAATAATCCAAATACGTTTAACAAAAATCTTCCAACTCCTGAAAAAATTGAAAATTTTACTATCAAACGTTCTCACGCTTGGTTGTCTTTTAGCCTATTTTTTATCAATCCAGGAATGTATTTTCAATTAATAAAATCAAATCCTGATATAATACATTCTATAGGTGTTAGAAGTTTTCAATCTTTTGTAGCTGCTTTAGTTTCAAAACAAAAACATATTCCTTTAGTAGTATCCGATCAAGGAGGATTGACCACTCATCCAGATTTAGTTTCATCAGGTACTTTCAAAAAATTATTGTATAAATTACAAACACCTATGATAAAATTTGTTATTAATCAAGCAAGTAAAATCAGTGTAGCAAATGAATATGAAAAAGAAATCTTTCTAAATTTTTCTGATGAATCAAAAATTGCTATTGTTAGAAATGGAATTAATCTTGATACAATGAAATCTAATATTAATTTCAAGGAAAAATATAAAATCAAAAAAAGGTTTATTTTATTTTTAGGAAGATTTAGTAAAGTAAAAGGAATTGATACGCTACTTTCTACAATAAAGTTGTTAAAAAATGAAAATTCTATTCAAAATACCAAATTTGTTATCATGGGTGTTGATTTTGGATTCGAAAAAGAAATGTTCCAAATGATTAAAGATTTCCATATTGAGAATTTTATTAAAGTGATAAAAAATCCATCTAGAGAGGATGTTATTTCTGCTTACAAATATTGCCAATTTCTTGTTTTACCTTCAAAATGGGAATTATCTCCTCTTACCCCTCTTGAAGGATTTGCTTTTAAAAAACCCGTAATTAGTACAACAGCACATGGAATTCCATACACAGTACAAAATAACATAAATGGATTATTAATAGAACCTGGAAATGAAATATCTTTATCAAAATGTATTATTGAATTATTATCAAATCCAGAAAAATGTGAAAAATATGGAAAATCAGGATATGATTTTGTAAAGGATGTTTGTAATTCAAAAATTATGACCGAGAAAACTCTAAAAATTTACCACGATTTAGTTAATAAATAAATTAAAGACAATTATTTAAAAAATATCTATCTTGAAATTTAAGAAAAGAAAAGATTCATTTGGTGATTCTACTATTAATGTCCCATTTTTTGTGCCTGATATTTCTAGAGATGATAAAATCGCTATTCGTGATGCTTTGAATTCTTTGTTATTAACAGCAGGACCAATTTTGTCCAAATTTGAAAAAAACTTCTCTGATTTTGTTAATTCTAGATATGCAATTGGTGTTTCAAATGCTACTTCTGCATTACATTTATCTCTAAAATCTTTGGGTATTGGAATAGGTGATGAAGTTATTGTCCCCAATATTACGTTTGTTGCAACTGCAAATGCTGTATTGTTGGCAGGTGCCACTCCTGTAATTGTTGATGTAAATGATGATTTGAATATATCAGTAAAATCAATTGAAAATAATCTATCAAAAAAAACTAAAGCAATTATTCCAGTACATTTAGCAGGAAAAATTTGTGATATTGAACAAATTTGTAAAATTGCACACAAAAAAAATATTTTTGTTATAGAAGATTGTGCTCATGGCATTGGAGCATTTAGGAAGAATAACCATGTTGGAACTTTTGGTGACATTGGTTGTTTTAGTTTTTACCCAACAAAAAATATTACAACAATTGAAGGTGGTATGATTATTACAAAATCAAAAAAAATCTCTGAATATATTCGAAGTGCTAGAAATCATGGTATTACAAAAACATTAACACAAAGATATTCTCATGGACTTCCTTGGGATTATGATATTATTGAACCAGGATTTAATTATAGATTAGATGAAATTCGTTCTGCACTAGGAATTAGTCAACTAAAAAGAATAAAAAAATTAAATCAAAAAAGAAAAAATGCCTGCATGTATTATAATAAAAAATTAAATAACATTGATGGAATACAAATTCCAAATTATTCCAGCAATGATAGTTCGTATCATTTGTATATTCTCCGAATACAAGATAATTTTGGTATTTCCAGAAATGATTTATTCAAAAAATTATTAAAATTGGGCATTAGAACCTCTGTTCATTATAAGCCCCTTCATGAATTTAGTGCAATTAAAAAACTAGCTAATATCAGTAAAAATCTTGAAAAATCAAAATTACTTTATCATGAAATTTTGTCCTTACCATTATACCCACAAATAACAAAAAAAGAACAAGATTTAGTGATAAAAGCTTTGATATCTCATAAACATCATTAGTTTGATGGAAATGCTTTTTACAACATTGAAAATGGTATAACTCATGTTTGATGGAAAAAAAATTCTTATCACCGGTGGTACTGGATCTTTAGGTCAGGCTTTAACTCGTAGATTATTGAAATCAAATGCTGATCAAATTAGAATTTTTAGTAGAAATGAAAGCAAACAAATTGAAATGGAATCAAAATTAGATGATAATAAACTACGTTTCTTAATTGGTGATGTAAGAGATTTACCTAGATTAATTAGAGCATTTGAGGATGTTGATATTGTTTTTCATGCTGCTGCATTAAAACATGTTCCAAAAATTGAATATAATCCATTTGAAGCAATTAAAACAAATGTAAACGGCTCTCAAAATGTAATTGATGCATGTTTACATGAAAATGTAGAAAAAGCAATTTGTATTGGAACTGATAAAGCTGTATCTCCTCTAAATACATATGGTGCAACTAAACTCTTAATGGAAAAATTATTTGTTACAAGTAGTAATTACCTGAATGCAGAAAAATATAAGACAAAATTCATCGCAGTTAGATATGGAAATGTTTTGGGTAGCAGCGGTTCTGTAATTCCAAAGTTTATACAAAAAATCAAAAATAAGAAAAAACTTACAATTACTGATCCACAAATGACACGGTTTAGTATTACTATGAATGAAGCCTTAGATTTTATTTTAAATGCGTCAAAAATTGGACAAGGTTCAGAAATTTTTGTGCCTAAATTAAAGGCATATTCAATGATGGATGTAAAAAATGCATTATTTGAATTACTTGAAAATACTGGTGAAGAAAATATTGGGGTTAGAGAAGGTGAAAAAATGCATGAAACATTAATCAATTCTGATGAAATTCGTTATTCTTGGAATGTTGATAATATGTACATGATCTATAATCAACGTGGATATGAAGATGAAAAAATCCAAAATTTATATCCTAATGCCTCAAAAATGAATTCATCTGAAAGTTATTCATCAAATTTAGTTGATTTAATTCCTAAAGAAACAATGAAAAAAATTATCACAGAAGCAAATCTGTTAAATTAATCAAATGTTGAATTATATTTAATTAGTTGATCTTAATTTAAAATTTTGATGTTATGATGAAATATGATTTTGGTTTTAGGTTAGATATGGGAAATAAAGTTGGGTCTGGTCATTTTTATCGATGTTTAGCAATAGCACAAGAATTAAAAAAAAATAATAAAAAAGTTATTTTTATTGTAAATAATAAATCAAATTTATTGTCACATCCTATAGATAAAATCCCATTTATTGTTTTACAGGGAAAAACTGAAAATGCCAAAATTATTGAATGTAAATATTTATTGGAAACAATTAAAATTTTAATAATTGATTTACCTAATCAAAATGAAATTTATAGTAAACAATTAAAAAATTACACAACTATCTTATTTGATGATTTGGGAAGAAAAGCAGTATGTTCAAAATATGTATTTAATGGACAAATAGTTAAATCATTTCATAAATATTTAAAGTCAGAAAAAACTACATCATTTTATTTAGGACCAAAATACCTTGTTATACGAAATGGATTTTCAAAACAAAAATCTAAAGTCAATTTAAAAAAAAGTGATATTAAAAAAATTTTATTAACATTTGGAGGTGGAGATTATAATAATTATTCAAAAAAAATTCTAAAAGGACTACTTGAAAAAAATTTTGATTTAACTATAATTTTAGGTCCAACATATTCAAATAAAAACAATTTTGAGAATTATTTTGCCAAATATCCAAATTTAACTATAAAATTTAATGTGAAAAATCCTGAAAAATTATTTTTAAATCAAGATCTTGTAATTTGCAGTGTGGGAATTACTGTATATGAATTAGCCAGTTTGGGAATTCCCTCAATAATGATTCCATTTAATGAAAATCAAATGCAAGTAGCCAATAAATTATCAAAATCAGGTTACGGAAAGAATTATGGGTATTGGGATGGTAATTTTGATAAATTAACTTCAATTATTTCTATTTTAAATAATTATGATCAAAGAAAAAAAATGTATAAAAATGGTAGATCTATTATTGATGGAAAAGGAGTTCAACGAATTACAAAAAAATTATTGAAATTACTATGAATAATGAAAATACACATTATCAAAAATCCTCAAAACAGAGAAAAATAATATTTTTTGATAATCAAATAAATTTTGAAGAATTAGAAAATTTATTGAAAATAAATCCTGATGTAATTTTGATTACATTTGATTATGACTCACATAAACTTTTACAAAAAAAAAATATTTCACATGAACTTTCTGATGATTTTTTAAATGATGAAGATTTTGAAAATATTCAACATCAAGCATATCATTTCTCAAATTGGGCAAAAAATGACAGTTTCAAAGATTTATTAAATTATAAATCTGTAAATGTTGGAAATTTATTTTATATAGAATTTTTTGTTTTTATTTTACCAATTATTAAAAAGATTTTTGAAATAAAAAAAATTTATCAAAAATATGAAGACGCTGATTACTTTGCATCAGGAATTTCCTTTGATGTTGCAAAAATTTTTTCTAATAATGTTGTTCGTTTTTATAAAGAAGAGGAAATAGAAACAAAATTTATTTATGATACTGTGGATATTGAAACAAATTTTCTTAAAATAAAAATTCCCACTAATTATTATGCTAAAATAAAGAAAATATCTGAAAAATTTTTCAAATATTTTTTTGGTTTAGAAAAAAATTCTAATAAAAATCGAATTATGTTGATTGAATTTAATACTATTCGTTATCAATCATTGTTTCAAAGTATTTCTGAGAAAAATTTAAAACCTGTATATTTTGGAATCCGAAGACCTGCAATTTGGAATTACAAATCATTTTCAGTCATAAAAAATTCACATACAAAAATGATTTCAAACTCAAGAAATGATAAGAAATTTCAAGAATCAATTAATATGGGAATTTTAAAAATGAATCAAAATTATGGAATACTATTAAAGAAAAATTTGTTAAATGATTATTTTCAATTTGAAAAAAAGACATTTTGGCATGTGATTGAATCTTATTTTGATAAATTATGGAAAAATAGAATTAATTCATCTATATATGATATTGAAAATTCTTACAAAATTTTAGAAAATACAAAACCTAAGAGTATTTTGTTATTATCAGAAAGTGGATACACTGAACAAATAATTCTTAATTTATCAAAAAAATTAGGAATTCAAACATTTTTACTTCATCATGGAATGTTTCATGATACAAAAAAGGGTCATGAATGGAATAAATTTTCTGGTTCAATATCTAATGATTCTGATAAATTTTTTGTGTGGGGAAATTCTATGAAAAAGTATGCTAGTCATTATAAAATTCCAGACTCCAAGATCATCTCAGTTGGATCTCCTAGTCATGATATTCTCTTTGATGAAAATCCTAATAACAATAAAATCGATAAAGACACTGTTCTTTTAATTGCACAAGGTCCAGGAATTAATCTAAATTCTAAAGATTATTCAATCAAAGCAAATGAAGAATATTGTAATTCTATTAGAATAATATGTAAATCAGTTTTAAAATTAGAAAAAAAACTTATCATTAAATTACATCCATATGAAAATATTTCAAATGAAAAACAAATTGCAAATGAAATTAGCCCTAAAATTATTGTGACTGATAAGGGAGATACAATCTCATTAATAAAATCGTGCAATCTATTTGTTATTATTGGAACCAGTTTATCTACAGCAATTCTTGAAGCACATATTTTCAAAAAACCTGTAATTAGAGTTAATTATGGTGAATGGATGGATAAACCCGATGAATTACGTTCTTTATCATGCCATAGTGTTAATTCACAAGATTTTTTTAAAGAATTAACAAAGATAAACAACGAAGAAAAATTTAAACGCCAAATTATTTCAATTGGTGAAATTTTTTTAAAAGATTATCTTGAATTCCCTGGCAATTCTAGTAATAAAATTGCATCATATCTATCTCAAATTAATCTCAAAAAATCTAATTCTTAAAAAATATTTTCCAAGAACGAGAATCAAAATAATATATATAAACAAATGTCAATTAAAAATAAAAGAAGTCTATGAAACTGACATTTTTACAATCATCATCTGTAATTTTAGAAGATAAAAATACCAAAATTCTAACTGATCCTTGGCTTGTTGATGGAGAATTATATGGTTCATGGGTTCATTATCCCCCATCTAAATTTTTACCAGAGGATTTTAATGATGTAGATTACATTTATCTCAGTCACATTCATCAAGACCATTTTAGTCAAAAAACCTTAAAACAAATGTCAAAAAAAATTCCAATTATAATTCATAGTTTTGCATCAAAGAAACTTAAAAATAATATAGAAAGACTTGGATTTGATGTTATCGAATTAGAACATAACAAAAGAACACATCTAAAAGATGGATTACATATTAACATTTTAGCAGCGGATTCTTGTAATCCTGAATTATGTAAACGATATTTTGGATGTGCACCAATGGAGGAAACATTTGGTTCAACTTCTATAGATACAATGAGTGTAATTGATAATGGAACTGAAGTAATTGTCAATACAAATGATTGTCCATTTGAATTATCTCTACAGGCTTCTCAAACTATAATGAAAGAATATGATCACATAGACATGGCTTTAATTGGATATACGTCTTCTAGTGCATTTCCTCAATGTTTTGAAATGAAAATGGATGAAAAAATTAAAGCTAAAGAAAAATTAGAAGAAGATTTTCTTATGAAAGCTGTAAATTATGTTAATTTGTTTAAACCTAAATATTTTATGCCTTTTGCTGGAAGATATACCTTAGCAGGAAAACTTTCCAACCTCAATGATTGGTTAGGTGTAACTGAATTACAAGACGCATTTGATTTTTACAATTCAACTGATCTAATTGATCATTCTAGATATCAATGTATAATACTCAACTCTGAAAGTTGGTTTGATATTTCCACCGGACAAATTTCTCAAACTTATGATAGAATAAATAAAGAAAAGAAAAATGAATATATTAAAAATATTTTAGAAAAAAGAAAACTTGATTATGAATATGAAGAGATACCTACAGATGATGAAATATTATCGTTAATTCCAAAAAGTTATGAACGGTTTGTTTATTATTGTAATAAATTAAATTGGAAATCTGACACTATAATCTTGATAAAATTATCTGAAAATGATTTCATCAAAATTTCTTGTGATCAAAAAGGTTGGGAAGTAATTTCTGCAAATGAGGCACAAAAATTCCAAAAATATGTTAAAATGTCTCTTGATAAGCGTTTATTAAAATGGATTTTAAAAGGACCAAAATTTGGTCATTGGAATCAAGCTGAAGGTGGTTCTCATATCAGATATGAACGAAAACCAAATGCATATGAACGTGCTCTTTTTTATTGCATGTCTTATTTTTATTCATAATTCTATCTTTTAATAATTATAAATTAGACAAAATATTCTTAATTGTAATGCAATATGATGATTTTCAAGTTGGTTATACTGGAAGTTATACAAATACCATCACTGAAGAAAAGAATAAAAAATTTGGTGAATTAACAGGAGATAATAACCCAATTCATTTTGATGAGGATCGAATGAAAAATACAATATTTGGAAAATGTGCAACAAATGGACTATTCACTGAAACTGCAATTGGTTCTGCACTTGTAAAGATGTTTACTTCTGACAAAACAATGATAATTGCACTAAAACAAGAAAATTTACTTCTTGCACCTGTTTTTATTGGAGATACCATCATTGCAACAGTTACTGTTGAAGAACGTTTCCCAGAAAAACAAAGATTACTTTGTGATTGTAAAATTGTTAAGCAAGATGAAACAATTGTTATTAAATCTAAATTTCTTGTAAAAATTTTAAACGCTTAATTCATTATCTAAAAACTCATATTCGATATTCCCAAAATTTTGCATTAAATTTTTATATGTTATTTCAATCTCATCAAAAAACCTTTCTGGATTATTTTGAGATTTTTCCATTTCTTCCCATCTTGTTCCTTCTTTTGTCTTAACAAGTTTTAATGGAATTTCGTTTACTTTTTTCCATCCACAATTTTTATGTACATGCATCATTTTGTGATTATCTTGAAATAGATACCCTGTAATTTTTACTATTTTCAATTTTTCAAACATCCATCTCAAAAAAACTTTCTCAACTATTTCCATCAATTTTGGAAATTCAAAATCAGGATCTTTCATCATAGCATCAAGTGCTGCAGAATTTTTTTCTTTGTTATATCTAATTGTCCCTATACATCCAATTTTTTGTTCTTGAAAAAATATTATAAATAAACTACGATCAATATTATTCATAATTCCATTTCTAATCCACTCTATTGTTTTTAATTCTGAGATTTTAAAGTCACTTCCAAACCAATTCCTATACGCAAGTCTGCATTTTGTTAATAGTTTTACCGTGGAGTCAGAATCATCAATTGCACGTAATATGATGGTTTTATTATTTATATGAATTTTAATAAAATCTGTTTGATCTCTTTTTTTAATTTCTTCTAATTTTTCATAATAATATTCCACTTGTTTTTCCATAATTAGATTCAATTTATTATTTCGTAATTAAGTATAAAATTCATTTAAACAGATAAATTTACCATCATGTATTTTTGTACATGAAAAGTTTCATTATTGCAGAAATTGCATCTAATTGGGAAGGTAGTATACCTAAAGCAAAAAAACTGATCAAAGAAACAAAACTTGCTGGTGCAGATGCAGTGAAATTTCAAGTTTGGCGAGCTAATGATTTATACTCCAATGACCACCCATTGTGGAATTTTATTAAGAAGTCAGAACTTACATTTAAAAAATTAGAAGAATTAAAAAAATTCTCTGATAAAATAGGAATTGAATTTTTCTGTAGTGTATTTTATCCAGATGCGGTAACTTTTCTTGAAAAATTACATGTTAAAAGATATAAAATTGCTTCAAGAACCTGTCTTTTCAAAGATCCTTTTTCTTCAGAAACTTTAACTCTTAAAGCAAATTCCAAGAAACCTGTAATAATTAGTATGGGAATGGGGGGAAATAAAAATAAAATTAAAAAAATTTTTTCTAAAAATAAAATAACTTTTTGTTATTGTATTTCTGAATACCCTACTACATTTTCAAAAATTAACTGGAAAGAAGCTATCAAATTTGATGGTTTTTCTGATCATACTTTGGGAATCACTGCACCATTAATCTTTACCATCTTAAAAAAACGTCAAAAAACCAACAAAATAATAATCGAAAAACATGTTAAATTAGCAAATTCTAAAGGTCCAGATGCATCATCTTCTATTTCTACAGATGAATTAAAAATTTTAGTTGATCAAATTCGAATAATTGAAAAAACAAAATTAGATTAATTTTTACTTTGTAAATTTATTTACACAAAAAATAATTCGTTTAACATCTTGTTCTGATAAATTTGGATGAATTGGTATAGTAACTATGCTTTTTCCAACAGCTTCAGTAATTGGCAATTTCTTTTTTGTTTTATACATTGACAGTGTATGAGCTGGTCTATAGTGAATACCTGTTTCAATATTGGAATCTGTCATATTTTTCCTAAAATTATCTCTATTTTTGACTAATATCCAGTAAAGATGATATGAACAATTATTTGAGAATGTCATTTTTTCTTTAATGTTTATTTCATTGTTGTATTTGTTAGCGATTTTTTTACGAATTGAATTTAATTTATCTATTTTTTTTAATTGTTCTAACCCAATTGCTGCTGAAAACTCATTCATATAATAATTCCATCCTAACTCTTTAACATCATAATTAACACCTTTTCTATTGATAATCCCACACCATCTTTTAGATAATAATTCATTTCTAATTTTTTTATAATTTTTATTATTTATTGAAATTAATCCTCCAGTTGGCATTGCTAAATTTTTAACTGGATGAAAGCTAAAGCAAACTAAATCACTATGAGCACCAATTCTTTTATTTTGAAATTTTGTACCCACTGCATGAGCAGAATCTTCTACTAAAATTATTTTATTTTCTTTTGCTTTCTTTTTTAATTCTTTTAGATTACATGACATTCCTCCAAAATGAACTGCTAAACATGCTTTAGTTTTTTTAGAAATTAATTCATCTATTTTGTTATGATCAATACATAATGTTTTTGGATCGATGTCTGCAAAAACTGGTTTTCCACCATTAATTACTATTGAATGGATTGTAGATACAAAAGTAAATGACGGAACTATAACTTCTTTATTTTTTATACCTATAGTAGACATAGCTAAGTTCAATGCAGATGTACCACTGTTTACTGCTACACAATCTTTAGCATTCACATATTTCTTAAATTCTTTTTCAAATTTTTCAACAAATCCTATCCCGCTACCAGATGCCCATTGTTTACTTTTTAACACTTTTAGAATTATTTCTTCTTCATGATGATCAATCACTGGATCAAATAATTTTATTTTTTTCAATTATTTATCACCTTTTTTTCCAATCAAAAATTGTTTATCTTTACTGGTTGATTTTTTCATTCCTTCATTTTTATCCACATTGCTGTTAATTTTTACTAATTCTGGATTTATTTTCAATAAATTCATTATATCTTTCATAAAAATTGGTCTTGTCTTAATCTTAGTAATGATTTCTAATGCTAATTCATAATCTTCTTTCCTATCTACTGCCCATCGTAAATTTGATTCATCTTTAACATTTTTAATATTTAGTATTCTAAATTTATTTTTATTATTATAGATGTAAGGTGTTACATGTTCTCTTTCTGAAGGAAGTTTTGCATTTTTCCAAGTTTTTTCTAGAGATTCGTAAGAAAAAATTTCAACTTCTGTACCTATGGGAAAAGAAGGGGGCAGAAATGTAGTAATATAATCAAAATTTTCTTTTTCAAATTTTTTAATTATCGAGTCTACAAATTCTGGATCAATAAATGGTTTATCTGCTGGAATTCTAACTATTGTTGAACATACAAATTTTGTCGCACATTTATAATATCTATCAAGTACATCTTCTGAACTTCCTCTATAATACTTGATTTTATTTTTTTGTAAATATTCTACAATAATGTTATCTTCTTTTAATTCTGTAGTAGCAACTAGAATTTCATCAATTAATTTACAATTTTTTAATTGACTAATTACAGAATCTAAAAGAGGGTTTTCATTATCTAATGGTTTCATTACTTTACCTGGTAATCTAGATGATCCCATTCGAGCCTGAATAATACAACTTATCATAAAATAATTTCATAATTACATGCTAATAATTCCTATTGTTATTTTATTTTTATTAGATATACATATTGAGAAAAAGATCTTGTTTGTATTTCAAATTTTATTTTATATCTAGAAAGAAATCATACGTAGTCAATTAGAAATATCATTTGATATTATAGGTAGAATTTTTTCATAGATTTGTTTTGCAATTATTTGATTACCATTATCTCCAACATGACCTGAATCAAAGAAAATTGTTTCAGAATGTGAATCAAACACATTTTGTAAATCTATTGTACTTGTACATAATACATTTAACTCATCTAATGCATTTGCATATAGTTGATAATATTGATTTCTTTGATTAGAGTTAAAATGAACAAAATAAGATTCTTCTTCTACAGTTAGAACTTTATCTCCAGTCCCGACAAGTGGTTGTAAAATTATTACAGTTTTAAAATCATGTTTTTTCTGTGAATTACATACATCTATCCAAGTATTTTTCCATAATGCTACTTTTTCTTCAATTTTATATGCACTAAATGGAATTACATCTACTGAATCATGTTTGTAATTAAAATATAGTTTCACGATTACTTTT
>Ga0114932_10003067_pt1 | contig 16816 bp, 9 predicted proteins | sample 2SBtaG_2_FD_87286 | JGI IMG/M metagenome (GOLD analysis project Ga0114932, IMG submission 87286) | Deep subsurface microbial communities from Kolumbo volcano to uncover new lineages of life (NeLLi) - 2SBTROV12_ACTIVE470 metaG | ecosystem: Environmental > Aquatic > Marine > Volcanic ... | reverse complement strand
TACCAGGCCGTGTCATCATTTCTATATGTCACAACAAGCTGTCCAATTGCATATGTAAGGACGTCATTTCGTCCAACTTCTATAGCAACGCGTGCAATTTGTCCCAGTTCAGCTCTGCCTGTCGGGTAGAAGGGTTGTACTGAAGTAAATGCCAGATATAGTTCATCCAATCCCTCTTCTTTTAAATTTGTATAGGAGAGAATGAGGCCCTTTAGGTACCTTGCTTGCGCGAGCGTCGGTGCCTTCTCTATTGCGTCATCTAGTAACGGAATGGCCTCTTCGTAGTTTTTAGTAATCAATCTTAGATTTGCTCGTTGAAAATTTACCGCAAGACGATTTGGCGCCATCGTGCCAGCAAATGCAAGCACCTCATCTGCTTCAGGTGCGACTGCCGGGTCGACAAGAAAGCTCGCCTTTGTTAGTAAATTTCCGAGTGTAAAGTAGTATGAAAATCTCAGTGGATCCTGCTGTATCCCCTGCTGCATGGTCTGTATCCCCGCCTGTAACAGTAAAGCAGCCTGCTGCTTATCGCCTGACTGAGCTTTTTCAAACATGATATTTGCATACCTCTGCCGTAATGACGAGGAGTGAGGTGACCAACTATTGAGTGCATGCGTAGCAAGTTGAATTTCAGCATCTGTTATGTTTGTGCTGTGTTCAAGTCGCACGATCGCCGTGGAGCTCTGGTACGCACGCGAGACAACAAATACCGTACCCAGGAGAAAGATAACAGAAATTGCCACTGCTGATGTACTAGGCAACGCCATGCTTTTCTTTTTTTCATCAGACGGTTGTGTTGTGAGCACCGCAAGGAACACCATAAGTAGTATTGCTGTCGCTGGCGAATCAAACGAGAAAAATGCCTGAATTGCATACGCAATCGTGAGTGCCAAATAGACAGTTCCCTGTTTTCTGTGCGTCATGAACCGTGCCCTGATTGCAATCAGTATTGCCCACGCAAGATACACAAATGCAGCACACCCAATGAGACCTTGCATAACCAACACATCGAGATACATATTATGTGACCGATCAGACCATGTCTGAGACAGACCATACCTCATGAACTCCGGATTGAAGTGCTGATCAAGTGCGTAGTCAAAATTTTCAGAACCCCATCCTAACACAGGACGATCTTGAGCAGCATCAATAGCAACTCCCCACATAATGAGACGCTGACTAGCACTCGCCTCAGTAACCGAAATATTGAGCACCCTCGATACAGCTGGTAATCGCTCGATTAAAAATAGTGAGTTGCGAATACTAAATAAACCGAATAGTGTCAGTCCAACTGAGAGTATGCCAACTACCCATATTTTCTTTTGCTTGTTATTACGCGGCCTGAGCATGATGATGACCGCCACTACAGCTGCTCCTAGCAACCCAATAATTGCTCCGCGAGATTGCGTAAGATATACACCCATCATGCTTGCGATCGCAGAAAGGACAGCTACAATCTTCCAGGACATTTTTTTCTCAGTAATCGCTCTCTCCAGCGAAAAGAAGAGGGGGAAAAGGGCTACGTTGGCGTAGAGCAAAGGGTTTCCAAAGAAGGATGTTACACGATGAGGTCCCTCACTCACCAACTCGGATATTACTTTAAGAAAACTGATATTGCCGAGCATAATCAACGTCCATATTGTGATGCGGCGCAGAAGTGGTTTTGCTAGTGCCGCAGTAGCAATGAGATAGAACAACCACAACCAGAGCCAAACCCATAGGCCAAACCCCCGTACATCACTCCCCCATAGACTTTGTGACGCATCAATCGCTGTGACAGTAGAGATAACCATGCTCATTACGAAGAGTGTCAGTGCTGCAGCGATGTGATGCTTTCTAATATGCAATCCCTTCTGTGCGTACACAACAAGAGGAAGCACAAGCGCACAACTCAACACAAAAATAAGAGATTTTCCATGTGATTCGGGAAAGAGTACCTCTGACGGAGATGAAACCACAGCAAAAATAGGAACCAGAATAAGCCACGAGCCATATTTTCTTAGCATGTGTAACATGGTTCGCATATTATTGGTTTGGGATATCAACACTCGAAAGCCACTCGAGGATTTCTTCCATCATAAGGTCTTCAGCTTCAGCATCAGGCAGTTCGCTGATGAATAACGCTGCTGCTTTGGTGTACGCTGGATCTATCGTTACTGACATCTCAGCAGCAAGCTTTGAACTCTCGATAAATCCTGCATCCTTGAGATATATTGCAAATTGGACCCACGAATCGGGTTTTATGTGGTTACCTCCAACACCCATGACTGTAAAATATACCCTCGCCGCACCCGCGTATCGTTCATTGTTGTACAGTAGTTGCGCGTAAAGTTTTCGCGTGTCTTCTGTTTCTGGAAAGTAGTTGAGCTCAACTGACTTCTCAATGGAATCTAGCCCTGCGTCTACCTCTCCCGTCGTCAAAAGTGATAGTCCGTAGTACCAGTGAGATATCCCAGCCTTTGGACCCTGTTCTACTGCCGCCTTGTATACTGCATTTGCTTCTTCTGGTCGACCCAGCTCAATATACAACTCAGCCAGTGCAAACCGATACTGCTGGCGCTGAGAGAGCGCTATCGCACGCTCGAAGTAGTCTATGCTTTTTTGAGGATATGTAGGATCGAGATCTCGCGCTGTAAAATACAGTACACCTACGAGATATGTATGAAATGAATCAAGCGGGTGATCCGCTGCTTTTGCCAGACTCACCACTTCTGTTCGCTCAATCAATCCTTTTACTTGATCAGGATGAAAGACTCCTTCCTGCACACCCCTAATTGTGTTTTTAATATATTCACCACGTGCTTCGTTTTTGTATGGTGATGAAATCGCAAGTATGCCTTCGTAGCGTCCCACAGCTTGCACACGAGATCGTTGCGTCGCAAACCGCATGTTATCGATCAAGGCAACGGACTGCACATATGGCAAATAGGAAATTCGGTATGATCCGTAACATGCCAACACGATGACTACCAACAACAGAACCTGTTTTTTTGTATGAAGCGGTTCTTCCGTTCGCTCGAGTGCTTCTGTTTTTTCATACAATAGCATGAACGCAGCAATTAGTAGCAATGATGAGGATGTATCGAATGAGAACAGAAGATGTACACCATACGCAGCCACAACGGCAACAGCAGCGATACCTCTTGGCTCTTTCCACCCCCCGGCTTTACATACCTGAAATAAAAATATGAATATGACTCCAAAATAAAGTGTTAGTCCAACTAGACCCCCTGTTACGAGCGTTTCAATAATAATGTTGTGTGCACGGTCGAATCTTGTTTCATTAAAACCGAATGCCAGAATATCTGCATTATAATATTGATCAAATGCAATCCGGTAGGATTCTTGCCCCCACCCAAACAGCGGCCGATCCTTAAATGCCTCAAGTCCACTCTCCCATCCATAGAAGCGTGTTTGTAGGGATCGATCCTCCAGACCCTCAAAGACTAGCAGTCGTGCAATACGAGGCGCATGCGGCGCAATAGCATCTGCAAACACAAACAGCATCACCACACCGATTGCTATTGCAGCAATGAACCCCCCTGCCGCCCTTTTCACTTTCTTACTTGTGGCTGCAAGAAGTGCAATCAAGGCCGCTAACAGAACACCACCTATGAGTCCAATCGCAGCACTTCGTGTTTGCGTCAGGAATAAAACGACGGTTTGAAAAACTGCCAGCCCAGCATACAACCACCTCATGTTTGTGTTCTTTTGCGAAAATAGACCTTGGAGTGCAACGCCGATATAGAGAATCAACAGACCTGAAAAGAAGATCGGGTTCGCCATTGTGCCCGCTATACGCAATCCCGTATCAATACCAAAGAGTACGACCCCAGTGAGACGAACAAGCGCAATAATAGAAGCAACGAGACCCCCCAGCGATATCACATGAATCAACATGTTTTTTGCACGCTGCGTATCATGTGTTGCACGCGTCAGCACAAACCATATAAATACCTGCGTCAACGTCAGAAGACCAGTACCACGCTCTTCCGTTCCCCAGAAGCTCTGCGAAAAATCTGAGCCAAGCAACGAAGAAATGTACGAAGCCGCTAGAAATAAACCCATAGCCCGCGTAAGTGGACGATTCACAATGCTCCACACCTTTTTTCGCCATGCAGGCTCCATCAAAAGCACAAACCATGGAACCATCAGAAGGAGTATTGCTGAGTTCAAAAAAAGTGTTTTTCCGAATACAAATGGAAAAATTACAGAACTGAATACTATCAGGGGTAGCAGGAAGACAGTCAGCCTGGACACCCATGTACTTATGGCAACGAGTTTTTGTGTAGTCATGTTATTGCGATTGCTCTGTTATTCGAGTAATCAGCTCGCGAACTTGCGGCTCAAGCGTTGGATCGAGTTCTAACGCCGCAATAGCTGCTGATTGTGCTGCTTGTAGCCCACCAAGATTGTATGCTGCGTAAGCCATACGCAGTTGGTTGTATCCAGTGTTCAGATAAGCTGGGCCATTCCCATGTATAATAGTGTTTCTTAGTTGAAGGAAAATTGCATCATAATCACCTGCTTCTTCCAGGATCAGCAAGACCATCTCTAACGATTCCGCAGAAGGATTCTTAAAGAACTTATCTTCGCGAATGAGAACAGCAGCCTTCTCCCCCGCTGCTTTCGTCTCTCCCTGACTTGCCATAATAACGACCTGAGTCCACTTAAACTCAACACTCGAAGGCACTCCTTCGACCAGACGATCAATGAGCTGACGCGCATTTTCAGTATCACCGAGTTGCAGTCTGAGCTGCATTTCACTTACATCTACCGTCTGTCTACCAGCCGAGAGCGAGCGTGCGTGATCAAAACCTGCGTAAGCTTCTGCTGTGTGTTTTTCTGCATCGATATGCTCTACTGCCAAAGCATGCAGCTGAGCTTCACGAAGTGCCATCGCATAGCGAGGTTCATATCGAGCGTTGTATGACTCATATCCTTCCAGGAGGAGCGGAATTGCCCTCTGGAAATACTCACTCGGGATAGTGCCATTATTATTATTGACCAGGTCATCAGTCATGATTTTAAGCGTGTCAGTCATGACATATGTTTTGAATTTGAGGGCGTTTGTAAGCCTTCGTTCGTATTCATCGATATTTCCATTAACTAATCCGTCCTGAGCTGCGTATACTTCTTTTGCTTCAGCATACGGTCTTATCACAAGCATGAATAGCGCAAGAAGAATGAGTAAGGAAGAGAGAATCTTTATTGATTGCTCACTTATTCTTATGTTTCGAGCATTTAATTTCCTCCCATACATTCCCGCAGACAATCCTATAATCAGCGCTAAGTGGAGCAGTTGAGAGGGTGTATTGAAGGAGAATAGCCCCGCCCCCATGTAGGCACCAAGCACCCCAGCAAGCGTCATGTCCATGTAGAGCTGACTTTTGTTTCTAGACCGAGGACCGAACAGTGGCGACAAAATTAACAATACATACGCCAATAGCCCAACAATACCCATCGTAGCTGTCGTTTCTAGTAGTTGATTATGCGCTCGTTCAGCCCATGTTTCTTGAAGCCCATAGCTCGCAATCTGAGCTTGATAGTTAAGATCAAATACACGCTCATACATCTCATGTCCCCAACCCATGAGAGGTTTTTCCGCTATACCATCCAATGCTGATGTCCATAAAAGTAAGCGTGAAGAAATACTCGATGCGTATCCGATTTTTTCGGTCCAGTATATTGGATGATAAAATCTTTCTGATTGCTGTTCGGGAGGCGTGAATGCCAAAACATAGACAGCAACCATGCTCAATACAGCCAGCCCAGCAGCAACTCTTTTTACAATCCGAGAATTTTTTTCCGACTTTGATTTAATATATATTCCAAGCGCCATGACTACCGCCACAACGAGCCCCACTTGAGCAGCTCGGGTGCCTGTCTGTAGTAATCCGTAATAAACAACAGCACTACCAGCCCATACCGTATAACGGATTTTTTTATGCGATTCTGATACTGCATGCAGAAACATGAGCAACAAGCTTGTCATGAGGTACATCGCGATATATGTAGAACTCCCCCATAGTCCGACCAAGCGACCGCCAATCCCCTCAACTCCAATAGGAATATCGAAAAAGTCTGGAGAGAACTGCGTAAGGAATGCGAGACTAACTGTAATGATGGCAGCAAGTGATTGTATTCTGAGCACGAACAGTTTCTTCTGATGCGTGTCTACCCACCACGCTAACCACAACGCAAGCACCCCCATGACAACCCACACCCAAGCACCCGATAGGCGCAGTGCGTCTCCCCACAGGCCAACTCGAGTATCACCAACGAATGACCATGCAAGAACGACTGAAATGTACGCAAGCAGTGCGTATAAGCTCTTTGAAAAGCGAATCTGTGACGCACCCCCCTGATAGTACCTTACGATGCTGTATAGTACTCCAACCAAAATGACACCTGCGACCCACAACCATTTTCCAGCGTGAGATGCATAGATGAGGGACGGTGTTGTGATGACAGGTATTGAAAAAACCGCGGCAATGCAACCGCGGATAAATAGATCCTTTTTATTAGTCTTTTCACGCATATGTAACTGTATTTAGACGCCTATTACTCTGGTACTGGAGAGATCGAAATAGCGATCTTGTCTATGATGACATCCCCTATTGCTACTGTCAATATTGACGTTCCAGCCTTCAACGACGAGAATGAACACCCTACCTCACCATTATCTTTAGTCGCGAGGTCGCATGTAATAATGTCTGATGCTTGTCTACTTGTCGTTATTGTTACAGGCTGCATTGAGAGCGGTATCCCCGCGTCATTCCGAGCTGTTACCGTGAAGTCTACCGTCTCTATACCATCACCTAAAATTGGAGAAGCAGTTTGAGTAATAAAAGACTCTGTTGCGTCCGGCTTGGATGCATCATCGACGCCTTCAAACGTAATACGTGGGAACTGAGATAGCAGCACCCCGTCTACCGTCACGTTTATGAGCCGCGATCCCTTTTGGTGTGCTGTTATATACGCTGTAACTGAGCCGTTTGATGGAGTAACGTTTGTTTGATCGAATGTAATCCCATCATCCGTATTCCCAGTAGTAACAACAACTTCACGCCCCTTAAGTGTTGTGTCGTCTGAGGACCTCACAACGATGTTTACAATAATAGTATCAATCCCGTTTGCCACAGCTGACACTCGATTAGTTGTAACAATTGAGCGACGCGATGATGCAGTGGAAGATGTCTCGCGAACTAGTCCAAATGTAGCATTTTTTTGCTCGTTTCCATTAACTGAAATCATTCCGTATTCAATTTCGTATTTTGGCTTCGTGACTTTGACATAGTATGTTCCTGGAAGAACTCCCATGTTAGTGTTCTCGAAACCAACTATACTTTGAGCATCATATTCAATGCCTCCGATATAGCTCGTACCTAATTTTGAGTACACTCGATCTTTAAACAGCTCCACCTTTCCATCATACAGAATTGCCCCAGTTTCATCGTTTATGTTGAGTGAAAGTAGTGGGATCATTCCACCACACGAGATATTTCGACTGCTGTTTGTTGAAGTACAATTTTGTGACCCGGTAAGCGTGATATATGTAACAGCCTCTCTGCTGACGAGAACCGCACCCAGCTGCGCATCGGTTTTACCTGTTTTTTTTATATATGCAGGGTGACTGATATCCAAAGCGCCGTTTGAACGCGGTGCAAAGTAATACACGCCGTCTTTGTCATACCGAGGAGATACTCCTCCAAAGTATATATCCATCTTAGGCATCTGTCTGCCATGCGTGTCTGATACATCTACAACCAGGGCATGCTTTAGTTGAAATGTTTTTGCAACTTCAAATGATGCGTCATTTTCAAAATTTCCAATATTGAGTGTTTCAGATGTTATGAACCCTGGTGCTGATACATACATTTGGCAGTTCTGTGTTTGATTCGCACTGTCGTAATATAAGTCAGCTTTGTATGTGTTCATCGTGTGTGGGCGGACACTCGACATTCTGTACACATCACAGCCAACAATATGCACCTGTGGCGATACACCCAACAGCATTCCAAACTCATCGCTCGAAGAAAATGTAAGTTCTATTGCTCGCTCTTGTGCAAACGATTCCTGCGTCCACAGAAGGGATACCAGAATTATACTTAGAAGTATTATTAATATCTGACTGTTTTTACTCTGTGTGAAAATCATATAGCGTGCTTCATAGTGCATGACTGTGATTAAAGTATAGCAAATCTAGCATATGCCGACAACACAAAACCCCTCCCGTAAGGAAGGGGTTTTTGTGACTAGGTAAACCTAGAGTCAGCTACACGATTAGTATGAAACTGATCGTCCTGACAACGGCATTCCTCGAACCTCTGTGAGGGTCAAAGCGGCACCGTCTGACCAGACTACTGGAGACATTTCATCCCCTGCAATTCCGGTTACAGCTGAAGTTTGGATTCCGACAGACAATGTATCATTTGCACCAATCGATGAATCGTTAGTGTCAAGCGTTACATAGATATAACGTGATGTTCCAGCCGAAACTGTAATATCAGTCATGTTTGCGTCATCTATTGCAGTATCTGAGTATCCAGCGTTTGCTGCACCATTTGCATACGTAGTTGTAGCAATTTGGTTAGCTGAATCGATACTGTCTTTGTAGACCTTCAATACGCGGGCAGCCACGATTGAAATGCCACTAGAGTTGACATCAAAGTTAAGACCATTCAATGAAGCCTCGTATCCCCCAACATTAGCTGTGTTAGATACCTTGAGGATAGCCACTGTCTGCTCTGAAGACTTTGTTACCGTACCTGATGGAGAAACTTTACCTGCATCATCTGAGTATGCAATTGAAAGTTTTGTTCGCAATGCGTCCATCACGTTACCAATAGCATGATTTTGTGTTGCACCTGTCGCAGCACCGATAAGGAGACCTGATGTAGCCGTTGCGTTTGTTGTTGAGATGGCAAAGCCTGATCCCAATCCAACCGCGTCGATGTAGTCAGTTGATCCTGTACCTGTAGCTGTGAAGTCATAGTCAGTTGAAAGAATCTTTGCTTGGTGAGTTGATGATGATGAACCACCTTCAATCCACGGTGTCAAGTCAGCTTTCAATGTCAATGCAACTGTTGAACCTCTAGACAATATGAACCCACCACTTGTAAGACCTGTAAGGTCGAATTCTGCGAGTGGAGTTGTTGAGTTCTTTGAGTCTGAGAGTGATGAAACTGATCCCAATAGTACTGAACCATTGTAGAGTTTCAAGTTTCGCAACGTACCTGTCGAGTTGAAAGGTGTTGCTGTGTTGATTGAGATAACATCTCCCACAACGAATTTCTTGATCAAGATATCCTCAGCATTTGACTGCTCAGCAAGCTTGAACTTAGCGATTTCTTGGTCAGTTGAACCCAAGACGAGTTGATCGTCTGTTGGAGAATCACCATCAAGTGTCACACGAAGTGAACCATTTGAAGCAATGTTCAATACCTGCAAGTTAGGATCGCTTGAAGTGTCTGAAGTTGTTGTACCTGTGTCAACACCTGTAGCAACAACCTGGTCTACGATGATCGCACCGTCTGTGTCGTCATCGTTCAAGTGAGATGTGCTTGTACCTGAAGTTGAAAGGACGTCTGCATAGACATCTACAACGTAGGTTTCACCCACACCAACGAGAACTGATGGTGACAAGTTGAAGGTGTATGTTGTTGAATCAGTATCAGTCAATGATAGTGATGATGAGTGCAACATTGTGTCACCGTGCTTGATTGACAAGTTGTCGAAGTAATCCTTCAACGTAACTCCGTCTGATGTTGTATCAACATCGTCTTTCAATACGATTTGTGACACGTCTGAAGCTTCTGCACCACCAGTAATGATGAATGAACCGACGCGAACGCCGTTTGATCCAGTAACACCTAATGGACGGACATCTGTGTAGTTAGACAACGCTTGGTTCTTTGAAACAACTACAGAACCTGCCTTTACCGTCAACGTTCGACCCGAGATGAGTGAAGTTGAAAGTGCAGTCAATGAAACTGTACCGTTTGCATTTGAAGAACCTGCTACCAATGACACAGAAACTGTGTCTGATGAAGCAATTGTGTCGTCTGTTAAGTCACCTCTAACCTCGATCAATCCTGAAGTTCCTTCAGCAATAGTCATTGAGTTACCAAAGCTGTAGTCAGTTCCAGATGGACTTGAAGCATCACAAGTCAATGTGCTCAATGTTGAGCCGATTTGTGATCCGTTCAATGAGATTTTTACGTTCTTAAGAATGTTTGTTGAGGCGTTACCTGAACATGAAATGTCCAAAGTTTTAACCTTAACTGGCTCACCGGAAGCTTTGAAGTCGAACTTAGCAAACAAAACGTTTGTTGATCCGTCAGGAATGTTTCCTGTTGGTGAGTCTGTTGAGATAGTTTGTGTCAACGTACCAGTATTGATAGTTGTCGCACCACCGGCCTGTGTAACAGTAAACGCACTGTTGTCATCTGTTGCAGGAACAGTATACACGTTGTAGTTCATGTCTTTAACGCGAATATCTGTTTGTTCTTGCACACCGAATCGAATTGTACGGTTTGTTCCACCTGCGATATCAGCACGGATAGTCAACTGACGTTGTTGTCCAGAAGTGATCAAGAAACCACCGTTGTCCATGCCAGTCAAGTCAAATGTAGCTGTACCGTTATCAAGTGTACCCAATGTTGATCCAAGTTGTGTACCTGAGTACCACAACTCAACGTTTTGAAGATCATCATCGTCTGTTGAACCCACGTTTGTAACAGTTAGGCTTTCGACCAACATGTCTTGTGAGTTAGCATCCAAACGGAATCTCCATGCGTCATAGTCATTCTGTGGATCGATTGTATCTGCAGCTGCTGGTGAGATGTTTGCAACATCCAAGAAACCAAGGTCTGTTACAACTGCAACAGTGTGGTTCTTACCAGTAGCACTACCTGATACTGAATCAGCTGTAGATGTTACATCTGATGAAGCAAGGCTCCATCCGATTGTAATACCTGCTGATGCGTCCTTGTTGAGGTCTACTTTCACCATCAAGTCTTTTGAAGTGTTAGCTGGAACAGTTAACAATCCACCTGATTTTGCGAATGTAGCAACTCCCTTTGAGACACTTTGTACCTGTGCAAGTTGTTCCATGCCGTCAAAAAGGTACATGTTGTCTAGGTCTCCATCTGCAGCGATTCCGCTACGTCGGAGTACCAATGAGTCAACCTGTGCTGCAGTAGATCCTGCTGTAAGGCGGATACCTAATACACTTGCACGTTGACCACCGGCGTTGTTTCCAGCGTCAGTAACCAAAGTTAATTCACCTGGGTTAGCTGATGAAGCTGAAACACTCAAGCTTCCACCCGTTGGTGTTGGCGTTGGTGTTGATGTTGGGTCACCTGAACCGTCAGTAAGACCCATGTCTTTTGCGATTGATGTTGCTGCAGCTGTTACTGCTGCTACATCGAAGTCTGAACCTGAAGCGATGTCGCCTGAAGCTACTGACCCTTTGTAGTTGATGAAGTAACTGTCTGGAACGTCATCGATCATTGTGTTCCAAGCTGATCCGTAAAGCGCAACTGCAGCAGTTTCTGTAGTTACGTGTCGGAGCTGACCACCAGCGTCAACAGCGTATGTTGCTGGATCGCTCATAATCTTCACCATTCGGACACCTGGTCGGTTTGTTACGTTTCCTCCGATTTTGAAGGAAGCGAGTTCTGCGTTTGAGATTGTTTTTACCAATCCACCCTTTGCTGTTGATTCCAATTGAGCGGTAGTGTACCAACTCAAGAAAGTTTTTTGTGTAGGGAATACGTATCGTTTGTTACCTTGAAGGTAATAAACTGCAGGAGCTGATCCTTTGATCAAATCACCGTCTACAACTTCAGCTGCTTGAGCTGTCAATGGCGCAACAAATGCTGCGAGTCCCATTGACCAAGTAACTGTAGCTACAACGGTTACCCATGCGAATGCACGTTTACCCAATCGAATTACATCGATCATATATTGTATCTTTCGTTACAACCGTTAATATGTTCCCTTCTTATTCGTGCGACCCCGAATTAATACGGGACACGTTTTGAGTGTGCCCGTATTCGCTACGGGACACACGAGATTTAGAACATACAAACGCCTGTGTCTTAATTAATAGTCGTTATATTTCGGAGCAAGCTCCTCGACCTTTGTAAAAATACAACTATCCTCTCCTCCTTGGCTCGCACGTGAATTTGATCTTCACAGCACGGAGCGTGGGTTTAATACCCATAATTGGTGAGGAGATGTAAAGCCTTTATAGGCCTCACATCTCACCATCATTATTCTGCCTCTGGTACAGTCTCTGTATTTTCCACAACTTCCTCAGCCTCTTCTGTAGTTTCCGTGACTTCAGTACCCTCTTCTTCAATTATCTTTTCTGTTGTAGTTGTATTTTCAGCTTCTGTATCAACCTCTTCCTCCAGTACGACCTCCACTTCAACTGTCTGTTGAGTCGCTTCCTGAATCTTTGCGACCTCGTTTTCAGCGTCATTAACTGCAGCTGTTGCTTCTTTCACTTTTTCAATCGCTTCTTCAAACGACTCACTATCTACAGATTCCCCCGCCTCTTTCACAACCGCCAAAGCTTCGTCAATTTGTTCTTGTACAAGTGCGAAGTCTTCTAGCGCAGCTACAGCTCTTGGTGTATTTGTATTCGAAGCAGCTTCGAGCGCAAGCACTACATCGTCAATTTCTGATGCTGCCGCTTTAAGCTTATCCTCAAGTGAACTTTTAATTTCCTCATTGATTGCTTCCACACCTTCCTCGATGATTACCTCTTCACCCTCTACAATTTCTTCCGTAGAAACAGTCTTTACGATAATCTCAACAGCATTTACTGAGGCTTCGTCAACTAATTCCTTAACTCCTTCAATTTCAGGATTATCAATTGCGAGTACATCTGAGTTTTTTAACACTCGACCGATTTCCTCTGTTTTGACATCAACCGTGCGAGCAGCCTCTCGAACATCTTCAGCACCTTCGCTTTCAGACATTTCAGTGAGTTCTGAGTTAACCGCAGTAATTTCGACTTTCAGTCTCTCGATAGTCTCCTTAATGAAATCTTGAATCTCCTCTTCAGCCTCAGCAGTTGCTGCTGGCTTAGCTTTGAGCTTCACTACTTCGTCTGCTCGTCTCGCAGCGAACTCCGTGTGTAATGAAATTTTTGAGCTCGGGCTTGGAGCAAGCGTAATCTGAACTTTTTCTGTAATAATCTTTACCCCATACAGGGCTTCACCTGGTACAGATAACCTGGCAGCACTTACTGTTGAAATCCAGCTACCAAAAGGAATAATGATTGCGAGTGCGACGACCATGACCGGACGCATAGCAAATGCGAATCCTCTGTTTTGTGGCGCAAACCATCTTTGTTTATATGATTCGACTGTTCCTGCAAGCTGCTTTACTGGCTCAACAGCTGGAGCTGGCATCGTGTTCTTGACCTGCATCATCAAAAGGGCCTTGTTTTTAGAAAGCCATGCAGAATCAACCGCGCCTGCTTGCGGTTTATTTTTGAGTTCGTTTAATTGTTGTTCTAATCTGTCTGACATCTTATGGTTGCTTGGGTACATCATGTCCCAAGTGTTTCTTAAGTGTTTTGACTGCACGATGCATGGTGACACGCACAGCGACGTGAGATTTATTTACGATTTCAGCTATTTCTTTGTAACTCATCTCGTCCAAGTAACGGAAGATGATAAGTTCTCTGTATTCATCCTTGAGTGATCGCACTGCTTTAAGTACAACCGTCAGCTCCTGATTATTCGCAATCTTCTCAATATTGCTTCCTGTAACAAATCGGTCATCTTCAATTGTATCTATAGATGTTATATCTCTCTTCTTTCTGTAAAAGTCCACGACTATGTTACGGGCAATTCTATATACGAATGCGCGAAAGTTGAGAACACCGTCCTTTCGTTCGCGTATCGCTGCCCATGCTTTTAAAAATACTTCTGAGGTCAGATCTTGCGCGTCTGCCTTAGAGCCCACTTTAAAGTATATAAAGCGGTAGATAGGCTGCGCCAGTCGATCGTAGAGCTCAGAAAAAGCTTCAGGATCATTGTTGAACTGGAGCTTCAGAACAAGTTGTTTGTTATTGCCCTTCACAAGAGAAGACGTACTATATAGATAAGTGTTACAGTTAGCTTTGAGTTCTGAATAATATGGCTCAATTTAGAGGACCGAGTGGCCATATCACAGTGATTTATGAGCTACACTATAGCCCATTGTGAGCTGAAAGTCAATATGCTACAGTGTTAATGTCCAGACTACTCTGGACATACAGTCCTAATGAACGCCTTTTCATGTTTTACCCTCAAAATCAATCATTACCACTTTCCGTATCTGAGGCTGCTCGGTTATTCGGTCTGTCTGAAAAAACAATCCGCCGTGCCGTCAAAACCAAGGAGCTTCCGGTTATGATGATCAAAGGCCGCTATCGCATTCAGTTCAAAGATGTATTATCATGGTCTCATGATCGACCACGTCTTGCTTCTGCTCGAGACACCAAAGGGATCGGTCAATTTATAACTGAATGGCGAGACAGCGAAGCAGAGGAAGCTGAGCCATCTAAACCTGAGAAGCCCGAAGTTAAGGGTCAGCTCAGTTTGATAGACTAACGTATTTGTATGCTTGCAAAATTTTCGTCATTCATAAAGGATCACTACCACACTAAGTATTATACCCTACATCGACGCGCGAAGGCGCTTTTTATTTTTGACATCATTTTATTGGGTTTAATTACTGCCGTCGTCGCAGGAACCGCCCTCTACTTTATCTTTCGTGAACCGCCCTCTATTTTAGTTATTTCTAGTGTTGAATCTGAGGAAATTATCCAAGCTGGGGTACCTGCGACCATCACCGTCACGCTCACCAACCCGAGCGATGGCATACTGCAGGATGTTGAGCTACTTATTTCCCCGCCTTCCAACATAGAATTAGACGAATCACGGGGTACCTTATTTGCTGTCGGCGATCTTTCCCCCGGCACGTCAACTGATGTTTCATTTCCCGTCACATTTTGGGGTGCGTCAGAGGATGTTGTACGTGTGCCGCTTTCTACCACATCTCTTACATCTGATGAGAAAATTGATCGTGCCCATGGCGTGATCGTGAGATCCATCGAAACCGGCGCAATCAACATGACCGTGTTAACACCAGAGATTCTGTTCGAAGGCCAACTTATCGCCCCCTCAATCCAACTTGAGAACGCACTCCGAGTTCCTATCGATGAAGTGCACGTTCGGATAGATGATGCAGTCGGTGTTTCTCCTCACTTTATATTTGAAGGTGCAGGTGTCATTGGTACCCTGAGAAGTGAAACTGAACTCAGCCCTCAACCCCTCAGACTGCAAGGTGACACACTTTCCTTTCATGTGATCACATCCATGCGGCTCTCAAACGGAACAGAAGTGGATCTTGCGCGTACCCCCGTCTCACAGAATATCGAGCCTCTTGAAATCTCATTCGCTACTGAAATCGAAATTATTGACCGAGCTGTTAGCCAAACAGACACTATTCCCGTACGACTCATCATGAACAATGGTACACCGCACGAACTCAATGATGTCTCATTTAGTTTCATCTCGTCTTCAAACTGTCTTGCATTTGCTGGAAAGAATGCTCGTGGCTCTACTATTCACATACCACTGTCCCAGCATACCAACCTCAGTGTACTTGAGCGTGGATCTTATGTGGAATCTCTTCCCCTTTCAGTTCGTGTCGAATGCACTGCCCAATCTATGCGCATCGATACCATCATGAGTTTTTCACTTGGTACCAATAATCAGCGCATCGAAATTCCTGGAAGTAGTTTTACTATTGATACTGTAAGCACGCCATTACTATCTACTGAGGCTCGCTACTACACCGAGGATGGTGATCAACTCGGAAGAGGTCCGTGGCCCGTAGAGCAGAGCAAACATACCAAACTATGGGTGTTTGTTGAGATGGGAAGTAATTTAGGTGCAATACTTTCCCCTACGTTCAGTGCTACGCTTGCACCCGGTGTTTCGTGGACTGGCCGATCGTCAGTATCTTTCGGATCGCCAGTTACATACGATGCACTCTTAAACACTGTCTCGTGGCAGGACACACTCCTACAGGATGGCGATCGTCGAGCAATAGGATTTGAAGTATCCATCACCCCCTCTTCAACACAGCAAACTCTCATGAACGATGCTGTCCTGACCGGAGAAGACCGTGCCAGCAGTAAACACATATCTACCCAGCCCATATCTCTTAGTCTTTAATTCATTTTATGCATCCATACCTACACGACATCGACACAAACGCAGAAGGAACACTTTCCACTGATCAATTACAAAAGCTTTCTAAAATTACAACGTATCGTTCGCTCGTTGGTTGGATGCTCGTACTGTGTTTTGGTTTTCTGGGGAGCATGACAAGTATCCCCCTCGCGGTCGGCGAATTTGAGCCGCCTCTTTCATATATCATGATCCTCATGGTTCTGTTGTATGCGCTCGGCTTTTTTTATGGCGTAAAGATTGTCGCTGAACAAAAAAAGAATAAGAAATTAATCCACTCCCCCTCTGTTCATAAGGTCGAAGGAGCACCAACCAAAGTGAATGCCGCAGTTGCTATTCCAAATATACCAACCGCTGCGGGCGGAATGATGCTCATTAAGCATCTCAAGGCTGGGATAGTAAAATTAGAAGGGAAAAAGTACGGCAGTTTACCTGGAATATACACCGTCATCGAGGATGGAGAACTAGCTGAATTCCATGTTGTTGATTTCGCTTTTGCAGGAGTTGACGGTGTCATCGTAAATTACTTGTAATTTTAACAAAAACCCCAG
>Ga0114932_10003065_pt1 | contig 16829 bp, 16 predicted proteins | sample 2SBtaG_2_FD_87286 | JGI IMG/M metagenome (GOLD analysis project Ga0114932, IMG submission 87286) | Deep subsurface microbial communities from Kolumbo volcano to uncover new lineages of life (NeLLi) - 2SBTROV12_ACTIVE470 metaG | ecosystem: Environmental > Aquatic > Marine > Volcanic ... | reverse complement strand
GACGGAAACACGGGCGCTCGGCGATCGCCGCCGGACCAACCTGCTAATCTGGAATCTTTAAGATATTTGCACGCCGGCGGGCTAGCTGCCGATGCCGAGAAATTCTTCCATCAGGTCCGCCACGTCTTCGGCGTACAGATCGAGAAAGAAATGGCCGGCGTCATCGACAACCGCGAAATGCAGGCGTTTGCCGTCCGCCTGAGGTTTCACCATCTCGGGCAGACCGCGAATTACCGTGTCCTTGCCGGCCGCGACGACCAGGGTGGGAACGGCGATCTGCTTGAGAACCGTCGGCGTATCGAACCGTAAATCGGGCTCATAATAGCCAAGGAAGCTGTTCGCGGTGGCGTCGGCATCCGTACAATACAGGAGGCCGGCGCTGGACATAACGTCGTCGCCGCGCCCCGATTTCACCAGCGAACGGGCTTTTGTCAGGGCACCGGCCAGTGGCATTTTTTGACGTTTCTCGAAATTCTTGGCCGCCCGGCCGCGGTCCCAGGTGGCGGGCGCCATCAGCACCAGCCGCTTGAGCAGAGGATCGGGCTTGTTGGCCGCATATTGCGCGGTCTGATTGCCGCCGCGTGAATGGCCGAACAGTACAACCGGCCCTGATCCGCGTCCGTGCAACCAGGCCATCCAGGCAGTGATCTCGGCGATGGCGTCATCGTGGCGGTGCCGGTGCGTGACGGCGCAATCATAAGGGCCATGGCGATCATCGATGCCCAGCGAGAGATTGATCGCCAAGGTATTCATGCCGCGTTCCACCAGCACCGCATTGAGATTGCGAATGGTATCCATCTCATTGTGGGCCAGCGTGCCGTGAACCATCAGCACAACGCCGTCCTTCAAGGTCTTGCCGTTAGCCAAAGTCAGCCGCGCGTTAAGGGTCATGCCGGAATTTTTGATCCGTACTTCCTCAGCCGCCGACAGCGGCGGAGCTAAAAAGACCGGCAGAGCAATGGCGAAAAACAAAATGAATCGATTGATCAACATGGCGGTTCATTCCTTCAAACCGTCCCGCAGAGGACATCTTGAGGGTCACCGTAGGTCACGTCCACTGTATATTCAATAAATCTAATATGAAGCCGGTAGCGCTCTTGATCCTATGGTGAAGTGCTGCGATCCATGCGCCGCACCTCATAGCCGGCGGCTTCCAAGGCACCGACGATTTCGCGCAAGTGATGGGCGTCGCGGGCCTCCAGGGTGACATCGATATCCGCCGATTTCAGTGCCACGTCGGCCATCAGGCGCTGGTGATCGACCTCAACAATGTTGCCGCCGGCGTCGGCGATCAGCTGCGCCACCTGCGCCAGTTGTCCCGGCACGTCGGCGGTGACGACGCGGATGCGCGCAATGCGGCCTTCGCGGACGAGGCCGCGCATGATTACCGTCGCCATTAGGCGCGAATCGATGTTGCCGCCGCTCAGCACCAATCCTACGGCTTTATCCTTGAACCGCTGCGGGTGAGCGAGCAACGCCGCCAAGGCCGCCGCGCCGGCCCCTTCGGCGACCGTCTTCTCGACGTTGAAATAAAGATCAATGGCCGCTTCCAGGGTGTCTTCGTCAACCACGACGACGTCGGCAACCAAGTCGCGGATGATCGGCAAGGTGACCTCTCCCGGCGCCTTGACGGCGATGCCCTCGGCGACGGTGGCGCCGCCGTAGGTGCCGGTGCGGCTGGCCAGGGCGTCGGCGGTCGAGGCATAAGCTGCGGCTTCAACCCCGACGATCTCAATTTCCGGCTTCAATGCCTTGGCCGCCGTGGCGATCCCGGAAATCAGGCCACCACCACCAATGGGCACAACAACGGCCTGCAAATTGTCGGCGTCTTCCAGCATTTCCAGCGCCACGGTGCCCTGACCGGCGATGATCGCCGCATCGTCGAAGGGATGGACGAAAGTCAATTCCTCTGCCGCCGCGATGCGCTCGGCTTCCGGTTGTCCCTCGGCAATGGTTTCACCGGTGAGCACCACCCGGGCGCCAAATTCACGGGTATGGTGGACCTTCACGAAGGGCGTGTTTTCCGGCATCACGATGGTCGCCGGAATGCCCAGGCGCTGTGCGTGATAGGCCACCCCTTGCGCGTGGTTGCCGGCCGATATGGCAATGACGCCGCGCCGGCGGGCCGCCGCATCCAGGTTCAACAGCTTGTTCAGCGCGCCGCGTTCCTTGAAGGACGCCGTGAACTGTTGGTTTTCGAACTTGACGAAGACCTCGGCGCCGGTGATCCGCGACAGGGTTTCCGAACGCTGGAACGGCGTGCGCTGAACAGCGCCGTGAATGCGTTCGGCAGCGGCGCGGATATGATCGATGGTGACGTTCATGGCGGCGTTCCGTACGCCCATGGCCCGTGCCGTGCAACCCATTTCATCCGGTTGCATTGAGCGGCATTGCATTTGAGCCGCCAACAACGCCTGGATGGCGCCCGGTAATTGCCCTAAATTCTTCGTCCCCTTGATCCCCAGGCTTGGAGTACCGTTGATGACGAAAGCGATTTCCGCCGACAATCCCTATGCCTCGCGGTCGGTTCCCGTCCTAGACAGTCAGATGGCTTATCTGGAGGCCGGCGCCGGCCGCGCCATTGTCTTGATCCACGGCAATCCCACCAGTTCCTATATTTGGCGCAACGTCATCCCGCATCTGGAAAGCCTCGGGCGCTGCCTGGCCCCGGATCTGATCGGCATGGGAAAATCCGGCAAGATCGCGGGCTGCGCATATCGCTACGACGATCACACCCGCTATCTGGACGCCTGGTTCGACGCCGTGGTGCCGGAAAGCGACATCGTTTTCGTCGTCCAGGATTGGGGTGCTGCGCTCAGCTTCGATTGGGCCCGGCGCGACCCCGACCGGGTTGGCGGTATCTGCTACATGGAGGCCATGGTGCAACCGCGCCTTTGGAAGGATTTGCCGCCGGACTACGAAGCCCGTTTCCGCACCTTTCGCACAGAAGATGGCAAGCGCGCCGCCATGGAGGCCAACCTGTTCGTCGAGGCGGTACTGCCGAACGGCGTCGCACGCGGCCTGACGGAGGCCGAAATGGCGGCCTACCGGGCGCCATTCGAGAAGCTGGAGGACCGCCAGCCGACCATCCAATGGCCGCGCGAGATCGCCTTCGACGGCGACCCCGCCGACAACCATACCCGCATCCAGGCCTACGCCGACTGGCTGGCGGGCAGTGACGATCTGCCGAAGCTGTTCGTCAACACCTCCGACGGCCACGCGCTGCTTGGCCGCAATCGCGATTTCTGCCGCACCTGGCCGAACCAGAAAGAAGTCACGTTGCAGGGCAAACACTACATCCAGGAAGACGATCCCGACGGCCTCGGCCGGGCCATTGCCGATTGGTTGGCCGGCATTTAACGAGTGTAAGGACATTTATTATGATATTAGTGCCGGTCGTCGCGCGCACAGACGCTGTTATTTCGCCATTTCTTTACCGCTGGACGCCGGCGACAGGCTGAGCCTTGAAGTCGCGTTTTCGCGGACCGCCCGCAAAGGCTTTCCCAGCGCCACATATTGGCTGGCGCTCCAGCGTTCCAGGAAGTTCCGGTATTTCGGTGACAGGGGATTGCCCGACTGGCCGGTGGCGATAACGAAGCGCGAGGCGCGCGGGTCCTTGAGATCATAAATCGCGCGGTAGCCGGCGCCGTGGACATGTTTGAAGGGCGTCGCGGGATCGCTGAAACGCATGGCGCCGCGGTTCAGCGTCGCGTTGCCGCCGCCCGTCGCGACACGCAAATCGGCGATCCACTTGAGCACCGGCACATGGGTGAGAACGGGATGCGGAAAATGCGCCACGTGCACCGCATCCCAGCGCCATGCGGCAACGTCCGTGCCGTGGGCGGCCACCAGCCCCTTGACCGCCGTCTCCAGGGAACGGCGCAGGATATCGTCACAGGTCTCCGTGGCTTCCGATCTGGTGTCATCGCACCATGCCTGACGCCGGGTCAGCAGGGATTTCACCGCCAACGGCCGTGACCCCAGGAACGCCGGCAGGGCGTCGCCCAATTCGTCACCATAGAGCGCCTTGTTGAGGGCCAGCAACCAAGCTGAAAAGATCAGGGGTTCGGGGCGTTGGGCGGCCATCACGCCGTCCCAGTTGCGCAGCAGGGCCAAGGCACGGACGGCCGCGGCCCGTTCGGTTTTGACCTTCACCATCAGCGGTAAAAGGTCGCGGGCCATGGACGAAAACAGGTCGCGTTGCATGGCCTGGGCGCCCTTTACGGTGCGTCCGCGTCCGTCCTTCAACAGCCCGGAAATACGGTTGGCGCGGTACGGCGGCGCCCAGTCGAAGCCCAGGAAATGCGGATAATCTGGCGCCGATACGCGGTTATTGGCGTTTAGCAAGTGGTCCGATTTTGGGTTGATGACCTGGGGGAGATCGTCGACGGCCAAAAACCCGGTCCAATCGGTCTCGCCCGTCCAACCGGTGGTCGGCACGAAGCCCAGGCCTCGGCCCCGCGTCGGGACCCGGCCAGCCGCGATGAAACCAATGCGGCCGTCCTTGCCGGCGAAGAAGAAGTTTTGCTGCGGGGCGCGGAACAGGCGCAGCGCCGCCTTGAAGGCATTCCAGTCGGCGGCCCGAACCAAATCGTAGAAGGCATCCGCCGTGCGATCGCCGGGTTTTAGATAGGTTGCCGACAGGGCAACCACGTGGCCCTTACCGACCAGCGTCGCGGCGCCTGGCCGAAGATCCGAAATAACCGGCCCATGGCGGGTCGTTCGGACCTTCAGCGTCACATCGGCGCCACCGCGGACCTTGATCACTTCGTCGTGGACCCGGAAGGCGGCGTTGCCGTCCGGGGTCCGATAGCGGTCCGCTTCGTTGGCGTCGATCTGTTCGATGTACAAATCCTCAATGTCTGATTGTGTCGAGGTCATCCCCCAGGCGTGGGTACCGGTTTGCCCCAAAACAAAAAACGGCACGCCCGGCACGGTCGCCCCCATGGCCTGCCAATCCGGGGTTTCGACACGCGCCAGATACCATAGGATCGGCGCCGTGAACGCCAGGTGCGGATCGTTGGCCAGAATGGCGCCGCCCGCGTCCGTCGCGCCGCCCGCCACGGCCCAGGCGTTTGACGCGCCCTTCGGCCAGCCGAGCGGCCACGGCGGTAAGGTCTCAAGCCCGGCGACGAGATTGCCCGCCGCCTTGGCGATCGTCGTCAGGCCATCGGCCGGGTAGGCGGGCCAAAGTTCGCGCACCTTTTCCGGCGCCATGGTCTTGGCCAGCCGGGCGCGCAACACCTCGCCGCGCCAATTGCCCCCCAGCCGGGCCGCCATGATCTTGCCCCAGACCAGGGAATCGGCCGGTTTCCACGGTTCCGGGGTATAACGAAAAATCGCGAATTCAGGCGCCAACAAGCCAATATCGGCGCCGAGCCAATAATTGACGCCGCGGGCATAGGCTTGCAGCGCCGAGCGCACCGGTGGCGCTGAATCCTGAACCATCTTTTCCGCCAATTTGTAGAGCCCCAAGGTCCGCATCCACTTGTCCGTATCGACGATCTGGGCGCCCAGCACCTCGGCCAGACGGCCGGCGCCGAAACGCCGCATGGTCTCCATCTGCCAGAACCGGTCCTGGGCATGGGCGACACCCAGGGCGAAATAGGCGTCATCGTCGTTGGCGGCGGAAATATGCGGCACGCCGTCCCCGTCGCGCAAAATTTCCAATGGCTGGGCAATGCCGGCAACAGTCTTCTCACCGCTGGACCAGGGTAGCGACGTGGCCAGCCATCCGGCACCGGCCATCAAGATGACAATGACCAGCAGAACGACCCGCGAGATGATCTTGAAAGCTTTCAACCCGGCTCTCCGTCGGCCGCCCGATACACGTTCGATTGCGGCGTTCATTGCACCTGGGACGGACAACCATTATAAGCTTCGCCCAGGGAGATATGTCCTTGGGCAGGTTACTTCTTTTGCCCCGTATTATCATTTCGAATCTTTGGAGACATCTGCATGACCGGTCCACTTAACGGTATCCGCGTGTTCGATATGACCCGCATCCTTGCCGGCCCGTCTTGCACGCAGATGCTCGGCGATTTGGGCGCCGACGTGATCAAGATCGAACGGCCGGGCACGGGCGACGACACGCGGCGGTTCGCGCCGCCCTTTCTGCGCGATGGCGACGGCAATGACACCGGTGAAAGCGCCTATTTTTCCTGCGCCAACCGCAATAAACGATCCATGACGCTGGACGTCAACCACCCCACGGGCCAGCAACTGGCGCGCCGGATGATCGCAAAATGCGACGTATTCGCCGATAATTTCAAGACCGGTGGCTTGGCCAAATACGGCCTCGATTATGACGGCCTGAAGGATGACAATCCGGCCCTCATCTACTGTTCGATCACCGGCTTCGGCCAGACCGGACCCTACGCCAAGCGTCCCGGATACGACGTCTTGATCCAAGGCATGAGCGGTTTCATGAGCACCACCGGCAATCCCGACGGCGAGCCGCAGAAGGCCGGCATTCCGATCTCCGATCTGATTGCCGGCATGTATGCTGGCGTCGCCATCAACGCCGCATTGCGCCACCGCGAAGTCACCGGCGAGGGCCAATTCATTGACATCGGCATGCTGGATACGTCGGCCGCCATATTATCAATTATGGGCGCCAATTTCCTGGCCACCAATGAAGTGCCGAAACGGTTGGGTAACGCGCATCCCAATATCGTCCCCTACCAGTCGTTCCCGACGGCCGACGGCGACATCATCCTAGCGGTTGGCAATGACGGCCAGTTCGTGCGGTTCTGTGAATTTGCCGAATGCATGGAACTGGCCGAGGACGACCGCTTTTCGACCAACGGCGCGCGGGTCCGTAACCGGGCCGAACTGATCCCCATCCTGCGTGATATCGTCTCGCAAAAGCCATCGAAACATTGGCTCGACGGCCTGCAAGCCAGAAACGTTAGTTGCGGCCCCATCAACAATCTCGATCAGGTCTTCGACGACCCGCAGGTGAAAGCCCGCGAGATCAAACTGCACATGGACCATCCGGCAACCGGCACCGAGGGCCTCGACATGGTCGCCAGCCCCATGCGGCTGTCGGCAACGCCGCCGTCGTACCGCCATCCGCCGCCCCTGCTGGGGCAGCATACGGACGACATCCTGCGCGAGCTATTGGACGCCAGCGACGGCGACATTTCGACATGGCGCGCCGAAGGTGTCATTTGAGCATGCACCAACGCTCCTTCACCGTTGACGGCCCCGGCACGTTGATCGGCCGCACTATCGCCTACACGGAATGGGGGGCGGAGACGAACCCACGGGTTTTGGTTTGCGCCCACGGCCTGACCCGCGTCGGCCGCGATTTCGACGTCCTGGCGGGAGCCCTTTGCAGCGATTACCGCGTTATCTGCCCCGATGCCGCCGGGCGCGGCGCCAGCGGATGGCTGCCTGGCGCCGCGGACTATTCCTACGCCCAGTATCTGGCCGACACGGCGGCCTTGCTGGCCGAGATCGGCGCCACCGAAGTCGACTGGCTGGGCACCTCCATGGGCGGCTTTCTGGGCCTCATGCTGGCGGCGTCCAAATCATCGCCGATCCGGCGCATGGTGATGAACGACATCGGGCCGTTCCTGCCCCAGGCCTCATTGCTGCGAATTTCCGGCTATTTGTCAAAGGATCAGACCTTTGCCGATGTCGGCGAACTGGAATCTTACCTGCGGAAAATCCATGCCCCTTTCGGTGCGCTGACCGACAGCCAATGGCGTCACATGGCCGCACATAGCACCCGGCCGGCCGGTGAGGCTGCGGGCGGCGGCATTAAACTGCATTACGATCCCGCCATTGCCGAGGCGTTCAGCCTTGCCACCGGTGCCGATATTGATGTCTGGGGCCTGTGGGACAAGATCCGGTGTCCGGTTCTGGTGGTCCGCGGTCAGGAATCCGATTTGCTGCCGCGCGAAACGGCCCGTCAAATGACCGAACGGGGGCCGAAGGCCGCGTTGGTGGAAATCAGCGGTTGCGGCCACGCCCCGGCATTAATGGCGGATGACCAAATCACCGCGGTCCGCGACTGGCTACTGGACGGCTGATCGTAGGCGAAATGACCAGATGGTCGTGAAACGTATTGAAATGTAATGAAATTCGCTTCTCATTAAGATAGCGTTATATTCATAGCCCTACGAGATGAGGGCGCCGACGGCGCCGGCCAAGGGAAATTGAACATGTCACAATCGCTCGCGACCTCCGATAGCCACGATCTAACGACGACCCATCCCGGTAAAAACCTGGAAGATTTCGTCACCTTCTTCATCGAAGATCAGATGTTCGGCATTCCGGTCCTCAACGTCCAGGATATCCTGACGCCGGAAAACATTGCCGCCGTACCCCTGGCGCCGCCGGAAGTCACCGGCTCGATCAACCTGCGCGGCCGCATTGTCACAGTCATCGACGTTCGGGTTCGCCTGGGACTGAAGCCGAAGAACAAGAAATCGGGCGACAACATGGGCGTCACCGTCGAGCACGGACACGATCTCTATACCCTGTTGGTTGACCGCATCGGCGATGTCATGGGTTTGCCGAACGAACTGTTCGAACGCAATCCGGCAACCCTGGACCCGGTTTGGCGGGAATTCTCCAACGGCGTTTACCGCCTGGAAGACAACCTTTTGGTGGTGCTGGACATTGAGCGGCTGCTGAACCTGAGGGATTAATTAAGACCGGTTCCGGTGCCGTCTAACCGACCTTCAAAATATTTGCCGCATCGACGGCGCCGTAGGTCAGAATGCCGTCGGCGCCGGCGCGTTTGAAAGCGCTCAAGGTTTCCATCAGAACCTTATCATAATCCAGCCGACCGGCCTCGGCGGCGCCGCGTAGCATGGCGTATTCACCGGACACATTGTAGACGAAGGTCGGCATGGCGAAGGTTTCCTTGACCCGCCAGACGATGTCCAGATAGGGAAGCCCCGGCTTGACCATCACCATGTCGGCGCCTTCGGCGATATCCAGGGCCGTTTCGCGCAAGGCCTCATCGGTATTGCCGGGATCAATCTGGTAGGTCTTCTTGTCGCCCTTCAAAGCACCGCCGGAGCCGACCGCATCGCGGAACGGATCATAAAAGCCGGAGGCAAACTTGGCCGCATAGGACATAATCGCCGTATCTTGAAATCCGGCCTCATCAAGGGCGCCGCGGATCGCCGCGATGCGCCCGTCCATCATGTCCGAGGGCGCAATCACGTCGCAGCCGGCCTGGGTCTGAACCAGGGCCTGCTGACAAAGGATTTCCACGGTTTCGTCGTTGAGGATGATGCCGTCTTGGACCAGGCCGTCGTGACCGTCGGAATTAAACGGGTCCAGCGCCACGTCGCACATGATGCCGATGTCGGGCACAGCGGCCTTGATCTCACGCACCGCGCGGCAGACCAGGTTGTCCGGATTGACGGCTTCGCGGGCGTCCGGCGTCTTCAGGGCGTCGTCCGTATAGGGAAATACCGCGATCATTGGAATGCCCAAGTCCCGGGCGCCGCCGACGGCTTCCGCCAAAAGATCGACGCTCAGCCGATCAACCCCGGGCATCGACGTCACGGGCTGGCGTTGGTTGTCGCCGTCAACGACGAACACGGGCCAGATCAGGTCATCGGTGGAAAGCCGGGTTTCACGCACCAGACGGCGCAACCAATCGGTGCGACGATTGCGGCGCATGCGGGTCGTCGGAAAGCGGGCAGGGGGGAAAATATCGGTCACAATCGGTCCCGGTTCATGTCGCAAATGGAAGGCCGACAACGTCGCGGTCAAGGGCGCTTTTGTCAATATCGAAAGGCTGGGCCTTGGCCGCGCTGATGGGCTAGGATAGGCCCATGTCCGACGCTGCCGACGCGACACCGCGCCATCTGTTGTATTTCGCCGATCCCATGTGTTCATGGTGCTGGGGCTTTTCGCCGTCCGTTGATCGCCTGGTTGACGAACTGGCCGAAGTATTGCCGATACGGCCGATCATGGGCGGGCTCAGGCCGGGCACGACGGAGGCCTTGAATGAGCGCGGCAAGCAGGAGATCCGCGACCACTGGTCGCATGTCCACGACGCGTCGGGCCAGCCCTTCGATTTCGATTTCTTCCAGCGCGACGGTTTCATCTACGACACGGAACCGGCGTGCCGCGCCGTGGTCACGGCGCGGCGCCTGGACGCGACCAAGACATTGGCCATGCTGAAAGCCGTGCATCACGCGTTTTACGCCGAAAACCGCGATGTCACCGACTTGGATGAACTGGCCGCCGTTGCCGTCGACAACGGTTTCGACGCTGAAACCTTCCGCACCGCCTTTGACGACGTCGATACGGTGACCGAAACCCAAGGTGATTTCTGGCTTTCACAGGCCTCCGGCGTCACGGGATTTCCGACCCTGTTGGCGATCGAAGACGGCAAGGCCCGGATTGTCACCATCGGCTACCGTCCCTGGGAAGGCTTCGGCGACGCCTTGCGGGCCTGGGCAAGACCGATGCTCAACTAAGCGGCGGTCAGCCGGTGAGGTAATCGCGGATCGCCAAGCCCAGCGTAATCACGCCGACCGCGGCCAACAGCGCCAAGGCGGCGTTTCGAAAATGATGTTTGCCGCCCGCCGAAAAATACCGCGATCCAAGCCAGGTGGTACTGGCGTAGAGGGGAAACAGCACCAGGCCCAAAAGCAACACGTCACGCGTGAACAGTGCGTGATACCAAAGTGCCGGCAAGGAACATAACGCCAGGGCCGTCACAGCACCGATCACATTGGCCCGCTGCTGTTCCGGGGTTCCGGGCCGCGACAGGACAACGGCCACCACCGGCGGCCCGCCAATGCCGGCCGAACCCTGGATCAAACCGGCCGCCGTGCCGGCGCCCAGCAACACCAACAAACTGTCGCTGCCAAACCGCCACCCCCGGTAAAGCATCAGGACCATCCCCAGGACGGCAACCGAAATCGCCATTTTCATCACGGCGGGTTCAACAGAAACCAGCACCCAGGTGCCGAACGGGGCGGCCGCAAACGATGCCAGGCCGAAAGGAATGACAAAGGGCCGTTCCGCATGGCGCACGGCAACCGGCAACAGTTGGATCGTCGACGGCAAACCCGTCAGAACGGCGATGGGCACGGCGATCAGCGGGCCGAACACGGCACTAACCACCATAATGACGATCAAGGCACCGCCGAAACCAACGAACCCGCGGAGAAAGCCGGCGATCAGCAACGTCGCTGCGACCAACGCCAATTCCAGCACCGATACGGGCCCCAGCAAGGCCTCAAGTTCAGCGACCATGGGTATAGTCGTGAGCGTAAAGGGGTAAGGACATATGAAGCACCGTCCCACATCCGGCGGGCCGGCACCATCTTTCGAAAATCCGAACATTTCGTCACGTGAAGCGTGAAAACCGGTTTCACCCCGCCGCTTTCGGCCTATCATGGCAGCTGATCAGGAGACATCCATGGCGCAGCACATTGAATTCGCACGCAAGGGGCCGTTCGCCCACATCACATTGAATCGGCCGCGCGCCGGCAACCCCATCAATGACCCCATGCTGACCCGCTTGACCACCATCATGCAGGGATTGGCGGCCGAGGAGGACCTGCGCGGCGTGGTCTTGCGGGGCAAGGGCGCCGATTTCTGCGTCGGGCGGGAGCGGCCACCAGGAAAAGGCAAGAAAAAAGACAAGGGCAGCGGCCCACCTTCCGCCTATGCCCTGCATGGCCGGGTCATGGCCCGCATCTTGGCCGTCTACAAGGCTTTCCGCGATTGTCCGGCGCCGGTGATCAGTGTTGTGCAGGGCCGTGCCGTGGGCTTCGGATGCGCCTTGGTCGGTGGGTCGGACATCGCCATGGCGACCGAAAATGCGCGGTTTTCGCTGCCGGAAATGGCCCACGGCGTGGCCCCGACCCTGGCCATGTCGGCGCTCAACAGGGTTTCGCCGAAGGGGCTCGCGCAGATGGTCTATTCCATGGCCGAAGTCGACGCGCCGACCGCCCTGGCGATGGGGCTCGTTGGCCAGGTCGCGCCGGCGGCGGAACTCGACGATCAGGTGCAGGAACTGTTGGCCCGCCTGGCCAATTACGACACCCCACAAGTGCATGCCGTGAAGCGCTATCTGGCGCACGGATTGAACCTGCATTCCGAGGCGGCCTCGGATCTCGCCGGCTATACACTGGCGACCCTCAATACCCGGCCAAGGTAACCATTAGTTTTATTTTATATTAAATATTTCAATAACTTACGTGTATGTTCTCAGGTCATAATCTGCCTTGGCGGAGCGAATTTCAAGGCATCACGTTCGGGCAACCCGCCTGCGTTTCTAATTGCAATTCCTCTTAATTCGACAGAATCCAGCTTCTGTTTCAGGGCCCCGACACCGCGCACGCCGTGATCGTGCGGAGGTGCGGTCTTTGACGCCGGACCCGACGGTCAGCGACAAATGTATGTCGCATAACTACACAAGAATCGGGTGGCTTGTATGCGCCATCCCGGCGAGGCTGATTGCGCCGAATTAAGCGAAAACGAATGTCGCCGCCAACGCTGGGAATTCTATTTCTGCTGGCCTTTTCCGCATCGCAAGGGCTGCGTGATGCCTTGTTCGGCAATGTTTTCCAATCAGTTAGCTTTCTGTTGGTCGCGCTCTTGTCGTTTGGCACCGCGACTATGGTGTTCGCGGTTGCCGCCCACCTCAGGCGTCCGGTCGATCTGTCGCGCCTGATCACCATGCCCGACCGCCTCGGGGCACTGAATATGACAACGGCAGGGGCTTGGCTCAGTTTCTTCTTTGGCCTGACCTACCTGGAGCCGGCGGTCGTCGCGACATTGTTCAATGGGATCGGTCCGCTGACCGCCCTGGCCTTCAGCAATACAAAGCTCGGCGGACCAAACCCGCGGGTCATCGGATTTGAACGGCTGCTATATGCGGCTCTGGCTTTGACTTTGGGGACCCTGGTCATCGTCGTCCTGACGGACCGTTCGGGCTTGGCACTGACGGATTTGGCAGTGCAGAGCGCCGCCGTCGCCTGTGTCATGGCCGGCGGTGCGACCATTTCGCTCAGCCACACGATCGCGCGAAAGATGACCGACGCGGGCCTCGGCTCGGATACGGTCATGGGCTGGCGATTTTTGATGATCTTAATCGTCGCCGGTAATGGTGAATGGTGGGTCGGCGATCACGCATCGTGGCCCAACCTGAATGACGCCGTCGTTTTATCCTTAACTACTTTCACATTAATTATAATTCCGAGCTTCCTGTTGCAACTCGGAGTGGCGCGGGTCACGCCACTGACTGTCAACGTCATGCGGTCTTTGGGTCCGGTATTCGTTTTCGCCGTGCAGCAGGCGGACGGACGGTTGCAGTTTTCCGGTGCGACCCTGGTCTGTGTGCTGGCCTATTGCAGAATCGTCATGACCACCGCAATGCTTCGGGCGAAAAATGAACCGGCGCCACCCATGGACCGGAAATCAGCTGGTTAGCGTAAAACCCCCGAAGGGTTGCACCGTTCCATGTCATAACATCGAAATCGGTAACCCACGGGGACGAGCGGCGTCAATATTGTGGGGTTGATTGTGTGTGGGGCCATTGGATGCTGGCCGATACCAGGCGTTTCAATGGCGCACGCTGCGAACGACGGCCTCACAAAGACGGTGAAGCCCGACGCATTGCGCAAGGCCGCCAAGCTGCAGGCAAAATTGCGCCTTGACCGACCCAATGGCGATGGATTTTTGGTCGATAAATTTGCCATCGACAAGAATACGGGCGTGTGGATAACTATTCGTTGAAGAACATAAAATACTGAAGATAAAAACTGGACGATCTGGGGAAACGCGACGATGGCTCATAACAGACTTGGCCCGGCAGCTTTAAAAAATGCCTTTATCGGATTTCTGGCAGTATTTTTCATTGCCGGCGCGCTGCATCACGCGGCGCGGGCCGATGCCCCCAATTACCCGTACAACATCATCCCGGGCGGTCCCATCCACAAGCCCGCCACCGAGCAACCTGCCGCGCCGAGCGGGTCCGCGTCGCAACCCCAGCCCTATGCGGAACCCGTGCCCTTGGCACCCGCCTGGTCGCAGGCGCCAGCGCCAGCGCTGGCACCGGCAACGCCCGGCAGACCGCAGACACCAACACCGAAAAAACCATAGTTAGCGGTGATCGGCGCGGCGATCGGCAATTTCCGGGCACGGTATTGACACGGGCGCGCCGCGAATCGGTTTGAAAAACTGCGGCAATTCTCATGGCATCGCATGTCGCCATCAAGATAGAACCTGCCGGCGGCGCAATTCGAATGAGGCCGCCCTGTGCCTAGAATTTCCGGCGTAACGGCGCGGATTTGCACCGACTCCCGAAGATTGCCCGTTGATCGCCCCGAGGGGGGGAATTATAAATAATAACGATTCTAAGCTACACTTTGGCCATCGGGAACATGTCACACACGGCGTGAACCAGGATTAAAAAAAGGTTTCATCGCATCGTGACATGGCAGACTCAAACCAAGGCCATGAATTGGTCGCCAAGACCGGTTTCTTTACCGGCTTGCACAGCGGCATGGGGATCGCCGCCAAGGGTATGGTGGTGGCGTTCGTTGTCTTCACCGCGCTGAATGTGGAGTTCGCCAACGGCATTTATTCGGCGATCCGTGGCTGGATCGAGGCGACGCTCAGTTGGTATTACATCATCGCTGTCACCATCATGCTGTTCGTCTGCGTATATCTGATGATGAGCCGCTACGGCAATATCCGCCTGGGCGATGACGATTCCAGACCGGAGTTCTCGAATTTCTCATGGTTCGCCATGCTGTTCTCGGCCGGTGTCGGCATCGGCCTGCTGTTCTTCTCCATTGCCGAGCCGCTGTTCTATTTCGACAACACGGCACCCTGGAAATATCCGAACAATCCGTTTGCCGACCATGCCGGGGTGATTCAGCTTACCCAACAACGCGCTATACATGCCATGCGGGTCACCTAATACCAATGGGGGTTCCACGGCTGGTCGGTCTACGTGGATATTGGCCTTTGCCTGGCCTATTTCGGCTATCGCAAGAAACTGCCGTTTACCTTGCGTTCGGCGCTCTATCCGATCATTGGCGATAAAATTTACGGACCCATCGGTCATGCGGTCGATTTGCTGGCGGTGTTCGGCACCGTGTTCGGCGTCGCCACCTCATTAGGCCTTGGCGTCAGCCAGATGGCGACAGGGTTAAATGTGCTGTTTGGCGTCGATCCGGGGTTGACCACCCAGGTCATATTAATCGTCATCATTTCTATTGTCGCCACCATGTCGGCGGTTTCCGGCGTCGGCAATGGTATCCGGATCATTTCCGAATGGAACATCTACCTCAGTATCGTGCTGGTCGCCTTCTTCCTGTTCGGCGGCCCGACGAAGTGGCTGTTGGGCTTCTTCGTCACCTCCATCGGCGACTATTTGTGGAACGTCGTGCGGATGGGGTTCTGGACCGCCGGGGAAGCCGGCGACCGGGCCTGGCAGGGCGGCTGGACCATCTTCTACTGGGGCTGGTGGATTTCCTGGGCACCCTTCGTCGGCATGTTCATCGCGCGCATCTCGCGTGGCCGGCCGATTCGCGAATTCATGGTCGGCGTGATGTTCGTGCCGACCACCATCGCGTTTTTCTGGCTCTGTATCTTCGGCGGCAATGCGCTCCACATGGAACTCAATGCGTCGGGCGGCGTCGGCACTGCGGGCATTCTGGACCTGATCCGCAATTGGAGCTTGCCGGCCGGCCTTTACGGTACCATCGAACGGATGACAGATGTCGGCTGGCTGACCTGGGCCATGTCGGCGTTGGCGACGTTCCTGCGGGCGACGTGGTTCATCACATCGTCAGATTCCGGCACCTTGGTGATTACTACTATGCTGTCCATGGGTGACGACAACCCACCGCAGAAGTTCCGCATCATCTGGGGCATGGGCGAGGGCTTCGTCGCCGCCGTGTTGTTGATGGCCGGTGGCCTGAAGGCCCTGCAGACTGCTTCCATCGCTGCGGCCTTGCCGGTCAGCGTGATCATGTTGATGATGACCTGCGGCATCTGCAAATCGCTGAAGGAAGACCCCGGCGCGGCACCCGAACCGGAAGAGGAACAGGTCCCCGACGGGACGGTTATCAAGGGCGATCTGCACGCTTAGGCGAATCGCTTCCCATCCACCTTGCAAAGCCTGCGGCGGCCTCCGGTGCCGCAGGCTTTCTCTTAATGCGGGCCGAAAAGCGAGGGTCAGCATCAAATATCCAACTGTCGGTGAATTTTTACACCCAAAAAGCACCATCACCCGGTTATGATAGGGTCCTCAAAAACCGGAAGACAGAGTGGGCAACATGAGCGAACAACCCAACCCCTTCGTCAATGCGCTGTTGGTCTCGGTGATCGTGCTCGCGGTATTGGGCCCGGCGGGCTACTACGGCTTCACCATCCTCCGCGATACTGGCGGGGCACAGCAAGCGCCGGCGCAAACCGTTTTCATCGCCCTGAAGGATGAGACCATCGCCGAAATCCGCGCCGCCAAGACGGCTGCGATCGATGAAATCAAGTTACTGCGGGCCGACGTGGCGAAAGGTGCCGGCAATAATGGCCAAGCCGCGGCGTTGACCGACCTGACGAAAGCCGTTCAGTCCCTGCAGGCCGAACAGAAGACCATCGTCCAACGCCTGACCCGCCTTGATGAACGGCGCACCGTTGCCGCCGCCAAGCCTACTTTGCCGGCGCCCGTCGCCGCGCCGGCGCCACGCCCGATGATGATGCCGGAAGCCGAAGTAACGCGGACATTTTATTTCCCGCTTGGTGTTGCCCAAAGACCGAAAAATTACCACCAAGTGGCGAACGTTCTTCCCTGCCTGGCAAAACACGCCCGCAAGCGGCAATGCCGG
>Ga0114932_10003064_pt1 | contig 16833 bp, 12 predicted proteins | sample 2SBtaG_2_FD_87286 | JGI IMG/M metagenome (GOLD analysis project Ga0114932, IMG submission 87286) | Deep subsurface microbial communities from Kolumbo volcano to uncover new lineages of life (NeLLi) - 2SBTROV12_ACTIVE470 metaG | ecosystem: Environmental > Aquatic > Marine > Volcanic ... | reverse complement strand
GTTCGGATGGAGCCTGCAAATGGGTAACATGAGTGCCATCTATGAATACCTGGGTGCTTCCCCCGAACAGATTCCCGGATTATGGCTCGCCGCTCCCATGACCGGCTTGCTGGTACAACCCATCATCGGTTACCTGAGCGACCGTACCTGGCACCCGCGTTTAGGCCGCCGCAGGCCTTTTTTCCTGGTAGGTGCCATACTCAGCTCCCTGGCCCTGTTCATCATGCCCAATGCATCGGTGATATGGATGGCGGCAGGCATGTTGTGGATACTCGATTCCAGTATCAACATTACCATGGAACCCTTTCGCGCTTTTGTGGCCGATAACCTTGATGAGCAGCAAAGACCTTATGGTTTTGCCATGCAAAGCATGTTCATTGGACTGGCCTCTTTTATAGCAGGATACCTGCCGCAGAAACTGGTAGAATGGTTCGGCGTATCAAGAGATAAAGCAGGCGGAGCTATTCCGCAGAACATCATGCTCTCATTTTACATCGGTGGTTTTGTATTCCTGGTAGCTGTTTTATATACTGTGTTCCGGAGCAAGGAATACCCGCCGTCTGATCTGAACTGGCGCGCGAAAGTAAAAGAATCCAACAAAGGATTTGGCGGTGGCATCAAAGAGATCACTTCCTCCATTCTTCAAATGCCTGCTCAAATGAAAAGGCTGGCATTGGTGAACTTTATTACCTGGCCCGGGCTCTTTCTCATGTGGTTTTATTACAGCACAGGTGTAGCCGCAGAAATTTTTGGCGGTGATGCCAAAGGCAACAGCGAATTGTATACCCGTGGATTGGAATATGCCAACACCACTTCGGCCATTTTGAACCTGGTCACTTTTGCCTTTTCATTTTCACTGCCTTTTTGGGTAAAAAAAATGGGCAAGAAATATACGCACACCGCCTGTTTGCTATTGGGTGGCCTGGGATTAATTGCAGTGAACCATATCCATGAGCCGGCCTATCTCTATGTAGCGATGGGACTGGTAGGCATTGCCTGGGCTTCTATTTTATCTATGCCTTATTCCATGCTGGCTGGCTGTTTACCGGCCGATAAGATGGGTATTTACATGGGAGTTTTCAATTTCTTCATTGTATTGCCCGAGATCATCGCTTCATTGTTCTTTGGTAAGATCATGAATAACTTCCTTCATAACGACCGGTTGCTGGCAGTGCAGGTAGGTGGATGCATGCTATGTATTGCTGCCCTGGTATGTGCATTGGTGGTAAAAGAAAAAAAAGATTAAAACATGTACAAGAGAAAAACAATCCTGCTGGCACTGGCCTTTGGTGCCTGCATCATTGCTTATAGTCAGGACATACAGGTATATCCCACGAACTGGTTTACCGGTATGCAATGGAATAAAGTGCAGTTGGTCGTAAAAAGCACGCACGAAGGTTTCAGCAAAGAAAAGCCCGGCATTCAATACCCCGGTGTGCAATTGGTAAAAACGCATCAGTTAGAGAACAGCAAATACCTGGTGTTGGATCTGTCGATAGCTCCCACGGCCAAGCCTGGTATGGTGACCATTACTTTCAATGATGGCAACAACAAACACAGTATTCAATGGCCATTGAATACCAGACGGGAAGGCAACGGTAAAAAATTTGCGCAGGGAGTTACTGCTAAAGATTTTGTTTACCTGCTCATGCCTGACCGGTTCAGTAATGGGGATACGAAAAATGATCGCTTTGCTGATATGCGCGATACCAGTTGCGACCGAACCCAGTTACTGATGCGCCATGGTGGTGATATACAGGGCGTGACACAGCACCTCAACTACCTCAAAGAATTGGGTGTGACCACCGTGTGGATGACACCTGTAGTAGAAAATGATATGCCGCTTGAAAGAGAACCCAATGGCATGCTGAGCGGCTTTCATGGCTATTGGTTTACCGATCAGTACAAGATCGATAAACGTTACGGAGGAGAGGCAGCTTACCTGCAATTATCAGATGCACTCCATGCCAGGGGCATGAAACTCATACAGGATGCTGTGTATAATCATATCGGTATCAAACACTGGATAGTGATGGACCCGCCGGCAAAAGACTGGATCAATCAATGGCCTGCCTATACCGGCAGCAACCACCGTGATGAAGTGGTATTTGACAGATACGGCAGCGCCAAAGACAAAAAACAAATGCTCGACGGATGGTTTACCCCGCATTTGCCCGATGTGAACCAGCGTAATCCTTATGTAGCGAACTTTTTAATTCAGTATGCTATCTGGGCCACTGAAACATTCGGCATCGATGGCTGGAGGGTAGATACCTATAAGTATTGCGATGAAGCATTTCTCAACCGCATCAATGATGCTTTGTTGAAAGAATATCCCAACCTGACTGTGTTTGGTGAAGTGTGGTCCAACACCATCACTGGCAGCGCTTATTTTACGCGTAATAACCTGCAAGTGCCTTTCAAACACAACCTGCAGGGCGTTACAGATTTCCCGGTGAATTTTGCCATGCTGGCTACACTCAACCAGCCTTTTGGATGGACAGAAGGTGTGAACAAATTATACATGGCGCTGGCACAGGATATTTTATACAAAGACCCGTCGAAGAATTGCATCTTTCTCGATAACCACGATATGGATCGTTTTTATTCCGTGGCAGGAGAAGATATGAATCGTTACAAGCAAGGCATTGTATTATTACTCACCCTTCGTGGCATTCCGCAATTGTATTATGGAACAGAAATATTGATGAAGAATTTAAAGAACTCCAGTGATGCGATGGTACGCTTTGATTTTCCCGGTGGGTTTCCTGGCGACAAGGAAAATAAATTTGAAGCATCGGGCCGTTCGGAAAAAGAAAACGAAGCATTCAATTTTGTGAGCACGCTGGCGCATTATCGTCAAAATTCATCAGCGCTTACTATTGGGCATACCATGCAATACCTGCCTTTCGCTAATGGAGTGTATGTTTATTTCAGGTACAATACCAAGCAAACCATTATGTGTGTGCTCAATACCAGTGATAAGGAAGCTGCTATCGATTTTGATCAATTCCAGGAACGCACCAGGGGTTTTGCCAGGGGAAAAGACATTTTGACTGGTCAATCGTATAGCAATCATTTCTCTGTTGCTGCCAAAGGAACCATGGTGCTTGAATTACAGCCATAATAGTATCTTTAGAAGGCAAAATCTCCGGATACATGAACGAGGCCATTCTTTTTTCGGAAAGGCAGAAGTTCCGGCAGTGGTGGATGTGGCTGATACTTCTGCTCGCTAACGGACTCATGCTGTTTGCATTTTGCAAACAGATGGCCGGCGGAGCAACGTTGGAGAGTAAACCAGCCGGCAACGGCGGCCTGATCTTCAGCGTGGTGCTTACCCTGCTGGTTACTTTTCTTATTTCCCAGATTAGTCTCGATACTCAGGTGAGAAAAGATGGGATATATGTCCGTTTCTTCCCTTTCCGTCTTTCTTTCAAACAGTATAGTTGGACCCAGATTACCCGGGCCTATATCCGGGAATACAACCCATTAATGGAATATGGCGGATGGGGCATGCGATATGGCTTTTTCGGCAGGGGAAGGGCATTGAATGTGGTTGGCAATAAAGGCTTGCAACTTGAATTTACGGATGGCACCAAGCTGTTGATCGGAACACAGGAGCCTGCACAACTGGAGGCCGTTCTGCGGCAATTAGGGCGGCTTACGGTATAAAAAACTTCTTTTAAAAATACCTGTTATGGAAAACGTACCTGCTTATGTCGGAATTATTTTCGGCTTAACCACCTTGCTGACTATTTACTTCTTTGCACTGGCCACCACCCAAATGCGCCTGGTACTATCTATCTTGTTCATTTGGCTGGCTGCACAAGCTGTGATCAGCATCACCGGATTTTACTACCGGAACACCCATGCCCAACCACCGGCGTTTTTGTTGGCCACATTACCCAATATGTTGGTGATACTAGTTTTATTTATAACGAAATGGGGAAGAACTTTTATTGATGGTATGAATCTGAAACTGCTTACTATCCTGCACATCATCAGGATACCGGTTGAGATCGTATTGTTGTGGCTTTGCATGCATAAAGTAGTTCCGCAGATCATGACTTTTGAAGGCTGGAATTTCGACATACTATCCGGCATATCGGCACCGTTCATTTACTATATCGCTTTCCGCAAAGAGACATACAATAAATGGGTATTGTTGGTATGGAATATCATCTGCCTCATTTTGCTGATCAATATTGTCAGGATTGCGATTCTCTCTGCGCCATTCGCTTTCCAGCGTTTTGGGTTGGATCAACCGAATATCGCCGTACTGTATTTCCCCTATATCTGGCTTCCCGCCTGTGTGGTACCTGTGGTATTATTGTCGCACCTGGCATCCATAAGGCTATTATTGAAAAAAAACAAATAAAACTGACTGGATTTGTTTCTTTTAGCGAAAGCTGCGGCACATAAGCTTTTCTTACATTTTTCAACAATTGGTGCATAAGTCTGTCCGGCCATGTTAAGATTGATTTAGTAATGTTGCTATAGGATTGATGGTTGCGGTATAGTTGTTCTGCGTTTTACTGCATTAAAAGGGAATCCGGTGATGAATCCGGAACTATCCCCGTAGCTGTGAACCCGACGCCCCAGCGGGCATGTATCCCTGGAATCCAATCAGCCACTGTTCCTGCCAGCAGGAATGGGAAGGCTCCCAGGGATCGGGTAAGTCAGAAGACCTGCCATAGATCCAGGAATATTGTCGTGCTTTCGGGTGAAAAGCAAGACTGGTCATCAGTTGAGGAACCTTCTTCTCTTGTAATTGACCTGTCTCCCTAACCCAAGGCATCAGTAATAAAAACATTACTATGCAACAGGAAGAAATTTTATTGAAAGAAAATAAGGATCGCTTCGTGATCCTGCCCATCAATTATCCCAAAGTATGGGAACAGTATAAAAAACATGAAGCCAGTTTCTGGACCGCAGAAGAGATAGACCTGGGAGGTGACCTGAAAGACTGGCAATCGTTGAACGATGGAGAAAGACATTTCATCTCGCATGTACTGGCTTTTTTTGCTGCCAGTGATGGCATCGTGAACGAGAACCTGGCAGTGAATTTCATGAGTGAAGTCCAGTTGCCCGAAGCACGCTGCTTCTATGGTTTCCAGATCATGATGGAAAATATCCATTCCGAAACCTATGCTTTGCTGATAGATACTTATATCAAAGATCCTGTTCAGAAAGACAAATTGTTCCATGCCATCGACACCGTTCCCGCTGTGAAGAAAAAAGCAGAATGGGCTTTGCGCTGGATAGAGAACGGAAACTTTGCAGAAAGACTGGTAGCATTTGCGGCTGTGGAAGGCATTTTCTTCAGCGGCAGTTTCTGTTCTATTTTTTGGTTGAAGAAAAGAGGATTGATGCCGGGGCTCACCTTCAGTAATGAACTGATCAGTCGCGATGAAGGACTGCATTGCGAGTTCGCCTGCTTGTTGTACAGTATGCTGCAAAACAAATTATCACAGGAACAGGTATACGAGATCATCACGGATGCAGTAAAGATTGAAAAGGAGTTCATTACCGAAGCGTTGCCGGTAGACCTCATTGGCATGAATGCGCGGTTGATGCAGCAATACATTGAATTCGTAGCAGACCGTTGGGTAGCTGAACTGGGTTATCCCAAAATATTCAATGCATCCAATCCTTTCGATTTCATGGAAATGATTTCCCTGGAAGGGAAGACCAATTTCTTTGAAAAGAGGGTGGGAGACTACCAGAAAGCAGGGGTGCTCGCAGGTAAAGAAGCGCAGACATTTTCAACGGACGAAGACTTTTAGCACGTCATCCTGAGGTCGTCATCCTGAGGTCGTCATCCTGAGCGAACGAAGTGAGTCGAAGGACCTGCCACACATTCGGACAGATCCCTCGGCTGCGCTCGGGATAACGATGTAAAATGCTCGGGATGATGATAGGGTAAACAAAACAAACAATAACTCATTAAAATCATACAGTCATGCAGGTAATCAAGAGAAACGGAAAAAGAGAGAGCGTAAAGTTTGATAAGATCACAGCGCGCATTGAAAAATTATGTTATGGCCTCGACCGCCGGTTTGTGAATGCGGTGGATGTGGCTAAGAAAGTTATTGAAGGATTGTACGATGGAGTGGCTACCACAGAACTGGATAACCTGGCAGCAGAAACGGCGGCTTCGCTTACGGTAAAGCATCCAGATTATGCATTGCTGGCCAGCCGCATTGCCGTGAGCAACCTGCATAAAAATACCATCAAGCGGTTTTCCAAAGTGATGCAGCAATTGTATGAATGCACTGATACCAAAACAGGGAAACATCTTCCGCTGCTGGCAGATGATGTGTGGCAGATCATACAGGATAATGCAGAGCTGTTGGATTCTACTATTATATACGACAGGGATTATGGTTTTGATTATTTCGGATTTAAAACACTCGAAAAATCATACCTGCTCAAGATCGATGGCAAAGTAGCTGAACGTCCGCAACAAATGTATATGCGCGTGGCCATCGGTATCCACAAAAACGATATCGAAAGCGCCATCAAAACTTATCACCTGATGAGTGAAAGATGGTTTACGCATGCTACGCCTACTTTGTTCAATGCCGGAACACCCAAACCGCAGATGAGCAGTTGTTTTCTGCTGACCATGAAAGACGACAGCATTGAAGGTATTTACGATACCCTCAAACAAACTGCCCGTATCTCGCAAAGTGCCGGTGGCATTGGGCTGGCTATTCATGGCATACGTGCTACAGGCAGCTATATTGGCGGCACCAACGGCACCAGCAACGGCATCATTCCCATGCTGCGTGTCTTCAACGATACGGCCAGGTATGTAGACCAGGGCGGCGGCAAACGCAAAGGCGCTTTCGCCATTTACCTGGAGCCCTGGCACGCAGATGTGTTCGAGTTCCTTGATCTGCGTAAAAACCATGGGAAAGAAGAAATGCGTGCACGTGATCTTTTCTATGCGCTGTGGATACCCGACCTGTTCATGAAGCGTGTGGAGGCAGACGGAGAGTGGAGCTTATTTTGTCCGAATGAAGCGCCCGGATTACATGAATGCTGGGGCGATGCATTTGAAGAATTGTATACACGTTATGAAAAAGAAGGCAGGGCAAGAAGAACAGTGAAAGCACAGGAACTTTGGTTCGCCGTCCTCGATGCACAGATTGAAACGGGAACGCCTTACTTGCTGTATAAAGATGCCGCCAACGGCAAGAGCAACCAGCAGAACCTGGGAACCATCAAGAGCTCCAATCTCTGTACCGAGATCATGGAATATACTTCACCCGAAGAAGTAGCGGTGTGTAACCTGGCTTCATTGGCATTGCCCAAATATGTGATCAACGGACAGTTCGATCACCAGAAACTGTACGAGGTTACGTATGAAGCTACCAAAAACCTCAACCGGATCATAGACTACAACTATTATCCTGTTGAAGAAGCACGTACTTCGAATCTCAAACACCGTCCCATTGGCCTCGGCGTACAGGGACTGGCCGATGTATTCATCCTGTTGCGCCTTCCTTTTGAAAGTGATGAAGCAAAACAACTCAACAAAGAAATATTTGAGACCATTTATTTTGCTGCGATGACGGCCAGTAAAGACCTGGCTAAAGTAGAAGGCCCTTATGAAACCTATGCGGGCTCACCGGTATCGAAAGGTATTTTCCAATTCGATATGTGGAATGCAGAACCCACCCTTCGTTGGGATTGGTATACACTGAAAGCTGAAGTGCTGAAATACGGTGTTCGCAATTCATTGCTGGTAGCGCCTATGCCTACGGCTTCCACTTCACAGATACTGGGCAACAATGAATGCTTTGAGCCTTATACTTCCAATATATACGTGCGGCGTGTGTTGAGCGGAGAGTTCGTAGTGGTGAACAAACACCTCCTGCACGACCTGGTGTCACTGAATCTCTGGAACGACGACATGAAGAACGAGATCATGCTGCACAACGGCTCCATACAAAAGATCAATGGTATTCCCGATGATATCAAAGAAATCTATAAAACTGTTTGGGAGATCAAACAACGAGCGGTGATCGATATGGCGGCTGACAGGGGCGCTTATATCTGCCAATCACAGTCGCTCAACTTGTTTGTAGATGCGCCCACTACAGCCAAGCTCACTTCCATGCACTTCTACGCCTGGAGAAAAGGCTTGAAAACAGGCATGTATTACTTGCGTACCAAAGCCGCTTCGCAAGCTGTACAATTCACTGTAGAAAAGCAAGGAGGCAAATCGGTAGAGCCGTTGGTAGATACACATCAATTATCGGTGGTGGAAGGCAATGCTGCTCCCAGCGATCAATTGCTGAATGGCGGAACTTGCACAATGCAGGAAGGTTGTATTACATGTAGTGCGTAGGAAAGATATATTTTCTTACCTTCGCTTCAGTTCTTTTCTAATTTCTCCTATCGAAATAGATAAAGGTTCTTTCCATTATATGGAAGGATTAAAAGGGAATCATGTTTAAATCATGAGCTGTCCCGCAACTGTAAGCAGCGAGAATGTTTTATCCAATACATGTTCATTGTTCCGTAACGAGGAATGAGAAGAACGGATAAAATGCTGTAAGCCAGGAGACCTGCCTTATCTGATTTTGACAATGCTTTCGTGGATTGAAGTAGTGTCAGGTATTGATATGATAATAGTTGTGCATGCCGGGCATTCAAGTATCCGTGGAAGCTTCTATTATCTATATCTACCCAATTACTCATATCTGCAAACAGCATTACCCGGAGGTGATTGGAAAGCGTAACATTTTGTTTCACTTTTTAAAATCAAAAGGTAATGATTACCCACAACCTGGGCTACCCGAGGATTGGTAGCCGTCGAGAACTCAAGAAGGCCTGCGAACAATACTGGTCAGGCCGGATGACTGCACACGAATTGCACCAAGTAGCAAAAAGCATTCGCCAGGAAAACTGGCAGTTGCAACAAAAAGCAGGAATAGACCTGTTGCCCTGTAATGATTTTTCATTTTACGATCATGTGTTGGATACAACACTGATGGTGGGTGCTATTCCTGAGCGGTACCATGCGCTGGCGGCTGAGCAACAGCTCACAGAAACAGATTTGATGTTTGCTATGGCGCGAGGCTATCAAAAAAATGGTTACGATATTACAGCCATGGAAATGACTAAGTGGTTTGATACCAACTACCATTATATTGTTCCCGAATTTACTGCCAACCAGCGATTCAGCTTCTTTTCCGATAAAATAATTAAAGAGTTTAATGAAGCCAAACGGCAGGGGTTTTCCGTAAAACCGGTATTACTTGGTCCTATATCTTTTTTATTGCTGGGAAAAAAAAGGGGGAAAGACTTCCATAAACTTGACTTGATCAATAATCTACTGCCGGTTTACCTGGAAGTGTTGAAGACATTGGATAACAATGGTGTGCACTACATTCAATTCGATGAGCCATGTCTTTCTCTTGATCTTGGTGATAAGGAGCGGTCTGCTCTTGTAAAAGTGTATGATGCCATTCAGAAAGCATTCCCTTACCTGCATATTATTTTGGCGGGTTATTTTGAATGTTACGGAAATAATCTTGCAACTGTATTATCCTTGCCTATACAAACAATACATATCGATCTGATAAGATGCCCATTGCAACTAGATGATATATTAGCCACTGGCATTGCGAAAAAGAGAATCAACCTTTCGCTTGGTGTAGTGGATGGCAGGAATGTATGGAAGAATGATTTTGACGAATCATTAAAGCTGATCAATAAAGCAATGGATGCTGTTGGAAGTGAACGGGTATGGATAGCGCCATCCTGTTCACTACTGCACGTGCCGAACGATTTGGAACTGGAAACCGACGAACAATCCTTACCATTGATGGTGAAAGACTGGATGGCTTTTGCACGACAGAAGATAGGCGAAGTGGCCTTGCTGGCAAACCTTGCTTCTGAAAGTCCGTCTGATGAAGCTTTGCATCAGTTCGAACAAAACAGACAGTCTATGAATAACCGAAGAATATCTTCTTTCATTCACAAACAGAGCGTGAAGGAAAGAGCCAGATCGGTAGCGGAAAGAGATACGTACCGAGACAGCGTTTTTCAAGAAAGGAAGAAAAAACAAAACGAAGCACTACACTTGCCTTTATTCCCTACCACTACCATCGGGTCTTTTCCCCAAACTTCTGAAGTAAGAACATGGCGGTCTAAATGGAAAAAAGGAGAATTGAAAATAGAAGAATATGATGCTTTGTTGAAAGAAGCGACAAAAAATTCCATAGAGTGGCAGGAAAGCATAGGCATAGATGTATTGGTACATGGCGAGTTTGAGCGAAATGATATGGTTGAGTATTTTGGAGAACAACTGGAAGGATTTGTATTTACCCAGCATGGCTGGGTACAGAGTTATGGAAGCAGGTGTGTAAAACCTCCCATTATTGTAGGCGATGTTGAACGCAAAGCACCTATGACCCTCGATTATACGCAGTATGCGCAATCCCTTACCGTGAAACCTGTAAAAGGCATGTTGACAGGTCCTGTTACTATCCTGCAATGGAGTTTCGTGAGGAACGATCAGCCTCGCAGTGAGACTTGTTTGCAGATTGCGCTGGCTGTACGGGATGAAGTGGCCGATCTTGAAAAGGCTGGTATCCAGATTATCCAAATAGATGAACCAGCTATCCGGGAAGGGTTGCCATTACGCAAAGAAAACTGGGAGGCTTATTTAGACTGGGCGATAAAAGCATTCAAAGTGTCGTCATCAGGGGTGAAAGACGAAACCCAGATACATACACACATGTGCTACGCTGAGTTCAATGACATCATAGAAAGTATTGCTAAGATGGATGCGGACGTTATTACCATTGAAACCTCTCGTTCACAAATGGAGCTATTGGATGCTTTCGCGGTATTTAACTACCCGAATGATATAGGGCCCGGTGTATATGATATCCATTCTCCCCGGGTACCTTCCAAAGAAGAAATGATACAACTCATGCAAAAAGCAATGTCAGTGATACCGCTTCAGCAGCTTTGGGTAAACCCTGATTGTGGCTTGAAGACCAGGAACTGGGATGAAACCAAATTGGCACTTCAGGAAATGGTAGAAGCAGCAAGGTATTTGAGGGCTTTGTAAAATAGACAGTGTCTGATGTGCTAATTACTAAATTGGCTACATCAGACATTCCTTACCTTTACTCCATGTACAACTCGCTGGAATCCTGTTTGTCAGATCTCGAAAAGAACGGACACCTGGTAAGGGTCAAAGAAGCAATTGATCCTTACCTTGAAATGGCGGCGGTTCATCTCCGCGTGCATGAAGCAGGAGGACCGGCTTTATTGTTTGAAAATGTAAAAGGATCACGGTTCAGGGCCGCATCTAATATTTTCGGCACGCTGGATCGAAGCAAATTTATTTTCAGGGATACGCTGGAAAAAGTACAGCAATTGATAGCGCTCAAGAATGATCCGTTGAAAGCATTGAAACATCCTTTCAGTCATATTCAAACGGCGCTGGCGGCAGCCAAAGCTTTTCCTTTAAAGAACCCTTCTTCAAAACCTGTTTTATACGAAGAGATAAGACTATCCGATATCCCACAGGTACATCACTGGATCAAAGATGGCGGCGCTTTCATTACACTGCCGCAGGTGTACACCGAAGATGTGGATCAGCCGGGTATCATGCAATCGAACCTGGGCATGTATCGTATTCAATTATCGGGCAATGATTATGTGCCGGATAAAGAAGCAGGATTGCATTACCAGATACACAGGGGTATTGGTGTGCACCAGGCCAAAGCCAATCAAAAAGGCATTCCCTTAAAAGTAAGTTGTTTTGTTGGCGGGCCACCTGCACATACCGTGGCAGCGGTTATGCCATTGCCCGAAGGTATCAGTGAAATGACTTTTGCAGGTGTGTTGGGCGCCCGCAGGTTCCGTTATATTTACCAGGATGGTTATTGCATCAGTACCGATGCCGATTTTGTGATCACGGGTGAAGTGTATCCCGGCGAAAACAAACCCGAAGGACCTTTTGGTGATCACCTGGGCTATTACAGCCTCACGCATCCTTTCCCGGTGATGCGTGTACACAAAGTGTATGCGAAGAAAAATGCCATCTGGCCTTTTACTGTAGTAGGAAGACCTCCGCAGGAAGACACCAGCTTCGGGCAGTTGATCCATGAGATTACAGGCAATGCCATTCCCAAAGAAATTCCCGGCGTAAAAGAAATTCATGCAGTAGATGCCGCCGGCGTACATCCTTTATTGCTGGCCATTGGCAGCGAAAGGTACACGCCCTATATGCCCGTGAAACAACCGGCAGAACTGCTCACCATTGCCAATCATATCTTGGGAACAGGCCAGCTCAGTCTCGCCAAGTTCCTGTTCATCGTAGCAGATGATACAGGTCATTGCAGCACACATAAGGTAAGGGATTTTATGATGTATTTGTTGGAACGGATAGACCTTACACGCGACGCGCATTTTCATACCAATACCACCATCGACACACTGGATTATTCCGGAACGAGCCTCAATACCGGCAGTAAAGTGGTGCTGGCTGCTTGTGGCGAGATCAAACGAATACTTGATACAACCGTACCAACCCCAGTAAAAGACGTCCACATATTTTCACATCCTGAAATGGCTATGCCCGGTGTTCTTTGCCTGCAAGCCAAACCTTTTGTTGATTATGAAACGACGCAACAGGAAATAGAAATATTGAACCAGCAGTTGCAATTGCATGTAGACGAACTGAATGGTGTACCCATAATCGTATTGTGTGATGATGCAGCGTTCACAGCAGCTTCCATGCACAATTATCTTTGGGTTACTTTCACCCGCTGTAATCCATCGCACGATATTTATGGTATCGCCTCATTTACTGTGCATAAACATTGGGGATGTAAAGGACCACTGGTGATCGACGCGCGTATCAAGCCGCATCACGCACCACCACTCGAAAAAGATCCGGCTACCGAAAAAGCAATTGACAGGTTCTTTGCAAAAGGTGGAAGCCTCAATGGATATTAAGCTTTTGTTCTTGTTGAATGGGACCGAAGGGCCCGTATTTATGCTGCTGCTGACTGAAGGTATCGGCATAAGGACCAAAAGGATGATCGATGGGCTTTGATGCGATCACAGGCCAGTCTTTGACGAAATGCACTACAGGTCTCGGTTGCGAATTAACGAATGCCGCTACATCCCAGGCTTCCTCATCTTTCAACTCCGCAGTCTGGTAATTGATACCGAAAGGCATATTATCCTTCGCATACCCTGCAAAGGACGAAAGCCGGTAAAGACCTGCGGCCGTATTGTAGCTATGCGGCCCCCAAAGCGGGGGGTATACATACACAGACTGATCAGGTTGCATGATACCTTGTCCATCGGCCCCATGACAACGCTGGCATTTGGTTTCGTACACCTGTTTCCCTTTTTGCGGATCCGCGGCGCGGTTGAGATAGGCCAGTTTTTTGATGCCGCTGCCTGCAGGTGTTTTTCCTTTTGGTACGTCACGTCCCAGCCATTGCATGTAAGCGAGTATGGCTTTCATTTCGCGACCGGTACTATCCAACGGTTTTCCGTTGAGGCTCCTTGATAAGCAATCGTTCACGCGCTTTACCATGGTTTCCATACTACCACTCCTGGCCCTGAACCTGGGATAAGTAGCATATACACCGCTGTAATTGTTGCCCCATGGTTTGGTGCCCGCATCGAGATGGCAATTCTGGCAATTCATACCGTTGGTTTGTTGACGGATACTTCCTTTAGGGCCAAGGTAGGTAGCAGTATGCGCAATCAACTCCCTGCCATACCGGATCATATCGCCTTCGGGTGAATGGGGAATAGTACTGGTATCAGGGGCCTGCCATACGGCGGCGTCCTTTGTTTTTGCTTGAACAGGAGTTGGCGGTTCTTGCTTGTTGTTACGGCAGGAAAACATCACTACACTTGCCAATACAAGCGTAGTGATGTGGGATCTAAAAAAATGCATAAGCGTAATTCGATTCTTAGCCGGCAAAGCTATCCTACAAAACAATAAGCGCAACCATGTTCCTGCGCGCGGCCTACAGCCCACACGCCGGAAGGCATGGGTTGAATGCCGGGGAGCAGTCCGGACATCCAGTCTTTTTTAATTTCAGCAGGATCTTTGCTCATTCCCTGCGCCATAGCAGCGCTGTATACAGTCATGGCCATATCGCAAACGCCAAACATTACACCGCTTTCCTGTAATTGGTCGATGCCAATATCTACGCTGCCTATGCCTGGCACTTTATAATCTCCCGGCTGGGGTTTCCAGAAGGGGTTACGAACAGCAGGTGCTTTTGTTTTGGGGTCGTCTACTTTGAACATTTCCCCGAACTTATATTGTTCCCAAATGCGGTCTTCAAAAGCATAGGGAATGCCGGAGTGTCGAAGGATTACCACTACGTTGTTTTCTTTTTCCGGTGTACCGGTGGCCTGGTTGGTGAGCAGAAAGACCCTGGGCCATGCAAAGGGGAAAATTTCATGTGGAGCAGGTACGTCGAAAACGATCTTGTGTTTGCCTTTGAGCTTGCTGAACCATTCATCGGCTTCGCCGATCATTTCATTGTGGGTAGGGCTGGCAGCAGCGGCAAATGGGGTCACCAAAGAGCCAATGCCCATCGCAGCGGCGCTCGTGGCAATAGCTCCGATAAAGTTCCTTCGATCTGTACCCTGGGTAACAGTCTTGTTTTTCATAAAAAAGAAAGGTTTAGTTAGCAATGAAAATGAACAGATGCTGACACGTCGTTAAACCTTTTGTTGATGCTGAAAACACTTATGGGGGGAGATGGAAAACCTGCTTCACAAACGATTCACGCTTGTCAGATTTGCTTACTAACATAAGGTGTTTTTTCCTGACTTGCAATAGGCTGTCAGGGAAAAAAGCAAATTAAATGAAAGATTAATCTCAGAGATCAAACCGGATGCCCTGCGCCAGCGGCAGTTGAGTACTCCAGTTGATGGTGTTGGTTTGCCTGCGCATATAAGCTTTCCAGGCGTCGCTGCCACTCTCGCGGCCTCCGCCTGTTTCTTTTTCCCCGCCGAAAGCGCCGCCGATCTCTGCTCCGCTGGTGCCGATGTTGATATTGGCAATACCACAGTCACTACCCGCATGTGAAAGGAATTGCTCCGCCTCGCGCATATTCAGCGTCATGATGGCCGAGGAGAGACCTTGCGGAACGCCGTTTTGCAAGGCAATGGCTTCATCGATGGTGCGGTATTGCATCAGGTATAAAATAGGAGCGAAGGTTTCGTGCTGTACAATGGGGAAATCATTGGAAGCCTCGGCAATACAGGGTTTTACATAGCAGCCGCTTTCATAACCTGGGCCTGAAAGTACACCGCCCTCCACTACAAAACGGGCGCCTTGTTCGCGCGCCTGCTCAATGGACTGAAGATAAAGTGCTACTGCATCCTTATCAATCAATGGGCCTACATGGTTTGCGGTATCGAGCGGGTTACCAATGCGCAACTGCCCGTAAGCTTTCACCAGTTTTTGTTTGAAATTTTCATACACAGTTTCATGTATGATGAGGCGGCGGGTAGTAGTGCAACGCTGGCCGGCCGTACCCACAGCACCAAACAAAGCGCCCAATAATGCCATGTCAAGATCGGCATCTTTAGATATGATGATGGCATTGTTACCGCCCAGTTCCAATATGCTCCTGCCTAGTCTTGCTGCCACAGCAACATTCAATGCTTTGCCCATACGGGTGGAGCCGGTGGCCGATACCAATGGTATGCGTGTATCATGACTGATCCATTCTCCCACATTCCTGCCTCCCTGCACCAGGCAGTTAACGCCTTCGGGTACCTGGTTCTTTTTGAAAACAGTTGCTACGATGTGTTGTACGGCAATACCACATAGCGGTGTTTTCTCGCTGGGCTTCCATACGGTAGTGTTGCCGCAAACCCATGCCAGTGCTGCGTTCCAGCTCCATACCGCTACCGGGAAATTGAAGGCTGAAATGATACCGGTTACACCCAGCGGATGCCACTGTTCGTACATCCTGTGCAAAGGGCGCTCGCTGTGCATGGTAAGACCATATAATTGACGGGAAAGTCCCACTGCGAAATCACATATATCAATCATTTCCTGTACTTCGCCATATCCTTCCTGGAGACTTTTCCCCATTTCATAACTCACCAGCTTACCCAGCGGTTCTTTGAAAGTACGGAGTGCTTCTCCTACCTGGCGAACCACTTCGCCCCGTTTGGGCGCCGGCCACATGCGCCATTCATGGAAAGCCTTTACAGCTTTATCAATTACCTGATTATAAGTATGTTCATCAGCGGCAGTAACACTGCCGGTTTTAAGACCATCTACGGGAGAATAGGAATCGATGCGTTCGCCTTTGCTTTTGAGCCATTCTGAACCTGTTGAAACACCTGCATTTGCTGGTTGTATGCTCAATTTTTCGAGGAAATCCATAACCTGTATTTAAATAAAATTAGTCAATTCGGCAATTTGACAATTCGATAATGTGGGAAAGGGTCGAGAAATTTATTCTGATATTGCTAAGCAGGCAGGGAACCACAGCAATACTTGATTGCATTGTCAAATTGACGAATTGGCTAATTGACAAATTTAAAAAAGGTACCACATCCGTTGAGAACAACCTGTGATACCTTTTTATTATCTAAAACCCTGCATGAAACGCTTATTCAGCATTTTCAATGTAAAATTAAAGATTGATTAAAAGCGTACAAATCAATTAGGTGAGAATGGCGATTTTGTCGGGGAATCACTTGTTTTTGGAAATCATTAACAATTGGTCGTAGACCTGGCTGTAACTACTGCCGATGGGGATCTCTTTTCCGGCGATCCAGAGCTTGGTTTTGCTGAAT
>Ga0114932_10003061_pt1 | contig 16840 bp, 7 predicted proteins | sample 2SBtaG_2_FD_87286 | JGI IMG/M metagenome (GOLD analysis project Ga0114932, IMG submission 87286) | Deep subsurface microbial communities from Kolumbo volcano to uncover new lineages of life (NeLLi) - 2SBTROV12_ACTIVE470 metaG | ecosystem: Environmental > Aquatic > Marine > Volcanic ... | reverse complement strand
CGTCGGACGGCCAGATATTGCCACTGGAAAGGCTCACCCGTTCCATCTGGAACCGCGACTCGACATCACGATCCATCGGGCTGGTGATCGTGATCTCGCCCGCCGCATCAGCTCCCCCGTTGGGATCGGTCACCACCAATCGCCAGCCGACACCCTGCTCGACCGTGGCGGCCGACACGTCGACAGAGAATTCCACCGACGAACTGCCCGTAGCGGTCCGCACCGGCGTCAGTCGCGCCGACGCATCGCCGGGACCGTACAACGAGGCCACCAGCGAATCGCTCGCGCCCGACCACTCCATCTCAATCTCGATGGACCCCGGGACCACCACGTCAAAGAGCCTGGTGACGGCCGAGTCGTCGCCGGCCAGCGAGAACTGGGTGTCGCGTGTCCGGATCACCGGGGGCGCGGCGTAGTAAACCGGCTGGGCGGCGCCCACGGCCGCGTGGTTCATCCAGGCCACCACGTCATCGATGATGGCGTCGGAGGGATCGCCCAAGCTGACGACCGCCTGGTCCATCGCGTCAAACTGCGAGAGGATGCTTCCACCGAGGCTGGCCACGATCTGCTCGCGGACCGACCACGTGGGTGCCACGTCGTCAACGAAAGTGACGGTCAACTGGGCCGGCACGTAATCGCCCGTCTCGGCCCGCCGGGCCTGTGCCAAAATCAACTCGATGTCCAGGTCCGGACGCTGGAACTCGGTCGTATTCGACTCGATCACGGTGACATCGGCCGTCGGACTGTAGGCAGCCACGGACGACACGGAACCGGCCGGATCGCCACTCTCGAACGTGGCCATTCCCTGCCCATCGTTGATGATGGCATTGTTCGGATTGGACAACTGCAGGAAGAAGGTCGCCCCCGGATTGATGATCGCTCCCGAAATGGGCTCGACGATGACCGTCTTGTCGATCTCGCCAGGGGAAAACACAAGCGTCCCGCTGACCGCCGTATAATCGATTCCGTCCTTGGCAGTGCCATCGACGGTGGTGTAATCGATCGAGATGTCCCGGGAACTCCATTTCGTCAAATTGATGACGAACGGAATCTCGTTGCTGGTCGTGATCCCAAGTCCACCCAACTTGTTGACCAATTCGTCGGTGGTCGTAAACCGGGTCGCTGTCGGATCGATCACCTGCAAATTCGGCAACGAGGCACCACTTCCCACACCAAACGCTCGCAGGTCGATTCCCATTCCATTCAGGGTCGACACCTCGTCGGCATAGGCGCCGACATCCCACGGATCACCGTCAGAGAGAAAGACCAGCACGCCGGCTCCGGAAGCTGTACCCATTGTGGTGAAAAACGTCTGGGCCATTTGCAATGGTGGCTCGAATGCCGTCCCGCCTTGAGACTGCAAAGTGCGCAACTCGGCCTCGATGTCCTTCATACCATCCCCGTCGGCATCAGCCGTCGGGGTGGCCGAGAGTTGGATCCCGGCCGTCACGGGATCCATGTCCGATTGGTAGGAAAAACTATCAAACGCGATGATGCCAACATTCGCATCGACGCCGTCGGCAACCAACTGGTCATTCAGAGCAATGAAACCGGCAATCTCGGCATCCAGTACGGTGTCGGCTATACCGTCACTGTTAAGGTCGCCCACGGATGTTCCACCAAACAAACCGAAGGTGCTGCCAGAGATATCCACGATCATCAACACGTCGACCGTCGATGACGTGAATCCGACGGGATCGGTGATGAAGAATTCCGGCGGGGTGATCCCGGGTCCCGGACAGATGCTCTGCAGCAGGTCATCGCCGGTCTGGCCACTCATCCGGTCAGATCCACCGCCACCACACAGCGTGTCGTCGCCGGCCTGGCCGTTCATCGTGTCGTCGCTGTACAACCCGAACAGTTCGTCATTGCCGGAACCACCGAGAATCTTGTCGTCCCCGAAGTTCCCGTAGATCGTGTCGTTCCCAGCACTTCCCGAGAGCGTGTCGCCCAGGGGATCCAGTCCCACCGTTTCGACTTCCAGCGTCGCTTCGGCACTGACGCGGCCGAAATAGTCTTCCACCGTGTAGGTCGCAGTATCCAGTCCACTGAAACCGGGAAATGGCGTGAAGAGAACCAGCCCGTTCTCCTGCACATACGCTGTCCCGTTGGCCGGTTGGTTGATGATCTCGATGCTGTAGATATTGATCCCGCCATCGAAGTCGCTGTCGTTGGCCAGAACATTGACCAGTACCCGGTTCTCCTGGGTCGTCACCGCCGAGTCGTCATTCACCGTCGGAGGCTGGTTGCCGGCGGGCTCGGGAGTTCCCGGAGGCTGTGTCGCCTCCGGCGGCAGGTCCATCGTCACGCCCATGTCAGACATCGAGTAAATCAGGTCGTGTCCGGTTCCACCGCTGATCGAGTCAACGCCGCCGCCGCCCCGGATTACGTCGTCGCCGCCCTGCCCGTACAGGCTGTCGTCACCGGGTGAGTCAATGGCAACCGTCCAGTCACCGTAGACGATGTCGTTGCCACCGCCACCACGGATCGTGTCGTCACCAACATTGCCGATGAGACTGTCGGTACCCGAGGCGCCGTTGAGACTGTCGTCACCGACGTTTCCATCGAGCGTGTCCGGACCGTCGCCACCCAGCAGGGTGTCATTTCCGACGCCACCGTCGAGGGAATCCAGGCCGTTGCCACCCTCGAGCCTGTCGTCGAGCAAGCCACCGGTGATCGTGTCGTTTCCGTCACCACCGGACAGCGTGTCCGAACCGTCACCCCCGACAACCAAGTCGTTGCCATCGCCGGCATCGACCCATCCATCGGCGCCCAGGACCGTGATCGTGTCGTCCCCGTCCCCACCGGAGAGCGAGGAGACGAGGTCACCCGCACCCACCAGGGTGTCGTGACCATTGCCACCACGGACATCAACCGTCATCGGGTTGCCATCGATATCGGTCCAGGTGTAATCGGTCGACAGGACCCCCGAGAGATCCAGCACGTTGTCCAGATCGTCACCTTCCACAACCATCGACTGGACACTCGAGGCCGCAAAGGGGCCCACGTTCGCGTCGACAACACCGTTGACCGTCACCTCGACGTTGCTGAACAGGTCGGCTCCGATAGCAACCGATTCGCCATTGTCGGAGACCACGCTCAGTTCGCCGTCAATCAACAGCGTCGTCACCGACAGCAGGGTCCGATCTTCCAGGACCTCGGCCGTGGTCGGCCGCGGACTCTGGGTACGGGAAACCCGAGTGGATCGGAGAGTGCGGTTATTTCGCCGGGCCAAACGACGGCCACGACACAGGTAGGCGAGCCAGGATGTCAAGCGCACGGTTGTCGCTCCAGGGGATCACGCGCCACGTGGACGCGATGGTGGTCAATGTGGGTAGTCTCATGATGCTCACCTTCCCCTCGACCCCCTCACAGGGTCCCTCGTCAATCTGTTCGACTCCCCGGAGGGGCCCACAACAGTTCCGGCCCCTCATTGTGTCTTGCCGACCCCAAGCGACCCGACAAGACCCGCGTGACACGCCCACCCCACACCCACGACCCCCGCGACACGACCCACACAACCGGCACGACCCGAGCCGGACAACCAGCCGAATCGTCCGCGGTTGTTCGATTAGCAATCACCTCCGGTCCACAAACCTGTCGAGGCTGATCGTGTCATGGACGTCCGACACTGCTAGCATGGGACCGGTGAAGGGGGGCCCTGGCTCTGATGGACGACTCGTGGCAGCTGGTGATCCTCGCGGTACAACTGCTGTTCCTGGCAGTTGTGGCCGCCGTGGCCGTCTGGCCATTGGCCCGCAGCCTGGGCCGCACGCCCCTGGATCGCATGGCCGCGGTACTCCTGGTCGCTGTCGGGACCGTGGTCGCCGGCTGGACGCTCAAGGATCCGCCTGCCCGGCCCGCGATACTCGAGGCCGCCGAACTGGCCAGTGACAACTCCTCCCAACGTCGCCGAATCATCAAGGACCAACTGCTGCCCCGCCAGCTCAACGGTACCGAGTACGTCTCCTCGCAGACCTGTCGCAGTTGCCACCCCGGACAATTCTCCACCTGGCACCGCACCTTCCACCGCACCATGACCCAGGTCGCCGGGCCCGACTCGATTATTCCGGATCACTCCGGACAGTTCGACGGCGTCACGCTCCAATCACGTGGCCGCCAGTACGAACTCTCACGACGGGGAGACAAGTTCTGGGCCCGGATGGTCGATCCCGACTGGGATCGCGACCGACGGGCCCGCGGAATCAACGGCGACTCACCGGACCCACCAGTGGTCGATCGACAGATCGTGATGACCACCGGGTCACATCACCAGCAAACCTACTGGGTCGCCAGCCGCTGGGGCCTGGAACTGCTGCAGTTCCCCTGGGAATTCCACATCGCCGAGAAGCTGTGGTTCCCGACCGAGGATGCTGAACTCCGCGAGGAGTCCGCCGAACGGTACTCCGGACACTGGAATTCCAGTTGCATTCATTGCCACTCGGTCGCTCCCAACCCCGGCTTCCTCGAAGCCGGAGCTGCACGAGTCGTCTCGGACAACGCCCGGCCAGGACTCGCGATCCCCGGAATGGGACGTGCCAGCAGCAGCAGCACGCTCCGAACCGATTCTGCTGCACTGTTCAGCGAGGTGGCCGAACTGGGAATCAGTTGCGAGGCGTGCCATGGGCCTGCGGCCCGGCACGTCGCCCACCACCGCAACCCCGCCAACCGGCTTGCCAGCCGCTTCAACAACAAACCCGACCCGACTATCGTCAACCCCCGGCGATTGGACCACGTCCGGAGTTCCCAGATCTGCGGCCGTTGCCACGCACTGAAGATGCCCCACCAGCAGGAAAAACTCCTGAAGCAACGTGACCCCTTCCGGCCGGGCGACGACCTTGCCGAGCATTACCGTGTTGTCGACTTCGATGACCCCGTTCACCAGGCGATGAGCCAACAGGGTTCACACCTCTACTGGAACGATGGCTCGTGCCGGCTGGGTGGTCGTGAATTCCTGGGACAAATTGCCTCGAAGTGTTACACCCAGGGACAGATGTCATGCCTCTCGTGTCACGCCATGCACGACAGCGACCCCAACGACCAGTTGACCGCCGGCATGCGAAGCGACCGGGCCTGCGTACAATGTCACACCGAATACACCGGCGACAGGCTGACCCAGCACACGCACCACGCCGGAGGTTCCTCCGGCAGCCGTTGCTACAACTGCCACATGCCCCACACCTCCTACGCCCTGTTCACCGCCATCCGTATCCACCGGATCAAGTCGCCCGAGGTGCTGCCCGTCGAACACGCCAACCAGCCCAACGCCTGCAACCTCTGTCACCTCGACAAGTCACTCGATTGGACCAGCAATTGGATGCAGGAATGGTTCGGCCACAAACCGACCCAACTCGACACCGAGGAACGTGAACTTTCGGCCGGTGTTCTCTGGATGATGCGAGGTGACGCCGCTCTACGCGCGATCACTGCCTGGCACACCGGCTGGGGTCCGTCACAGGAGGCCACCGGTGGGGCGGACTGGTCGGCACCGTTACTCGCCCGTTTGCTCGAAGATTCCTACTCGGCCATCCGTTTCATCTCGTGGCGCAATCTGAAGGCATTGCCGGAATTCAGCCAACTGAAGTACAACTTTGTCGGCCCGCCGGCCCAGCGATCCGAGGCGATGAAGAACGTGCTCGACCACTGGCAACAATCGCACCCCGACGTGCCCGACTCGCTGCCGGTGACCAATGACGGCCAGTTGGATATCGACCGACTGGCCGACCTGTGGAAGCGACGCGACCAACGTCCCGTGGAGATTCCCGAATGACTGACCCGACAGAAGCCCGCGGCGCCATCGTGACACGTCACATGGTCATCGGCTGGTGGAGCCTCCTGATCTTTGTAGCACTCGGGCTGGTTCTCGAATCGATGCATGGCTTCAAGGTCGCCTGGTATGTCAACTCGGGTGAACCTGAAACCACCCGGCTGATGATGAGACTCGCCCACGCACACGGCACCTTCCTGTCGCTGGTGCACCTGGCCTTTGCCTGGACCGTCTCCCAGGCCACCGGGTTCCAGGGTCGGTCCCGCTCGGTCGCTTCTCGAAGCGTGCAGGCGGCTGGCATCCTGGTGCCTGCCGGTTTTCTGCTGGCCGGGCTACCCGGATTCGTAAAAACCGGAGGACTCAGGCTCGGCGTCCTGGGCGGTGACCCGGGACTGGGCATCGTGCTGGTGCCCATCGGAGCCCTGTTGCTGATCCTGGCCCTGTACCTCGTGGCACGCGGGGCCTCGACCACTCCCGAATAACCACGCCGTCGTCGGTCCGAATCGGTCACGAATCCCGAAATGATCGTGACACGCTGACAGTCACTCGGGAACCATCACCTCGCGATAATCGCGTTCCAGCAGCAGTTTTTCGGTCCGCTTGCGGTCCAGGCCCTCGCCGGGAATCACCACCGTCCGCCTGGCAAGGTCCGGGTCCAGTCCGCTTGACTCCGACGCCCACTCGCGCCGCACCCTGGTCCAGACCGCCTCACGACTCGATCGCGTGCCCACGTAGTCGAACTCCAACTCGCGATAACGTGGATCACTCTTGAGTGCCTGCCACGCCGCCCAGCGATTGACCGAGTAGGCATCGTCGAGTTGATCTGCCAGGTGAGGCACCAGCCAATCGCTGCCCGAGGCATCCCGGGCCGGTTGCCAGCCGGCATGCCAGGTGGCCAACACGCGCTGGATCGGATCACCCTGCAATACCAGCAGCACCCAGTTGGACACGGTTTCCTCGATCTCAACCAGGTCGGCCGGCTTGTGACCGTACCATTCGACCAACCGCTCCGACGCCCAGCGAGACGAACGATCCAGGTGGCACAAGTTGCAGGCGTTGGGGCGTCCCCCGCCGCGAATCGTCCCCACCTTGGGACTGTCGACACGGTGACTGCGAATCGCTCCGAGCAACGCGTACGAGGTGTGCGGCATGTGGCAGTTGTAACAACGGCTGCCGGTCGACCCCGAAGAGTGATGCGTGTGCTCGGTCAACCTGCTGCCGGTGTACTCCTTGTGACACTGCACACAGGCCCGATCACCATCCATTTTTTCTGCCAGCTGGTCCGCCGGCGGGGCGTCGTGCATCGAGTGGCACGACAGGCAGGACGCCTGGCCCTTGGTGAAACACTTCGAGTCCACCAGCCCCAGGTACTCCCGACCACCGACCCAGCAGGTCCCATCGAGCCAGTAGACAGGAGTGCCACGCCGCTCCCTCTGGGTATGCAACTGGCTGTCGAACCGCACCAGGTTGTAGGCCGTCGACAACTCGTCACCGGGCCGGTACTTGTAGCCATTCGCCAGGAACTTGTCCTGGTCAGGTGGAACAAACGTACTGTGACACTGACCACAAACCCGCGATGCGCCCCGGTGATCGAGTCTCGCGGGGTTGATGATCGTGGGGTCGCCGACATCAGTCGCGACCACCCGCCGGGCACTCGCGGTCGGTCCAGCGGCCGCGTGGCGTGCAACATGCTCGCGACCCGCTCCATGACAGGCCTCGCAACTCACTCCCAGTTCGGCAACCGCGGTCTGCACCGCCTGGGTTTTCTGATTCATCCCCGGAGTCCCGCCGGTGCTGTGACACGACAGGCAATTGTCGTTCCAGACCATGAAGTGCCGTGACGAGCCCGGTGGCTCCAAAAAAGCATCTTCCCGGGGAATCCATCGCTTCTCGGCCAGGTGGTAGTACCAGGGAATCTGTCGCAGCAGGTTTCCACGACCACCGGGAATCCAGAATCCCTGCATGTGATGCGACCCGGTGGTCATGACCACCGGGCGAGTGACCCGGTGTTGCTCGGATTCGCGGTCGATGATGGAGTCGTCTATCTCGTCACGAATCTGGCTCGACTCCCAATCAGGATCGACCAGGCTGACTGCAAAACGGTCTCCGGCCTGCGACAACTCGTAACGACGTCCACGTGATTCGAGCGTGACTCCGTCGAAAGGAGCCAGTACGGTCTCCGACGATGCCTCCTGGGTCATCGTACGATGAAAAGTCTGGTGCCAGCTTGCGTGGTTTTTCTGGTGGCATTCACGGCACGCCGATGATCCAACAAAGTCACCCCGGGGGCCAATCACCGGCAGGGGATCCGAAGCCACCGTGGGAATCGTCTCATGTCGAACATCCAGGTACCAATTCCGCCACACCAATCCCCCGACGACCAACACGGCCATCGACGCCAACGCCCCCACCAACAATTTCCCACGAATCCCCACCGACCACTTCTCCGGTCACGACCTCGGACGAAACTCCCTTGGATTGTATCGGCACCAATGACCAACAGATGCCACACGGTGTCCGACAACAGCCGAATCGGATCATAGGCACACCGCGTGTGTCGTTGCCGCGGTTTCCAGCCAACCGGTAGAATCAATCCTGTGAGTTTTTCCATAGGTATGCACAACGTGGTCCGGCCCCTCGCGCTGATCGGTACGCTTCTGGCCCTGGCCACCTCACCCGGCCAGGCGGCCCCTCCGTCCTTGCCCCCTGCGGCCAAACAGAAGATCGACTTCGAACGGGACATCCGCCCGATTTTTCTACGCCACTGCTTCTCGTGTCACGGCCCCAAGCGACAGGAGAGCGATTACCGGCTCGATCGTGCCGGCGTGGCGATTTCCGGAGGCGACCGCGGCAACAACCCGATACGGCCGGGAAAAAGCACCGCCAGTCCATTGCTCAAGTATGTCGCCGGAATCGATCCCGACACGAAGATGCCTCCAAAGGGGCCGGGGCTGAACACGAGGCAAATCGCCCTGCTCCGAGCCTGGATCGACCAGGGGGCCCGATTTCCTCGCTCGGCGTACACCACGCCACAGAAAACATCGCACTGGGCTTTCCAGCCGTTGTCACATGCCAAGCCTCCCGAGATCACCGGTGGTTCCAATCCGATCGACGCGTTCGTCGGTCGACAACTCGCAAAAAGTGGCCTGGCCTTCTCGCCGCGAGCCGACGCCAGGACACTCGTGCGTCGACTCCACCTCGTTCTGCTCGGACTGCCCCCCTCACCCGAGACGGTCGATGCATTTGTCAACGACGACCGGCCCGAGGCCTGGGAGCAACTGGTCGACCGTGTCCTGGCACACCCGCATTACGGCGAACGCTGGGCCCGACACTGGCTGGACGTCGTGCGATTCGCCGAATCGCACGGATTCGAGACCAACCGCGAACGGACCAATGCCTGGCACTTCCGCGACTGGTGTATCAGTGCACTCAATGCCGACATGCCCTACGACCGTTTCGTCGTGTCTCAGATCGCCGGCGACGCCATCGGTGAAGGGGCGGCAACGGGGTTCCTTGTGGCCGGCCCCTATGACCTGGTCAAGAGCCCGGATGTGTCACTGACCCTGGCTCAACGCCAGGACGAACTGGCCGACATGGTCAACACCACCGGCACCGCCTTCCTGGGTCTCACGCTGGGTTGTGCACGTTGTCACGACCACAAGTTTGACCCGGTGCCCCAGGTCGACTACTACGCCCTGGCTGCCGTGTTCGCGGGAGTCCGCCATTCCGACCGCCCGCTGTCCTTGCCCATCCCGGACTCGCAAATTGCCCAACTCCGCGACAAGTTGAAGAACCAACAACGCCAACTCACCGGATTACTCGACCAACTCCGGCCACCGGTCAACACCGGCCGCAACATCGAGAGATTTCGACCTGTCCGAGCCCGGTTTGTCCGTTTCACCATCCGCAACACCAATAGCAGTGAACCGTGCCTCGACGAACTGGAAATCTACACCGCGGCTGGGCCCGGTCGCCCCGCTCGCAACGTGGCTCTCGCCAGTCAAGGCGCCAAGGCCACCAGTTCGGGAAACTACGGTCCCCACCCCTTCCACAAGCTGGCCCACATCAACGACGGCCGTTACGGCAACAGTCACAGTTGGATTTCCAACCAGGCCGGCCGAGGCTGGGTCCAACTGGAACTGCCGGAAACCGTCATCATCGACCGCATCGAATGGGGCCGCGACCGGCAACAGAAGTTTCACGACCGCTTGCCGACCCGGTACTGGATCGAGGTGGCCGAAAAACCCGGGCAGTGGCAAGAGATCGCCGGCATTGCCGACCGGGCCCCATTCGGAGCCCCCAGTACCAGTTCACCCGACACCCTTTTCCGTAACGACCTCAGACGCCAATCGGCCCTGGCCCGTGGAATCCAGCGACAAGTCGGCCTGGCCCAGTCTCAGATCAAGACCCTGTCAAATGGCCCGACCGCGTACGTCGGCCGTTTCGACAACCCGCCGGTCACCCATCGACTCTATCGGGGAGACGCCCAATCTCCGCGAGAAGCCATTGCCCCCGGCGGACTCAGCCTGCTGGCTCCTCCCGCCATGGCAATGAACGAACCGGAACAGTCGCGACGGCTCAAGCTGGCCCGCTGGATGGTCCGGACCGACAACCCACTGACACCGAGAGTGATCGCCAACCGCCTGTGGCACTACCACTTTGGGAGCGGGCTGGTCACCACGCCCGGTGACCTCGGAGCCAATGGCACCCGACCGTCTCACCCCGACCTGCTCGACTGGATGGCTACACGGATGTCACGGAGTGAGTGGTCACTGAAATCGATGCACCGCCAGATTCTCACCTCGCGAACATGGTGCCAGTCAAGTCGGCCACGCGAACAAGCCCTCGCGATCGACGCGGGCACTCGCCTGTTGTGGAGATTTCCGCCGCGTCGATTGTCGGCCGAGGCGATCCGCGACAGCATGCTCGTCGCCAGCGGATCAATCGACCGCCGGATGGGTGGTCCCGGGTTCAAGGTCTTCGAAATCGTGATGGAGAATGTGCGGCACTATTTCCCCAGGAAAACCTACACCGTCAACGAGTGGCGACGGATGGTGTACATGACCAAGATCCGCCAGGAACAGGACGAGGTGTTCGGCGCTTTCGACTGCCCCGATGGAAACCAGGTCATCGCACGCCGCAGCCAGTCGACCACTCCACTGCAGGCACTGGGACTGCTCAATGGGAACTTCGTCCTGCAACAGTCTCAACGACTGGCCCGACGGTGTGAAACCGACACGCCGACCGGAACCACACACGATCGAGTCACCCGGGCCATCCGCCTGGTCTATGGTCGCCTGCCCACACCCGTTGAACTGAAGGCCGGTGAACAACTGGCCCGGCAACACGGGATACCCGCACTCGCCCGCGCGCTGCTCAACTCCAACGAATTTCTCTGGCTCCCCTGATCCCCGTCCCCCTGCCGGACCACCTCACTGGTCACCTCCAAACATGCTCCCTCACTCGCACACCAACCGTCGCGGATTCCTGGGCAATTCGGCCACCCTGCTGGGGTCAACCGCATTGGCCACTCTTCTCGCGCGCGACGACGCGACCGCCGCCCCGGGACCAATCGCACCGTCGATCAATGCGGGCCAGCCGCACGCGGCACGACACGCCCACTTTGGTCCCCGCGCCCGCCAGGTCGTGATGATCTTTTGTAGCGGAGGCTTCAGTCCACTCGACTCGTTCGACTACAAGCCCGAACTTGTCCGCCGTCACGGCGAGGCACTCCCCGGCAAGAACCTGATCACCTTCCAGGGTGAACAGGGCAGCCTGACTCGCCCGCTGTATCCGTTCCGCCCCCGGGGGGAAAGCGGCAAGATGGTCTCGACCCTCGTCGACCACCTGGGAGAACACGCCGATGAGATGTGCTTCTTGCACTCGGTGACCACCAAGACCAACACCCACGGTCCGGCCGAAAACGTGATGTCCACCGGCTTCACGCTGGATGGTTTTCCCAGCATCGGCGCCTGGATGAGCTACGCACTGGGAAGCGAAGCCGACAATCTTCCCGCTTTCGTCGCCATCCCCGACCCGCGGGGCAAACCCCAGTCCAGCGTCAACAACTGGGGGCCCGGTTTTCTGCCCGCGGCATTCCAGGGCACCGATTTCAACGCCGCCAGTCCGATCCGAAACCTGGCGAGACCCGGTTCGGTGTCCCCGGCCGCCGACACCGCCACGCGGCGTTTCCTCGACACGCTCAACCAGAAACATCTCGACCGCTTCCCGGGCGACTCACAACTGGCGGCTCGCATCGCCAGCTACCAACTCGCGGCACGCATGCAACTCTCGATCCCCAGGATCACGGATCTCTCTACCGAATCCCGCTCAATGATCCGTCTCTACGGGGCCGACTCGCCCAATCAACTCAAGGCCGCCTTCGCCCGAAACTGCCTGCTCGCCCGGCGACTGGTCGAACAGGGTGTCCGCTTCATCCAACTCTTCAATGGCAGTTACCAGACCGGCGGCGAGGGGACCAGCAACTGGGACGGGCACAAGAAACTCAAGGTCCAGTACGATGTCCACGGGCCGATTCTCGATCAACCGGCCGCCGGACTGCTCGCCGATCTCAAGCAACGCGGCCTGCTGGAAGACACCCTCGTGGTTTTCTGCAGTGAATTCGGCCGGATGCCCACGTTCCAGAAAGGGGCCAGTGGCCGAGACCACAACCCCGACGGGTTCACCGTCTGGATGGCTGGAGCCGGCGTCAAAGCTCCGTTTTCCTTTGGAGCCACCGATCCGTTCGGGCATCGGGCCGTCGAACGACCGATCAGCGTCCACGACCTCCATGCCACCATCCTGCACCTCGCCGGACTGGATCACCGACGCCTGAGTTTTTACCACAACGGGATCCAGAGACGGCTGACCGATGTCCACGGCCACGTGGTTCAAGAAGTGCTCGCCTAGCTTACCTTGACCGCCACAGTGCTCGTGCTTTCCCGAAAACCCCCGGGTTTCGGTTCGGCAAAAAACTTGAGATTCTCACGTTGATGTCGTGGCAATCCGGACTCCGTCTGGGATACCATGCGGCGTGATGGTGAAGCCGTTTTGTTCGTGGGAGTTTCTCTAAAACAGTCAGAGTTTTCTTCCCCGCCAATGTGGGGCAACAGGTCGCGACCAATTCTGGTGCCCGGTCGACTTGCTGCCTCGTGCACGGCTTGTCCCTTTTGTGTTTTTCCTCGAAACCTGTTTCCAGGGCACCAAAGGAGTTCTCCGATGCCACAAGGCCAAATCAAAACGCTGACCGATCGTGGGTTTGGATTCATAGCCGGCGAAGGAACTGACGTCTTTTTCCACATGTCCACCATGGAGAACGGCAGTCAATTCGAAATGCTGCAAGAAGGGCAGACGGTCGAGTACGAATCCGAGCCCGGCGACCGGGGTCCCCGCGCGACAATGGTTCGCGTCATCCCGGCCGAGTAGAGACACGTCGACCGCACGAATTGTTCGATCCACCACGGCTCGAGCCGGGGACCGGTTCGGCCCGGGGACGTGTGACCATGGCCCCGGCCGGAGTCTCACCCGATTCCAGCCAGCTAGGTCAGTTCGTGGATCGGACGGCCACTGCCAACGATGCTGACCGGGCGACCGCTGGCGTCTTCGTAATGAGTCCCCAGCGAGATGCCCATCACGTTGTAGATGGTGGCCAGCACATCCAGCGGAGAACTGGGCCGCTCTTGGACTCCGCCCCCGTGCCGTTCGCTCGCCCCGACGTTGCGTCCTCCAACAATGCCGCCACCGGCGAGCATCACCGTGAAACAGTTTGACCAGTGGTCACGGCCAGCATGACCGTTGATCAGCGGTGTTCGACCAAATTCGCCGGCACAGTACACCAGCGTGTTATCGAGCATTCCCCGTTCATCGAGATCCTCGATCAAGGTGGCCATCGCCGCGTCCAGTGGCGGCAGGTGTTGCTCGAGATTCGGATGCACGTCGTTGTGATGGTCCCAGTAACCGGTATTCACCGTCACCACCCGGGCACCCGCCTCGACAAGGCGTCTGGCCAATAACGCACTCTGACCGTACTGGTGCCGTCCGTATCGGGCTCGCAGTGCATCCGGCTCCGAATCAATCTCGAACGCCTTGCGGACCTCCTCGCCCGTGACCATTTCCAGTGCCTTCGCCTTGAATGCATCCAGCCCGTCCATCACGCCGGTGCGATCAATGTCGCGACGCAGCGAATCGAAACGGGTCAGCAGGTCACGACGCTTACGGACGTTGGCCAGTTCCAGGCCGCCGGGAAGGGCCAGGTTGGGCACCTTGAAGTTCTTGCTGTTCGGATCGGCCCCCACCTCAAACGGATCGAAAGACGCCCCCAGGTAGACCGACTTCTGGTACCCGAATGCCTCGGCCTTGGGAACCGCGATGTAGGCCGGCATGTGGGGTGAGCGAGCCCCAAGAGCCTTGTTGATCACGGAACCGAATGACGGGTACTGGGCAGCAATCCTCGCCAGTGTCGGACCGAAATATCCCGTCTGCATCCAGTGTGCCGACGGGGCATGAATCCCGTTTTCGTGGTGCACGCTACGGACCTGGGCGATCTTGTCCATCACCCGCGCCTGCCTGGCAAATCGCTCTCCGACAATCGTTCCCGGCACGTTGGTCTTGATCGGCCGGTACGGCCCCCGGTACTCGGCCGGCGAGTCCGGCTTCATGTCGTACGTGTCCTGCTGGCTCATCCCCCCATGAGTCCAGAAGACGATCAACGACTTCCCGCGGTCACGGGTCCCGTCATCCGCCGTCGCTTCACGCTCGAGCAAGCTGGAGAGGCCCAGTCCCAGCAAAGGAGCCCCCACCTGCAGGAAGTTGCGGCGAGAGAGGCCATCACAGTTTCGGTAGGTGCTTCCGGGCACGGTCAACATCATCGAACTCCTGGGACGCCCCGTTTTCATCCGTGGGCGTTGATGGTCGGTTTCTATTACCTGTTTGTCGAAACTCAAGGGCCTAGTGGATGAACAAGAATTCGTTGGTCGCCAGCAAGGCCCACAGCAACGACTGGTAGGCCGCCTTGCGATCGGACTCCGATTCGAGGTACTCCAGCGCCGCTGCCGCCTCCTTCTCGAGGGGACGACGAGAAAAGACTCGCACGAACAACTCCGCGATGTTCTCCGAATGAGACTTCTTGTTGGCACCCAACCGCAGGGCATATCCGGTCTTCTCGGACAACTTCCGCTGAATCTCCTTGGAGCTGACCAACTCCAGGGCCTGGGCGAGCGCTGGATCATCAGTCCGCTCGCACTCACAGGCACTACGGCGGTCCGGACGACCGAAGACGTCCAGGAAGTGCACCGAGACATTCTCGTCGGGCAATTCGATCGCGCGGGTCCCGGCAGGAAACTTGCCACCCCGGTCACCGGGAAACACCGTTGGCACATCCAGCACCTGGCTGTACGCATCAAGCAGCACCTCGGCCTTGAGCCGCCGCGGATAAAATCGAGCGTAGGACTGGGTGTCGAGCCTGTTGGATTCGTTGGGTTGGCTGCTCAGACGGTAGGCTCGGCTGCCAGCAATGCGAATGATCAACTGCCTCAGGTCATAACCGCTGGCGACAAAATCACTCGTCAACCAGTTGAGCAATTCCGGGTTCGATGGAGGATTGCTGCTGCGAGCATCGTCGATCGGATGCACCAGTCCACGCCCCAGGAAATGCCCCCACATGCGATTGACCATCGTCCGGGCAAAAAACGGATTGTCCGGACGTGACAGCCAGCGGGCAAATCTCTGGCGAGGATCATCGAACGGAGACAGCGAGAGATCCGGGCCACCCAGGGGACGTGGAACAACCAACTGGCCGGTCCGTGGATGATGCACCTCGCCCTGGGACCGGACATAAATCCGCTCGTTGGTCGGTACCTCCGCGTCAGCGAAACCACCACGACGCCCAACACGAGAAAAGACCGCCGCCAACCCGTAATAATCCGCCTGGCTCCAACGCTCGAATGGATGGTGATGGCACTGGGCACACTGGATCCGTACGCCAAGAAATGCCTGCGCCACGCTCTCCACGTAATCAACGGATGTTCGTACCTGGCGATACCAGACCGTCGGCGGGTTCTCGCGCTGACTGCCCGTCGCGGTGAGGATCTCGGCAACGAACTGGTCATAGGGTTTGTTGGTTGCAAGCGAATCACGGATCCAGCCCGCAAACAGGGCCGTTCCCGGCCGTTGCTTGCTGGTCGAATATCCCTTGCCCCGATTCCTGAGGATGTCCGCCCATTTCATGGCGAAAAAGGCCGCGTACTCCGGACGATCCAGCAAGCGATTGATCAACCGTTCTCGTCGACCGGGACGCTGGTCTGCCTGAAACGTCCGCACCTCCTCGACGGTCGGCAACGTCCCGCAGATGTCCAGGCACAGCCTCCGAATCAACGTCGAATCATCGACCTCGACGGACGGTTGAACTCCCAGTCTTGCCCAACCATCGACCAGCAGCCGGTCCACCGGTGACGCATCTTCGGGCAACTTCTCCGGCTCGGTCGACTCACCAAACGGGACCGTGCCCTGGAATACGGCCATCTGTCCACCGAATCGGGCCAGGACCGCAAACAACCCACCCTGCTCACCGATGTTCACACGACCCGACCCATCCACGGCACCTATTTCCGGCTCGTTGGAGAGGTACAGGGCCTGGCGGGTGACATCCCGTCGTACCCCGTTGGAAAACAATGCCTCCAACTTCAACTGTTCGTTCGTATTGACCGCCAACACCCCTCGGGACGGTGTCATCGTCAGCTGGACCAGGATCGGGTCATCACTCCTTGGCGGAGCAGCCCCCTGGCGAATCCAGTCGGCAAGGACCTGGTAATCCGGAGAGTCAGTCCCCAGGCGGCGGCCGCCACCATGAGGCACCCGACCGATGGCCTTCTGCAACAGCAGGCTGCTATCAGGATCACCAGCAAACACCCGTCGGCCACGCGCCTCCTTGACCATCGACTCGTGATCGTAGGAAGGCACAAAACCCAGTAAGGACAACTTGAATCCGTTCTGCCCCGTTGACTTGCCGTGGCACCCCCCACTGTTGCAACCCAGCTTTGTCAGAATCGGCACCACGTCCGTGGCGAAAGCAACCCG
>Ga0114932_10003057_pt1 | contig 16860 bp, 9 predicted proteins | sample 2SBtaG_2_FD_87286 | JGI IMG/M metagenome (GOLD analysis project Ga0114932, IMG submission 87286) | Deep subsurface microbial communities from Kolumbo volcano to uncover new lineages of life (NeLLi) - 2SBTROV12_ACTIVE470 metaG | ecosystem: Environmental > Aquatic > Marine > Volcanic ... | reverse complement strand
GCGGTTTATTCGTCACAGAGCCATTTATACATAATGAGACTATCAACATAACCTAACTTCGGGTGATGATAGGCTTTTGGAATTGTGCCGATAATTTCATATCCAAGCTTTTGCCAAAGCGATACAGCAACGGTATTACTCGAGACCACAGAATTAAACTGCATGGCCTTAAAACCAAGCTCTAGGGCGATAAGCTGAGAGTGCTCACAAAGTTGTCTGGCAATACCTTTTCCTGCTGCTAAAGGCGAGACCATATAGCCGCAGTTACAAATGTGTGAGCTTGGTCCCATGGCATTGGCTTTTAAGTAATAACTGGCCAGCACTTGTCCATTTTCTTCGTAAACGAAAGATTTTAACGGCGCTTCACACCATAGAGCATATGCGCTCGACTCGTTCATGTCTGGATCAAATGCATAAGTCTCTTGTGCTTGAATAATATTCCGAAAAGTCGGCCAAAAGTTAATAAAATCGTCATGCCTCATTGCTCTGATCATGTTTTGTCCTTGTATTGCTGTTTAGTCCTGCGATTAAGCTAAGTTTATTCTCTTTGATTGATTCTGGAAATTAGTAAATGATTTGAAATGAGCTTTATTTCTTTAAAAATGAGTAAGTGTCTTTAGTTCCATTTCATCGTCGAAGAACTTGCAAAGGACTTGTCATCACGCTGCATTCTTTTTTTAAACTGCGGCAGAGGTCATCGCTCTGAATCATACATCTCGATATGGTTGTGTATATGAAAGGGGCGTACGATACAGATATTACCAATATTCAAATTACATCAGAGCAAAGCTTACAAACACACCTTGTTCTACAACATATAGTGACGATGCTCAATGATACGTTTGATTTTGCGATTCACGCATAGTTCGAACCATTTAAACAAGTGTTAAAAGCGATAGATGCGCAAAATGCTGTGTTTAAAACGTCAATCACCTCAGAAATTTTCAATTCAGATAAGCAATTTATGTAACCATTTTGTGTCGAAGCCACTACCATCAGCTTTGTAACTAAAATTTAACAAGATGGTTTATTTCAATTTTATTAAATTAAGCAACTGAATTTAATGAATAAACTAGTTGATTGTAAAGTTATAGGTACGAATTTAAATATAAAAAAGATTAATTTTATGTAAATAAAATGTGATCTTTAAGATTGCTTGCGCTATGGTTTGTGTGATTTTTAATCAAACAACAAAGTAAAAGGAATCATTATGCGTAAATTATCGACTCTAGCATTTGCTATCGGTGCAATTGTATCTGGTCAGGCTTTAGCTCAAGCAGAACTAAAACAGGTTTCTGCGAGTAAGGCTATTCCAAATCAATATATTGTGGTATTCAAAACACCTTCAGTTTTGAATATTCAAAGCGCTGATGCAGTAGCAAGTTATGCAGAGCAAGCTAGTCAAACTCTCGTTAATAAATATAACGTAGATGTATCACGTAAGTTTGCTGGCTCTTTAAACGGTGTGGTTGTGAATGCATCTGCACTTCAAATTCAAGATTTACTTAACAACCCTGATGTTGACTATATTGAGCAAGATCAGATTGTAAGTGTATCACCTATGGCAGCTACAAATGCTGATCAAAGCAATGCAATTTGGGGTCTAGACCGTATTGACCAACGTGATCGTCCGCTAAATTCTAACTACCACTATGACTATGATGGTGCAGGCGTAACGGCCTACGTTATCGATACTGGTGTACTTATTTCGCACAACGAGTTTGGTGGCCGAGCTTCACATGGTTACGATTTCGTAGATAACGATGCAGATGCAACAGACTGTAATGGTCATGGTACACACGTTGCTGGCACAATTGGTGGTAGCCAATATGGTGTCGCAAAAAACGTTAATATTGTAGGTATTAAAGTACTAGGTTGTTCTGGCTCAGGTACTAACTCTGGTGTTATTGCAGGCGTCGATTGGGTTAAGAACAATGCATCTGGCCCTTCTGTTGCAAACATGAGTTTGGGTGGTGGAAGATCACAAGCACTTGATGACGCCGTTAACGCAGCGGTTGCTTCTGGTGTCACGTTTGTTGTTGCTGCGGGTAATGACAACTCAAATGCGTGTAACTACTCACCAGCACGTGCGGCAGATGCAATCACGGTAGGCTCTACAACGAGCAGTGATAGCCGTTCAAGCTTCTCTAACTATGGTAGCTGTTTAGATATTTACGCACCGGGTTCAAGCATCAAGTCAGCTTGGTATAACTCTAATACATCTACGAATACGATCAGTGGTACATCAATGGCTGCTCCTCATGTTGCAGGTGTTGCTGCGCTTTATCTAGATGAAGACAGCTCGCGCTCTCCAGCTCAAATTGATTCACTTTTAAGTAACCGCAGTTCTAAAAACAAAATTAATGATGCGAAATCGGGTTCACCAAATGAACTTTTATATAGCCTAGTTGGTGATGGTGGTCCAGTTGACCCAGTTGACCCGGATCCAGCACTTGAAGATGGTGTTGCTGTGAACATCTCTGGTGCTAGAGGCTCTGAAAGTTTCTTCACATTTGAAGTACCTGCTGGTACTTCAAATGTGGCTTTCAGTATGACTGGTGGTTCTGGTGATGCTGATATCTATGTTCAACAAGGTACTAAACCAACACAATCTTCATATAGCTGTCGCCCATACAAAAATGGCAATGAAGAAACCTGTACTTTCAATAACCCAACTGCTGGCACTTGGCATGTAATGGTTCGAGGCTACAGTGCTTATTCAGGTGTGTCACTGAAAGCCCAAACATCATCAGGTGGCGGTTGCGGTGCGAATTGCCTAGATAATGGTGTACCAGTAACGAGCCTTTCTGGAACACGTAATTCTGAGGTTGTTTACACTATTGATGTACCAGCGGGTGTAACACTAAATGTAAATACATCAGGCGGCTCTGGTGATGCAGACCTTTATGTTCGTAAAGGAGCTGCACCAACAACAGGTACGTATGATTGTCGTCCTTACCGAAGTGGTAACAATGAGAGCTGCAGCTTGAGTTCTGGCACTGGCGGTACTTACTACATCATGCTTCGTGGCTATAGCGCTTATAATGGTTTGACGCTACAAGCTAGCTACTAAGTCTGAACGTTTTAAATCCAATTAATTAAGTCGTTAAGTAAAAGCGCATTAAGCAATCTGTTTTCTGCGCTTTTTTTATAATCTTTCAGATTATAAATCTGCGTAATACCAATCCTCAATCAATTTGAGGGACTAAATTGATACTAGCTTTATTAAAAACTTCTCATTCAGAACAGTTAAACAGCAGCACTTTCGTCTTGCTATCGACGAGTTGCCCTTGCCTCAAAATAGGTTGTTTAATTAATAAAAACATTATAAACCTCAAATTATTTCTCTGTTTTAGTTAAAGCGTTAACAATGTGTCTTGCTTCGGCTTCATATTTCTACCTTAATTCCATATTAGACTTGTTCTGATAGGGCAATATCGCCTGAATTTTAGTGGATCAGAGCGAGTTTATCTTTGAGGTATGAATCTCGCTCATATCAAAGGCTTTTAATGCGCTGCATGACAAAGGTTTTCTCCGCATACTGGGTTATGTAGGTGGCGAATGGCAAATTGGTGGAAGTCTTTGATTGAACTCATCGAGCAGCATGAGTTGAGCATTTATTTGGCGTTATTGGCAGACTTACATAGAATAACTATGCGACGCAGCCTCTGTGGGGCAGCCCCTGTCAGGCCTAAATATCTAACTCAATGCTTTAAAAATTAACAGTAAAGGTCAACACGGCCTAATATTTTTTAAAATTTAAATACAGATTGGAAAACAGCGTGCGTGTAAAAGATCCCTGGGATAACCAATTAACTAAACCACTTCTGACTCTATTTTTATGTATTTCTGTTTGTGGTCTTATCTTAAACAGCTTTTATCAAATTCAACAAATGCGGTCTTTTAGTGAAGACGTTCGTGAGCAAGTTAAAATCCAGACTTTAAATGCCGCGGCAGAAGTAGGTGGTAAACTAGAAAAAATCATGAAAAGTGTTGATAGGTTTGCCCGTGAAGTAACGGCAACACCTGACAAAACATTTGTGTTAAACCTGTTAGAAGATGAATTTGCAGTCAATGAAGACATCTACTCTTTAAATGTGACCTTTCACCCCTATCAGTATCAGCCTAATATTCGCTATTTTAGCCCTTATTATGAAAGGTTCACTAGTGTAGAGCGAAAATATAACTTGGTTGATTATGACAAGCCTTATAAAGAATTTAGCTGGTATCACAGGCCGTTAAAAGAAGGGCCTATATGGACAGAACCTTATTATGAGCCACAAAATAATGTGTTGATGACCACTTATTCTGTGCCTTTTTATCAATATAAAAATGCCAAACGAGAAGGAAAAATGTCTTTGGGAGTGGTGCCCTCTGATATATCGTTGGATCATTTAACGGCTTCACTTAAAAAACTTGATTTGGGTTTGGGTGGTTACGGTATTTTGTTTTCTGAGCAACTAAACCTAATCTCTCACCCGGTATTTAGTCATGTAAGAGAAATGGAAAACTTACAAGATCTAGTGTCAGAAACCGAGTTTGCTTATCTATCTAAAATATCAGGGTGTTTTGAAAGCGATTTAGGTTACCTTTTTTTTAATGGTGAGACCCTTGATAACAGTGAGCATTATGCTGCTTGTACTAAAGTTCCACACACAAATTGGACATTGATCACTCGTATGTCTTCTGACATGTTTTATATGGACAGAGACGAACGACGCCAGAATAATATACATATAATTGCTTGGGGCGCAGCTTCATTTATTTTCTTGATTTTGCTGTTAACTAAGCAAAGAAAACTCACTTGGACACAAAACAACGTGCTATTGTCAGTAACACTGATTCTCAGTACATCGCTTGTGCTTGAGTTTGCCAGGAGTTTTAAAACTCTTGAACGTGCTGACAATGTAGTGATCACAACACAAGCACAAAGAGAAGCTTTTTCAACTAGCTACAGTGACCGGATGGAAACAATGCATGTTGCGCAACCCGAGTATGTGGCAACGGGGTTGTATATTGAGTCACTTGAATTTGTAAATGCCAACAATGTGCATTTGACAGGCCATGCTTGGCAAAAACTTACCGCCTCTCAAAAAGCTTTTATTGAGCCAAAGTTGGCTTTTAATCATACCGTTAGCAGCAAAGTTGAAGAGGCTTACCGACAAGATTTAAAAGATGGAGGTTTGTTAGTTGGCTGGCGTTTTTCAATAGAAACAAGACAGCAGTTTGATTACAGTAAATACCCGTTTGATCATAAGAGCATAGAGCTCAGTTTTAATGAAGCTGACATGGGCGGCAACGTTATCTTAGTGCCGGATCTTGAGTCATATGAAAAGCTGTCAAAGATGGATAACCCAGCAGTATCTCCAGATATAGTGCTTGATGAATGGTTATTAAAGAGTAGCTATTTCAAGTATCGGTTTGAAAGTTACAACACGAACTTTGGTCTTGATACATTCTTTAACCAAAATGTCGCGCCTGAGCTTAATTATAACATTAACATTGAGCGTGAATTTATAGGCCCATTTGTGACGACGCTTTTACCTGTGATGGTCATGGTGTGCCTGTTATATGCGTGTGTTGTGAGTATGAAGTACACGCCTTATGGTGATTTGCGTAACAATATAACCGCAGTTGTATTTACGATTTTACTTGCCCATTACAGTATTCGAGAGCATTTACAAATTGATGAGGTCGTTTATTTTGAGATTTTTTACTTCTTACTTTATTTAGTATCGTCAATATTTATGTTGATAGCGCATCAATATTACAAAGCAAAAGAAGAAACTGGAGATGGAAGAATATACAAACGTCTAGCCAATATTTGGTTCTGGCCGGTGATGACAATCTCGATTTTTATTATCACTATACTGACCTATTACTAAATGCTTAAAAGTGAAAAAAGGCGGCCATGCATCCTCATGGTCGCCTTTGCTAGCAGTTGTTAATAAAGGGAAATTAGTTAGCTGTAGCCGTTAAACTGACGCCATTGTAAGCGCTATAACCTCTTAGCATAACGTGGTATCTACCTGCACCAGAACTCACAGTACAAGTCTCTTCATTACCCCAGCGATAAGGTCGGCAATCATAAGTTGTTCGAGTTGGTTCGTTACCTTTGCGAACATATAAGTCAACGTCACCTGTACCGCCCGTTATCACAATGGTTGCACCTGACATGCCTGCGGGCACATCAAAGTAGAAGAATTGCTCATCGTATCTAGCGCCATTAAGACCAGTTTTAGCTATGCTATCTTTAAGTAGTTTAGGGTCTGTACCATCGTCGACAGCGAGTGTATAAGTTTTGCTTGCTGTTGCGCCAGTTTCATCAGTGATGGTGAGCGTAGCCGAGTATTGACCAGTTGAAGCGTAAGTGTGGCTGACACTAGAACCAAAATCGTTGGCAGAGCCATCACCGTACTGCCACTCGTATTGGGTAATAGCACCATTTGGTGAAGTCGAGCGGCTGCCATCAAAACTACAGCTTAGTAGGTTACAACTAATATCGAAGTCTGCGATAGGTTGCGGATCAATTGTACCATTATCGCCAGAAGGTACTTGGCCATTGAAATGACTCGAAACTTGAGGCCAAATTAAACTGATTTTTGCGCCTTTGTTGGTACATCCACCTAAATGGTGAAGTGCAATAACATTGTTCGTCGCTGCTGCAAGTACTGGTGAACCTGATGAGCCACCAATTGTATCGCAGTAGTAGCCTAAGTCAGTACCTGTGCCACGGCCATTCGCGTTTGCATTGTTTACAGAGCAAAGACCGTTAGCATCTCTGTCAGATTCAATCGACAGCTCTTTTGGGTTACCAGAGCCATGCTGAGGAATGTAAATGCGCTCACCTTGTGTTGCATCACGTACATCTAGACCAAAGTAACCAAATGGTGCAGCTTTTGCGAAATCATTAATGGTAAATAACGTATAGTCGAGGGTGTAATCGGTTTTTAATAGATCTTTACCAGTCACTTTTACAACACTTTCTAACGTATTTCCGTCACAACTAGTGTGCTGGTAATTAAACCAGACTTCTGTATTTGCAAGTTCAGATGCAGACTCCACACAATGGTTATTGGTGAACATGCGGTTATCACTGCCAACTCGCCAGCCAGTACATAAACCACTGCCGTTCATGAGTAACCGGGCAACTGGTCGAGAGCGTTCAAACTCTGTTGGGTTTGAATTAGCCCAGCATTGTACATCTCTTCGCTCCATCGCACCGCAAGTAGATGCAATGCCAACATCGGTTTCAATAGACTGAGCAAAGTCATTTTCTGTGCCGTGATAGTAACTATCGATTTCAGCATCAGCCAGTGCGATTTGGCTTTGCGCTTGTAATGTATGATTGATTTGGCCAGGCGTGTATTCAACAATAACTTTGTCTGCTGATACTGACATAGCATAAAACGATGAAATCCCATCATCTCCTTGCGCTTTTGTTGCTGTGCTCATGTTGAACTCAGTATACTCGTAGCGCTCGCTACCATCTTCAGAGCGCACGACAAGTTTACCGCCATTCTGTAAGTTGATATTTTTAAAATGCAATTTGATGTAACTGGCATTTGGGTGTGAAACCGTCTGCGAAATGACAGTTTGATTTATGGCATTTGCGGTTGCGAACTGACTATTAAGCGATAGGTTAAGCTGTGCAGCTTTACCTATTGAGGTTTTTTGCGCCTGAGATGTGTATTTCATCATCTGTGCTTCTGTCAGTGGTATTTGAGCTGCTACAGACAGTGAAACCGCACTTAATAGCGGTAAGAAGTGGCGTACTTTCATTATCATATCCTTACAATTAATTATTTTGGTCTTGGGAACCGAGAACAAAAGTAGCGCATATCTATTGCTATGTAAAATGTTTGTTAATTTAATTTTAACTTTAATTTTACATTAAGTTCTTTTACGCAATCGCTTCAATAGCAATGTGGTTGCAAAGAAAACTCCCCAAAGTTTGATTGATAACACAAATATCAATCAAACTTTGGGGAGTTAAATAGAGTGCTAACCCGTCAAATTTGGGTCAATGCTTGGAGGGTAACTTATTTTATTAGCGCCCAAGGGCCGCCATCAGCTTTAGGTTGGTCACCTTGTGTCCACCATTTCGCTGTGTAAATAGCCTCATTAAAACTAACCTTGTCACCTTTTAGGTAAACTTTTGTGGCATCCCATGCCGCAACACCATCCACCGGTGGTGTGTCTTTAGGTGGGTCAAGCTTTTCAACCACAGTTACATTTGGCCAATTAACATGTGACTGATAAAAATTCGTGACACATTTTTCATAATCGCCAGGCACAAGTGCTGAATAAGCAGTTTGATAGCCTACTAATTTACACTCGAATGACTGGCCACCGGGGCGATCTGAATGATAAGTCCAATCAGCTTCCCAGTTTGTGTAGAGTACATCGGCAGAGCCATTTAGATTTAAGCTACCAAAAGGCGTTTGCTGCCAACAGGTATTTTCTTCGTCAGCTTCAATTGGAATGTTGTAATAGTTCGATAAGCCTTCCCAATAACGAATTCGATTTACCGGCTGACCTTTAGTTCGGTTTTGTTCGCCACACTCAATCCCTCCATTGATAACATTAATGGTAGTACCAAACCCATATCCAATACCTGCAGCCAGTTCTTTTTGAGAAGGCAACCAAGTTCTATCAATGACATGTAACATAGCAGGCTTTGGCGCTTGAGGCGTTAAGAAAAACCAAATAGCTGAAGCTAAGTTGAGCCAAGAATCTGCAACTAAACCTGGATTGTTGAGCAGTACTGTCGCATCACCATTGAACATCACTTCAGAGAAAGCACCGTAATTGAAGTGATAAGAAAGCTGTTTAGCTCCGCGACCAAAATAACCTTGACCATCTGCACATGGCCAGCGGCGGTTTTGCCAGTCGTTTTGACCGCACCCTGTGGTGTAACCAGGTTGACCTTCAGACCACCCCATTTCACGTACATGCACGAGTGCTTGTTGCCATTCTTCTAATTGCAGTGGGTTGTCTGAGATATTGTCTTTGGCAATATGTCCGCCCGTTTCTTGTGAAAAATGTGCAAATGCTGTGATGATAGACTTCTTACAAATGGCGTCAGAATCACGGCCATCGGTATATTCACCACAAAATGCAGGGAATTTACCTATAGCACGTAAAAAGCGTGTATAAGTATATTCAGGAGCAGCCATACCTGTTAAAAAATCCCATTCTTGCTGGCCAAATACGCGTTCAACCCGCTTAACATTATCCGGGTTATTGGCATTGTTTGGTGTGATCGCTTCAACAATACTGTTGTCACGTGTTTCGAGTGCTTTTGCCCAAATCTGATACATAGGATCTGAGGCTTTTGCATCACGTGATGTGTTTATTTCTGCACGAGATAATAAATATCCGTTTGGATTATTAGGATCATCGACAATGGTCAAAGCATTGGCTGAAGCAATTAAACCAACTTGCAACGCAAGTAGTTTGAGAGAATGGTTTTTCATTTGAGTTCCTTTGAGTCGCATGTTTTTAAAATGGGTTTTTAACCTATTTTTAACATTAGATGCGAAATGACATCGCTGTCAAGTCTGTGTGTTAACCAATGTGAAATTAGCACTCATTGATGGTGAAGATGTGGAGTCCTTGTCAATGAGTGCTGATATCTCACACACGCTCATTTACTCAGTTAATGTGTTTTGGTTGGATATCAACTTTTCAAATTTTCAAAACTCATGCTGCAAATACTGTGTCGTCAATTCAGAAATAGGCATCTGAGTGTGCGAAGCAATATGTGTTTATTGTTGTTTTATTTGCAATTAAGTGGTGAGGCTAAGGGTCTTAATACCTCTTTATAATTCGCTTGAGGAGGGACTTATTTTCTTTAGTTTTTTATTATTTCCTCAATGACGTTTGTCATCGATTTCTGCGAGGGCATCTCCTTTCACCTCAGAATATAATTTATTATTCACATTAATATTTTAGTATGGGTTAAACAACTCGCTTATTGAACATTGTTTATTTAAAAACCCTATCAATGACTTGGCCTGAAAAACCAAAAGAGTTTGCGACGTTTTTCGCACCTGAGCAACCCTATGGTGAGGTTAGCGTACCTAATGCTTTATCAGCATACATATCGTCTTTATCTAAAGTGCTGCCGCCATCATTGTCATAGTGTTGAGAGTCAATTTATCTCAGTAATACATACTTATCGAAATAGCTTATTGTTGTGTAAATTGAAATTGTTAAAGGGTTGAACATGAATGCTCAATATCTGTTGAGGGCTCTTAAAAATCAGAAAAAGTAGAAAGTAGTATAAACCCAGCATGTGGTCGTACCAGTTTATCTGTGGTATAAAAAACATATATGCTTTATCTAATTTCCATTTTAGGTTTCTAATATGAATTTACAAACTGTCCTCTCTCAACTCGAAAAAGGTCTATCGGGATTAGTTCTTCCTAGCTCTTGGTGCCAAGGTCGTACTGCATTTGGTGGTGTATCTGGCGCTTTACTTTTTCAAGCAGTTAAACAAGCTGTAAAACCAACGCGTCGAATCTTATCTATTAGCACTAACTTTATCGGCCCACTGATAGCTGAGCAGCCATTCGATATTAAAGTTGAAGTATTACGTGAGGGTAAAAGTGCCTCTCAAATATTGGGTCGTATTGAACAAGGCGGAAACACATGTGTGCTCGCGCAATTCTGCTTTGGTGAATCACGTAAGTCTGAGTTGTTGGTTAGTAATGATGATACTCACCAACTTGCCTTGCCTAAGACTGAGCAGTGTATTCCGTATATTCCTAATATGACACCAGAGTTTTTTCAACATGTTGAAATTAGCTTGCAGCAAGGTGGTATGCCATATACAGGGGCAATGACATCGCATTTAGCCGGTTGGATGCGCTTTGCTGAACATCATGGAGTGCAAGACGAACTGCAATTATTGGCATTAAGCGATGCATGGCCTCCTACTATGTTGCAAATGTATCCTCGTCCAGCACCTGCAAGTACTATGAGTTGGTACATCGAATTTTTAAAACCGGTGCAATTAGAACAGAGCCAATGGTTTGGTTTTGAAGCGGTGACACATAATAGTGCTGATGGGTATGCGATTGAAGAAGCTAAAATTTGGCACCCTGATGGTGAATTATTAGCGTTGAGCCGCCAGACGGTTGCAGTATTTGCTTAACGTTAGAAAAATAGGGGCTTCTGTGAAGCCCCATCAATCATGATTGTTTATTTCTAAATGCAACGAGGCCTATCATTAGGACTAGTAGGTAGAATAAGCTACCACCAGAACCTTCATTCTTGCTCTCGCTTTTTTGTAAAGTATTTTGGGAAGACGATGAATTGTTATTGTCGCTTCCTGAGTTTGAATTACCAGATCCAGAGTCACCTGAGCTAGAGCCACCTGAGCCAGAGTCATCTGAGCCAGAGTCATCTGAGCTAGAGTCACCTGAGTCAGAATCACCTGAGTCAGAATCACCTGAGTCAGAATCACCTGAGCTTTCATCTTTTTCTTCTACTTTAAATATTAAAGTATGCTTACTGTAGGCCCCTTCAATGTCATAAGTAGTGATTGGCAATTTAAATTCGCCAGCCTCTGAGAAAGTGATGGTTAAAGTATTATTTGATAGTGTCATATTGTTTAAAACACCATTCAACTCAAAGACTATCGGTAAACCTTTGTCATCAACAAAGTTATCAGCAAATGTGATTGTTAATTCTTCATCTGTTTTTGCAGCAAACTCTAAATTGTTTATAGCTGTTGGCGCACTATTGTAAGTGAGTTGCACTGATAGCTCTGCGCTTTGCTCCAATGAATTGGTGACAGAGACTATGAGGCTTTGAGAGTTTGAAGGCTGACCATCAAATTCTAATTTACCTTGTTCAGATAATGAAACTCCCGGCACTGTTTGTGTTGTGACAAATTTAAGGTCCTGACGTTGTTGCTCGCTAAAGTAGGAGGTTAAATCCCAGCTAGCTGGATTGCCTTGGTTTAGAGTTAGCTCGACTGACTCAGAGGTTGGTGACAATTCATTGGTGATAACCATCGTACCTTTTGAGTAAAAGTGTAGGTAATGGTTTTTTTGTGCATATTTTCCCTCATAAAGGTTGAATTCACCAACACGTGAAAATATGTTTTCAGTTTCAGTATCAAGCAGGTAAGCATCTAAAGTGTCGTAGTTTCCAACATCAAAAAACCACAGAGATTGAGTGTTGCTCAACCGAGCTGGCTTCATTTTTGGCACTCGGGGTAATGCAATATCTTCTTTAACGAATCCACTCTCTTCAAGACGGTAGATTCCATGTTCACTTAAGTTACCAAGCCCCCAGTGTGCAGGTAAATAAAAACGCTCATTTACGTAAGTTATTTCACCATAATAATCAGTCAGGCCATTAGTAAATATGGGTAAGTCGATGCTTTTGTGAAGGCTTAGTTGAGCATTATCAAATAACAAGTGATGTAGTTTTTGCAAATCTCTGTCAAATGCATAGATATTAACGCCATCAACAATATAACTTGTATGTTTGTAAAGCCTTGTGCTCGATTCTAAATTTAAGTCAAAGACTTGTTTGAACGTTAATCCTTCTTCACTCGCTTCAAATAAGTAATAGTCACCAGCAGAGACAAACACCACTTGAGTGTCTGTTAATGCAAATACAGCCTGCCACTCTTCAAGTATAGAGCTGTTTTCAAGTACTAATTTACCTTTTTTGAAGTTTAAATTTGTCTCGTCTGCGTTCGTCGAAATTAATGTATAAGAGTCATTTTTAACATATAAAACTTGCTTCCCTAATTTATAAAAACCGTTATATGAAGAAGTATGATTATGAAGCTGATCAGTCAGTGGGATATCTTTAGTGAATGTTTGTCCGCGCTCAGGTGAAAGTGCAGATAAAGTAAAAAATCGACCATTGAAGTTTAAGCTACTGCTTTCCCCAATCACTAGATTTGGATAAAAATCAGATAGGCTGGTTTTTAGTCTGCCTTGCTCTTTTTGTCTCTCTATTGAGCTAAAAGAGCCATCATTGTTAATGGTATTGACTTTTAAGCTTGTACTTTTTGAATAAAGGCGAAGTGTTTCTTTATCAAGGTTTGGACTACCCGGCACACAGCCTGCGCATACTTCGGTCGCAGAGTAATTATTATCAGCAGTTAAAGTCAGCTCTAAAAGCTGTGCATAGTTATACGCGAACAAACGATTGTCAGTGCTGACGATATGATGCACTAATAAATCATTGGGTAAGAAAGTTGCGCGAGAAACTTCACGGTGGTTAGCCACCTGATTATCGGCTGTTAGTTTCAGCTCAATGACAGTGTCATAATTATGTATGAGCAGAGTATTGTTAACTGGGTCATATACACTTGCGATCTTTCCTGGGTACCTAAAATCAAAAGCTCCATTAAAGATTTCTTGATAGTTGTTATTTAAATCAAACACCATCAAAGTATCTTTAGATATGTGTAAAACTAAGCCTAAATCCGGGTAATGGTGCTGTTTACCATGGTCGAAATCTTCATCATTTATGGTGACACTGCTTCCTTTAGTGATAGAAAAATTTGCAGGGTCCCAATAATAAGGAGTGAATTTGGTGACTTCTCTTTCGCTATTTTCGTAAGCATAAAAAGCAGAACTGGTTAGCTGACCAGATGTACTCCAAGAATTAGGGTTAAACTCTGTGACTTGCTTTTCGACTAGCTTATATTCTTCAGTGATCTGCCAAACAATGATATTACCTGAGAAATCAACCGACAGAAGTGATTTACCATTTTCAGAGAGCGTATACTCCACGGTATTTCTAATATCTGAGGCAAAATGCAAATGAGGATATTCAGACTTTAAAATAAAGTTATCATCGGTTACTTCAAAAATATTCAGTCCATCTCGACCATATAGAACGAGTGTAGATGCATTTAATAAAGTTTTTGAAGAAGTAGCTTCGTATTGATTAATCTCATGTGAATTAATTTTTTTTAGTGTGAGATTATTCGTATTAATTGTTGCTAAGCAATCTGTACTGAGTAGAGAAACGCTTAAAGCGGTAATTGTAGAGAGGATTCTTTTCATTCTATGCTCCTTTAAGAGGAACGAATTCTATATGGCTTTTTAAGTTAATGCTCCGCTATTTCAATTTTTATGTATTTTTACATAGGTCAAAGTTGATCAAAAACCTATTGAACCACTCATCAATTTTAAATAAGTCTTTAATAATTAATAATATAGTAAGAAGGTTAAGCAGAATAAGCTTTCATCGAATTCTCTGCTATGGGTATTTCGATAAACATATTTTTAGTAAATAGTTTTGGCTAAAGAAAAAACTTCAATTCAAAGCGTTTCTCGAAACATAGCTTATACTTATTGAATTAAGATATTCTAAACTCTACAGGAGATAAGGATGGATTATCCATGGATAATTAAAGCGAACAGAATCTTTTCTGGCGTGTTAGTTGCGCAGTTTTTACTATCCCTCTTTATCGCTTTATTCACTCAAACATGGTTAGAAGCTATTGTGATAGGCCTTTTTGCACTGGCGTTACCTTTCTTTTTAATAAAGACGGCGCCGCACGCTTCTGTTACCCGTTATAGTGTTGGTGTTGCTGTGCAAGTGTTTGCGGCATTACATATTCAACAAACCATGGGCTTAACTGAGCTTCACTTCGAAATATTTGTTGTACTTGCATTCTTGAGTTTTTATAGAGACTGGAAAGTAATTTTAGCCAGCGTGGCATTTGTTGCGGTTCACCACATAGCGTTCTTTTTCATGCAAGTGCAAGGTGCAGGCGTCTTCATTTTCGAAGAAGGGCATTTATTTTTCTATATATTAATTATTCACGCTGTTTTCGCTTTAGTTGAAGCGGGCGTGTTAATGTTTGTTGCTAAGCACTCTCATGAAGAAGCTATTGCGGCTCATGAACTATCTAAAAATGTAAAATCAATTTTGGCTGATAATGGCAAATTTGATTTAGCCAGCTATAAATCCTGTGAATCAGAACAACTTGCAGATTTTAATAAATTAATTGGTTCATTTTCAGGGCTGATAACCCAAGCAAAGCAAGTTTCAGACTATATAAGTGGTATGTCAGAAGAAGTATCGAAACTCACTGATGAAGTGCAAGCAGCAAGTAACGACAATAGCAGTCAAATAAGCCATATTGCGACGGCCACTGAAGAGATGACAGTTGCTAGCGGAAACGTAGTTGAGCAAGTGAGTAGTGCCAATGAAAACGCCAATGATGCCTTTACCAGTACAGATAAAACTCGCGCCATTATTGACAGCTCAGGTCAGAACATTGATGAGCTGACACAAGAAATCGCCAGCACTTCAAATACCATTAGCGAATTAGCCAGTAAGTGTAATCAAATAGAAGAGGTAATGAATGCCATTAAATCTATTTCGGACCAAACTAATCTATTGGCATTAAATGCAGCAATTGAGTCAGCTAGAGCGGGTGAGCATGGTCGTGGCTTTGCCGTGGTGGCAGACGAAGTAAGAAAGTTAGCGATGAAAACGCGTGAAAATGCAGAGCAGATCAGCGAGATAACAGCTTCGCTCACCTCTGAGGCTTCTCTTTCAGTTGAGCAAATGGCGAAATGTTTAGAGCAAGCTCAATGCACGGTGACACAAGCTAATGAAGCATCAGGAATGATGAGTGGTGTGGTGCAAAGTATCCAAAGTATCGTGGATAACATGTCTTTAGTATCAAGCGCAGCCAATGAACAAACCAGTGTCTCAGATAGCATTTCTGAGTCGACACATTCGCTAGCGAGCAATTCTAAGCACCTACAAACGGCTTCAGCTGAGGTTGGTGAAAAGTTTCAACGAATGCAGTTGCAAATTAAAAGCCTAAATGAGGAAATGCAGAGATTTGAAGTTTGACCGAGCGACAATTATATTTTTATTCTGGGCTGTCAGTTTATTATTGGCAGTCCTTTATGTCTCAAGCAGTAAATTAAAACCGTTCGACCCAAACAATCAGCTTCATCAAGCGGCTTTAGAAACAAGGTTCGATAAGTTGCTTTTGACTCAGTTACAAACCGTCGAGGCCAATCTCGTCAACACGGTATTTCATTTTCGAACAGATAACTGTTTTTGCCAAACAGTTGCGCAGGGCCATATCGACTCAGTAGAAAAATTAGCAGAGCGTCAGACTTTTCGGAATATTCAAATTAATCTATCGGCGAATCCTAAATTGAAACGCTCTATCCCGTCTGTGCCTGCGGTGGCAGTCGTGGATGAAGAAGGGAGGTTGAGCTATTTGGGGCCCTATTCATCCGGTATTTTTTGTACACAAGGCAATGGTTTAGTGGAGCCATTTATTAAAAAAATGCAAGGTCAAAACCTTGGTGCAACAGTTATTTCACAAAGCCAAGGGTGTTATTGTGCTTTAGGTACTTAGGTAAAACATGTGTAACGAAAGAACCTCAGCGAGTGAAGCTCTTGTTATAAAAGTTATAACAACTTGATGTTATGCAAGCTCTGTCCAAGCCATGTTCCAATATAAACCAACACCGGATTCATATTGGTTTGAACCCGCTGAGTATTGCACACAATAACCATTCAAATCTAAGCTGAACCACAATGAAACCAATTTTTTGCAAGAAGTCACAACTTAAAACGCTTCATCACGCTTCTTGCAAGAGAGAGCTCAACTGGCTTAGTTGAAATTTAAGGCTTAGCCTTAAATTTCAAGCGATTATTATTATCTCGCGAGTCTAATATTTGCTGTTTATTAAACTGCTGAGTGTGTTTTGCTACGCGGTCATATAAAAGCACATTAACCGTGGCGGCTAGGTTCATACAGCCAGTGGTTGGCATATAAACGACCGCACAGGCTTTATCGACAACCTCTTGTGGCAAACTGCCATCTTCTGGGCCGAATAT
>Ga0114932_10003056_pt1 | contig 16861 bp, 20 predicted proteins | sample 2SBtaG_2_FD_87286 | JGI IMG/M metagenome (GOLD analysis project Ga0114932, IMG submission 87286) | Deep subsurface microbial communities from Kolumbo volcano to uncover new lineages of life (NeLLi) - 2SBTROV12_ACTIVE470 metaG | ecosystem: Environmental > Aquatic > Marine > Volcanic ... | reverse complement strand
TGTAAAAATCCAAATAAATCTGTCAATATCGGCGTAAATGTTTTACCTACTACTCTACCTAAACCAACAAATACGCTTTTTAATCTAAGCCAAGCATCCGCAAATTCCTCTGCTTGTTTTGCCTCAAAGTTTGTAAAGCTGACTCTTAACCTGTCAGATTCTTCCATTAATTCTTGAATTCCTTTTTTACCCATCATAAGAATTGGAATTAATTTTGTACCTGCTCTACCGAACAATTCTTGTGCTAATGCTGTTCTTTTAACTGGGTCTTCTATTTTCTTGAAAGCATCTGCGCCATCCAGTAACAATTGTTCTGCGTTTTTATATTCTCCATTTGCTTTTTTAACAGCAATTCCTGCTTGTGTAAAAGCTCTTACAGAAGTAAGCAGTCCATTGTTTGCATCATTAACTCTTTTAGAAACAACTCTTAAAGCAGTAGAAACTGATGCCATATCTGTCCCACCAATTTGAGCAGCAAAAGTTAATCGTGATAAAGAATCTGCCATTACTCCTACTTGTGTAGCAGTCTTAGCAAATGTATCTCCTGCCTCAGCAGATGAGAATGCTAATTTGGCAATCGCAGCAGCAGCAGCAGCAATAACTAGAGTTTTTGCAGATAGCATATCTCCGAATTGTCCGAACTGTCCACGCAATCCTTCTAATTTGCTACTCGCTTTATCTTTAAGGGTTACTAATAAGTTTATTTTATTATCTGCCACTGTTCTGTTTTTTCCTTCTGTATTCTACCTTCTTCAATAGGTAGTTTACTTCATTTGTAGTAAGAGCGAGAACATCTTTCTTACTCCAGTTATATTCTACACCAAAAACATCAATGATATCTAATAGATTTTTGTTTATTATTTCGGTACTGCCAAAAAATGAGCAACGACCTCATTAAATGTTGGCATATCCGATATAGAAGTATTGTCTTTCAACCAATCGCTAGTCATTTCTTTGTCCGATTGTTGTAATGCTATATTTACAATTTCAATGATGTCGCTGAATGTGAAATTTTCTCCAATTTGACCTAGACTTTTTCCTAGTGTTTCTTCTACTTGTAAAACAGAGCCAGTCTTTGCTGGTTGCACATCAAATTCTTTTCCTGCTAATTTGAACTTCATAGAGCCTCCTTAAAAATTAATAACTAGCCAATGTATTTGCTAGAGTTACCCTCATTGCATAAGAGCTAGTTGTATTGTATTGTGCTTTACCTTCGTAAGATGCTGTTATTCTACCTGCTCCACCAATAGGATATGCAAATGTTGAATATTTAACTTGAGGTAAATCAATATCTAAATATTCGTATTGATTTGTATGTCCTACAACTGTTGGTCCAGTAACAGTAAATTGAAATCTTTGGTCAGTTTCATCTCTAAATTTTCCTTCTTGTAATTGCGTATCAAAGGATTGGTCGCCAGCAACAGTAATTGTTCTATATCCATTTCGTAATATTTTACCTTCACTTGTTGACGCATTAAGTGTTGGTATTCCTTCTAATCCATTATCAATTGTTATCGTTGCAGATTCAAATTCTCCATTAGCAGCTCCAGCAACTTGTACTGATGTTTGATTCCATGTAAATGGGTCAGCAGCAATGTAACTTGGAGTTGCTTTTGCTGTTTTTGCATAAGCTCTACCATGAACTGTTGCAGTACATCTTAAAATTGCTCCCGCAGTTATTTCTATTGTTAAAGCAGATATACAAGCATCTGCAATTTGATAAGCACTACCTACACTTTTATACAGATATAATGTGTATGGTGTTAATGCACAATCTACTGAAAAATCTGTTTGTCTTGGTAGAAATTCATGCACATATAAAGATGTTGTTAAAGTAGATGTAGGATTGCCTACTGCTGAATTTAAAAAATGCCCTACATAAATTGGATGAGGCTCAAATACAATATCTCCTGTTACATTGTTGATGCCTTGAACATCATTCGGAGCATCATATACTCCTCTAATGTTTTCTATTTGTAAAAAGTTTTTATTTTCTGTTAATGATTCAGATACAAAAGGGATATAGACAGGACTTGTAGCAGCAGTTCCGAAAGCTGACTGCTCTTTCATTCCTAAATATCCACCGATTCCGTAACCCATTATTATTCTCCTTCAGATGCTTTATCTGTTTTCTTTATTTTACTTTGCTTTGAGAGTTTTGCAAGACCTTCATCAATTAAAGTGTCAGCAACTTCACAAGGAACAGTGATTTTCTTACCTTTAGTTGCCTCTCCCCATCCTACAATATATATTCCACTCTTTTGCCATGTTATTTCTACTTCGGTTTTCATTATTCTCTTACCTCGCAAACTAATTGCAAAGATACTCCCTTAAAAAATCCCATCCCTGCGTTGTTTTTTTGGTTATCAAATTGACCACCACCAAAAGTTGCTATTACAACATTTCCTGCCAAATCTCTATTAGCTTTCAATACATCTTTAACATTCGCTAACATTGAATCTCTATTGGTAGCTCCTGCTAAATTCTCTAATGAGAAGTCGTACAACCATAAAGTAATTGTAAGAAATGTTCTAATTGGATTCGCTCCACCAATAAGCTCATCATCCATAGGACTTTCCCAAGAATCCAGATATATCTGCACTAATGGACAATCATCTGTTCTTACATTTTCCTGAGGCTCAACATAAATGTTATATCCACTTGTGTCTGAATCTGCCTCTAGGAGTGTTTTAATGCTGTTTTCTATTGCCAAATAATCAATTGTAGCCATTTATATATCTTACCTTATTTCTTTGTTAAATCCTTGATGTATTTCTTTATTATTTCTTCTGCTATTTTTGATGCTGTTTTAGGCAAAGGCAACATTCTTCTAACAGGCAAATTTCTTTCTGGTACTCCATACTCATGCCATTCAGAATAATCAACAGGACTACCTACTTGTACTGAATCATCTTTAACTTCAAACACAAAACTACCTGCGAGGTTTCCTGTATCTCTTAAAATTTGTCCACCTCTAACAGTCGGAGCCCATCCTCCTTGCTCATTTCCTTGCTTTTGAAAATGCTCATTAACCTGTTTAACAAGAGCGACTCCTATCCTTTTAAGGACTGGTCTTTTATTTCCTATTCCTTTAGCAAGTTTTGCTAATTTGTTTTGTACTTGCTTATTGCCTTTTGCTGTTATTTGACCCATTAATAATAAGGATTATATTCTTCTAATTGATATGCGTCATACTCATCTTGTAATCTATCTGAATCTATTTGCTGTAGAGTTTCATCAAGCATTGTAAAGGTAGGATTGTATTCCATAGTATTTGAAAATATTGTATCTCCAGCATTCCAAGTGATTAAATCCATAGAAGAAGTATATAATCCAAGCTCTCCTGAATTTATTTTGTTTAAAAAGTCGAATACCTTATCTGTTCTTTTTGCTACCCAAGAATTCTCGCTTTGTACTTCCTGCGTAAAGAATCTTTCCAGAATTTTGATTAACGCATACTCTGTGCTAATGCTTTCTATTATTGGAGGTGTTGAGCTGAATGGTAATGTGTAATTATTTACCAAATAACCATTAATCTCATTTTCAGCTTGATTGATATAGAAATCTACTGCTTGTGAATTGACAGAACTTAAACTACCGACTCGTGGATACAAACTGTAAACTTTTGGTACTGTTGTGTATGTTGCCATAGATATGTAGTTTACTTGTTTTAACTAATCCATGCAACATTTAATCATACCATCTCTTAGGTGGCCATTGATTATATACTTCAGACATATCAAACTTTTCTTGTGCATAATACATTTTATCTTCATTATAATATTGATAAGCCTCATCAATAGCATCATAAAGCTGACCTGCATCACAATTGAAATACTTATATCCCTGTTCGAGCATATCGTGATAATAGTCGCTAGGCAAATTAAGACCTCTTGCGTGTTGCTTTGTCATAATATAAAACATGATTCTTTTCTTGCCTCTGTTAATGTAATTTTTAGTATAAAAATTTGGATAACCTTCTAAACTATCTAATGACTTTTCGCATTTTATAGTTATGTTCCACAAAACTCCATCAACACTATCATGTTCTTTTCCAGTATGAACAACATCAGCAACTCCTCGATAAACGAACTTGAATTTTTTCAAGTTAAATCTTCCGAGTGCTATTGCATCTGGACACCTTGTTGCCATTTGCTCAGCATTAGTATTCATTCCGTAAGCAAAATATAACATTATGAATCCCTCCTTACTTCAGAAATTAACCCGACATCAATCATGCTAAGAACAAAACTTTCTTCGTTAGAAATGTCTAACGAATGTCCGTTGTAAGCATAAGTATTTGCATGAACAAATTCCATATAATCGGAATTATTTTCAAACTTATACATCCTTGCATCATGTCGCATCTTTTCGACCAAGTCGGCAAAATCTTTTGCTAAAAAGACTTGACCATCTTGGCACTTGTAAAGTTTTTGAATATTTAATTTTTTAAATTTAGTCATTTTACATACCTCCTTGTGATGGTGGGATTCCTGCAAGAAATTGAGTATCTCCTGCATCTTCTAGAAATTTATTATCAAGAGCAGGAGAATAATTTTTATCTATATCTTTCGCCCAGTCGAAACCAAAGTGAGTAGCTCTTTGAGTATAGTAATTTAGAATATCGGCATCTTTATCTATGAAGTAGTAGAAAGCCTCTCTAAATCTCCAAGCCTCAGATTTTTTAAACCTTGGTCCAAAAACAGCAGAAACTTTTTTAGTAGTAGTGAAAAGTCTTGAAAGAAAAACAATCCAGTTTCTAATTTTTTCTGAATCGGTTGAGCCTTGATGAGCTCTAAACTCGATTGTTCCTTGTCTGAAAAAAGAATCCATGTTGATTGTTCTTGAATGATAATCAAAGATTCTTTGAACTCCATTTAGGTTGTGAGCTTTGTTAACTTTTCTAATTATCTTTTGAGTTTGTTTTATTATTCCATTCCAATCTGTATCGTAACCTTGAGTTACTGGAACATTAAAACCTCGTCCATTGTATCTTCTAGATGGAGCATGAGTTTTGCAAATTGTTTCTTCATGCTTAACATAAAGATTGATAGCATTTTTAATTTTTTCAAGAGATAAACTTTCTTTCCAATTTCCATTTTCATCTTTTTCTGAGATTCCAAAGTGGACATGAACTCCACAGTGTCTATCGACTGAAACATTTGGATGTTCGTTAAGAGCATTTACCATTCTTTCCATGTTTTTTAATCCTTCTTCTCCTTTTAGTATTGGACTCACAACTTCAAAGCCACTAACAGTTGAATCAGTAACAACTTTGTAACCCTTAGTGATTTCGTGAGTGTAACTTCTAGTAGCAGTAACTTCTACATTCTTTTCTTTTAGATAAGAACTAAGTTCTTCCCTAGTAATGTTTGAAGTAGTAACTTCAACTTCAACACCGAAAGTTAAGTTAAAGTCTTCGTGAAATGTGATTAAGTTTGACATTTTTTTTTCCTCCTTAAAATGAACTAAATTAACCATATAAATATAATACCCTATTCTATATATATGTAAAGTCTTTTTAAGAAGTTTTTTTAAGTTTTTTTCGCCTTTATTAATGAGCCTTTTGTAAGGTTATATAATTCTTTTTGTTTATTTTGGTTATTAATGTAAATAACTTTTAAAAAGAATTATAAAAATTCTCCTGTATATTGTTCAGCTATATTTTTATATCTACTCTTTATGTAACTATTAAATTCTTTTGTGTTTAAAAATCTTCCAACATTATCTTTGTGTTCTGCTTTAACTCCATCAAGACCTGCGTTAATGTTGAATCTATATTCTATTCCTTCGTTAGTAAAGATTAAAGATTCAGAATAAAATTGTAGAGCCTCCTCTTGATACAAGTTACAATCATTTAAAAATTCTTTTCTAAAAAGTTCTTGTGCCTCACGACAATAATCAATCGCTTGTTGAGTTGGTTGCATTTGATTGTTTTGTAATTCATATCTTGCTAAGTGTACTAAATCTCTAATCCACAAAAACTTTCCTAACAATCTATCTGGATTTAATTCTCTATCTTTTTTCATTAACCCTATGTTACGAACAAATCTATTTCGTCTTACATTTTCTGTTAAGTAGCCATCGTGAGCTATGTCAACATCAGAAATAACAGTTGACATTCCAACTCCATCATTCGTTTCTATTTCTGGATGCTCATGAACATATCCTAGAAATTTTATTTCTTTATTGTTGCGAAACATACTAACAGGTAAATCAATTTTGAATGCCTCTACATCAATCGTGAAATGATGTTGCCTAATTGAATAACCATTAAAAATATTTTGTCTTTGATATTTTCGTAAGTTCTGAGGATTTAAAAGTTCTTCATCTGAATCTATCCAGAGAATCCAATCCGACTTTGCATCTCTTATTGAAATGTTTCTTGCAGAATCAAATCCGATTTCTGTTGCTTTTTTACAAGGAATAATTTTAGCTCCATATTGTTTCGCAATTAGTAATGTAGAATCGGTACTTCCATTATCTGCTATTATAATTTCATCTGCAACATTGCGAATACTTTTTAAACATCTATGCAACATATCTTCTGCGTTTAATGTAATCATACAAGCTGTAACAGTTTCTCTTGGTTGTTGAATTCTAATTTTTCTTTCTAAAGGAATTGGATTACATAGCTTACCATTCTTTTTATATGTTACTACCCACCAACCTTTCACTTCGTTTTTTTCTACATTAAGTGGAGCACTCACAACTTTAATTGATAAATCTTTTTTATTAGCAAACATTTCTGCCAAATCTTGCCTATCATAATTCCATAAATGTGCTTTTCTTTCATCATCCCACATTCCGTAAGGAACTGAAATTGAAACTAAGCCATCATCTTTCAAATTCTTTTCTAAATCGTCTATAAAATAATCTGGACTTTCTTGATGCTCTAATATTTCTCCTAGAAACAATACATCATATGTTTTGACTAGAGTCTTGGCATTGCATCCTTCGTGAAATTTTATTTTTGCTTTCGGAGCATGACGCTTTTTCATTTTCTCTCCTAATTTGTTTTCTTCTGGAGATATATTTACGCAATCAACTTCAGCATTAAATTTGTTAGCCATAAGTATTGCCTCATTGCCTATGCCACTTGCGAAATCTAACACTTTCGGAGGACTATATTTCTCTATTTCTTTGCTGTCTAAATAAGCTCCAATATCATTAAGCATTATTTCTACTCTTGGGTACATTCTTACCTCAAAATTATCTTCAATTTTTGCATACTCTTTGCCTAATTGTAAATACTTTTGTTTGTATAATTCTTCGTTTCCTATGTAACTGTATTCGCTCTGTATTTTTGCTTTCCATTCTGCATCATTATCTACGAATTCAACTAGATATTTCAATGCCATGATATCTTCTCTTTCATATAAGTGCTTATATAATGTTTGTCTATTGCTTGTATTTGATTCAAATATTCGCATAAACTCCCTTTCCCACTTTTCAGCAACATTATCCCATTCATATTGCTTGACATTTTCATATCCTGCCTTTTGGCATTTTTTATACAGAACATCATTTGACAATAAGTCAATACATCCTTTCACAAATTTGTCTTGATAATCTACATTAGTTGCTTGTCCATCTATGATTATTCCTGCATCTGCAGAAAGAGTTTCTGGTAATGCTCCTCTATTTGAAGTAATCATAGGAAGTCCACACATTTGCGTTTCCATTGCTGTTATGCAACTGGTTTCATAAAACATTGTAGGGTATGCAAATATCTTTGATTCTAAATATAAAGTATATAAGTCCTTTTTATTAAGAGCTCCCAAATGCTTTATATTGTATCCTTGCTTTGCGTATTCATTAATTGTTGCAAACAACTTGTCATAATAAGGTTTCATTTGTGGAACAGTATTATCATAACCTGCTATTGCTACTTCTATTTCTTTATCATGCTCCCATAATTTAGGACAGATATTGTATAAAAATATATCTAAACCACGCTCTGGTCTATTTGTGAATACTACCCTTTTTTTCCTTTTAGTTGTTTTGGGTTGTATTAGCTTTACGCCATTAGAAGTTTTAAAGAAAAGCTCATCTTCTTGAATGCCATTTATTTCTTTATAGTTGTTTATATGCCAATCACTTAGACAAAAGACTTTATCTACATTCCATAACGCTCCTGTAAATACATCTTTTCTGCTTTTTTGAGCAAAATCATGTTGCCATAATATGTTAATTTTACTGTTGAATCTGTGCTTAAATACTTCAGGTACTCTTTGAACAATAAGAACATCGTGAGGACAGTTAATTGCATATTGCTCAAAAGCCTCTAAAGAAAGGTAATTAACACCTTTATGTTTTCCTTGTGTATTGGTATTACAAAAAACAGTTACATGATGCCCTCTTTTTTGTAAAGCATGAGCCATAGCAATACCTGCTGTTTCACTTCCTCCAAGTGATTTTTTTTCTAATGTAGTTGTATTAATTTCCATCCCATTAAGATAGATGATAATATCTAAATTCATATTTTCTCCTTTGGGATAACTAAGAGTAACTCTAGGTTATCTGTTAATATTCCTGTGAGGCGTAGTGCTAATCTCTTAGCTTTCTTCGTTTCCTAATCGTGTGTTAGTTCGCCTTTCAATTATCGTAGTCGGTATCGTGGTCGTTGTCAATATCTCCGTCATCATCAAGATACAGAACAAGTTCTTCGTCAATAACTTTTACTTTAATTAGTCCTTCCTCAATCATATCTTTAATTACTTGTTTGATAAAATGCGTTAATTCCATACCTTTAATATACCCACAAAAAAGCAGGTATAAAACCCCTTGGCCTCTTGCGATAAGTCCTCAGATTGCCTTAAAACGCTCCGTATTGTGCCATATTTTATTAATTTTAACCGTATTGAGCTTTTAAAAGAAAACAGGGGAGTTTCAGGAGGTAGCCTGTTAGGATATTTACTCCCCTATTTTGTTTGCGTTTAATCAACTACGCCTGTCCATAAGTATCCTAATTCAGGAGCAGTAATTTTTTCGTCTTGATAATACTGAACTCTTAAATTTGAATAATTACCATGGTCAGGGTCGTTCCATTTCTCAACTGCAAATGGTGAGCCGAACATCGGATTAGTCCATCTCATTCCATACATTAAAGATGGATTTTTTCCATCTGTTTCTGGAGGACTGAAATGTCCAACAATAGCATTAGTTCCCCATACACTAGAGAAACTATCTGCTTGTCCTTCTTCAGCAGTGTTCTTAATTGAGCTACCGATGTAGAAATTCTGAACATCAAATAAAGCTGCGAGTAAGTCTTTTGTTACTACACCTCTTTGAACATATTTGATTCTATCTAGAATATCTGCGTGTCTAAGTAGCGCATTGTAAACACTTTGACCAACAATAATTGTGTTAGCCTCCATACCAGTTGTTGCTCTTACTGCATCTTTCGCTGTTTGAATATCTCCAAATGGGTCAGATGTTCCAGCAGCACTGGAATCCCATTTAGATGCAACAGCAGCATAAGAGCCAAGATTACTTCCACTTGTAATTTGGTTTGCAACTCTATTTTCCATATCTAAAGTAAGAAGATTGAAAATATTACGAGCAGCTTTTTCTTCAAGTTTTAGTGGGTCATCTTGATTCACTAAAGTTTCAAAATCTAATTCATCTACTAATGCATAATTGTTTGCATAGTATGAATCACTTGATACATTAAAATGTACTGTTCTTCCTTTAGTTTTTGGAGCTCTGATTGTTGTACTAGGGATTCTAAAGAAATCTCCTTTTGTGTACTTGTAATATAAATCAGATTGTTTTGCTACATTTACTATAGGTAGAAAATCTTGAACAATTGTACCTGAAGGCTCAAACCCAACTACTAGATTGGATAGTGGTCTATCAATGTGTACATCTCTTGCTGTTATAGCCATAGTTATTTTCTCCTTTTAAAAAAATTTCTTAATCTCTCGGATTTGTTAGCCACGATAACCATTGTGTTGAATTAACAATTGGAATGTACTTCCACTTGCTACACCAGTTATAGCTTTACCAAAAATGTATTCGCCAGATGATACTGCAATACCTGTTCCACTTGCTGAGCAAGTAACCCAGTTACCAGCAGCAATTGTTCCTCCAGCTTTACATCTTGTCATGCCCATTACAACTACTGATGCGTGTTCTCCACTTTGTGGCTTATTATTAAGAACTCCAATTCCGGGAGCTCCTTTTCCGTTTCTTTGCTTTACGCTGTTAGCAGCATCAACATAAACCAATTGATATTGGCCTGATGATAGGTCTTCGCCTGCTGTCATGCTTATGAATGTTCTATTTGCCATTAGCTTTTCTCCTTTCTATTTATTTTCTTGTTCGTATTCAGCTTTCAAATCAGTATCATCTTTAAACACTAACTCTAAAGCATCTGCGTACTTATCAGCTTTGCCATGTTCTAGGTAGAGTTTTGCTCGTCTATCAACTTCATCCCCTGCACTTTGGTAAGGTTGTCTATCAACAACGAACTCTCCATTCTCAGATATCTCTGCGAATTCTACTAGCTTTGGTAAAGACTGAATGATTTTTTCCACTAAATTGAATTGAGAAAGTTCAACAGTTTTTTCTTCCAGAGTATAACTATATATCTTGTCTTCTGTGGAATTTTCTAAGAGAGCAACTAATTCTTTCTCAAAGGATGGAAGTATTCTTCCTGCCTCTTTATGAATCGCTACGAAGTCTTTAATCTTATCAGCTCTTTGCTGACCTTTAGTTACTTCAAGCTCATTATTTGCTTTCTCGAAATCTTTTTTAAGAGCCTCTAACTCATCTTGCAAGTTTTCATACTCTTTTACGGAAACTTTTTCCATAATTTCACTCTCCTTGTTTTGATAATAGGCTCTATATTCGCCCAGCTTAGTATATAAACCTTCAATTGATTCAAGATTTGTTACTGCTGGTATTTCACTACCTAACAATGCTACTGCTTTTAATACTTTATCAAGAACAGTACCATCGCTTTTATAGTTCCAATATATCTCAGAAGAAACTCTCTTATAATTTCCTCTTTTGATAGCCTCGTAAATTTTTTGTGGAAGTTCAATAAAATCAGCTAAGAGTTTTTTGCCTTCCATATAAATTTTGCTTACATAACCTAACGCTGGCTCACCATCTTTCATTTCTGGTTGCTCATCGTTATGTCCTAATTTGATTGGTGGTTGGAAACCTGTTTTATTGAAGTTGGAAACCATATCTTGCAAATCTGCAGTAGTATATTTATCTCCATTCCATACACCAGTTGAAAAGATTTCTACACCTTTGATATTGAATGTTTGTTCTAGTTCGTGATTTTTTGTTTCTTCTTTGCAATCACATAATGACTTTTTATCTTCACAATCGCAATCGCTAGTTGCGTGTTTCTTTTCTTCTTCTACTTCTTCTTCTTTCTCCATTTCTTCTTCTTCTTTCTTATCTTCTGCCTCTAGTTCTTCTTTTCTTTCTTCTTCTTCTAGAGCTTTAAGATATTCTTCATGAGTTGGAAATGGCATAAACATTGCTTTTTCTTCTTCTTCAACTTCGACTTTCATTTCATGAGAGCCTTTTCCTCCCATTTCTTCGGCACGCTTTTCTGCCTCCTCTGGAGTTTCGAATACATCTTTTGCGTATTCTTCTTTCTCTTGGTCTTCGCCAAGTTCTTCTTCTTTTTTGTCTTCTCCTAGAGTTTCTTCTTCCTCTTTAGGATAATCTTCTTTCGGCATTTCCTTCTCCTTGCATTTCTGCGCAGTATTATTTAATTGTGTTTCTGGAACATCAAGTGGACTTTAAAAACTTTGGATGTAGCCACAACGACCACATTTTATTTCCCCAGCTAGCAGTCCGTATTGATTATATTTTGCCAGAAGTTTGTTACATTTGCAACACCTTACTTCTGGTTTTGCCATAGTGCTAATTATTTTTTGAGCTTGTGCTAAATTAGTAATTGATTGTACACGCGTCATTCCGTTATTCCTGTTAACGCTATTATTTCCTCTAAGTCCCCATCATCACTCCATTCTATTGGCGTATCATCTTTTGTTATGTAAACAAGCATAGTTCTACAATTAAAATGTAGTGGTGGTGTTAATTCATTTAATGTCATTTCATCTTCTATTTTGATAGTAGGCATTAATTCTCCTACTAATTCACAAATCTCAGATGTTCTATCATCTAATACTGCTGATAATTGATAACCTAATATAAATCCTTTTAAATCTTTATCATCTCCTACTTCTCTCCTTCCATAATTATATGCTCCGAGAGTTGCTGTTCTAGCAATCGTAGTAGTTGTATAAGCATTAGTAACTGCTCCTGTTGTTGCAGATATCTCTGTACCATCTGCGATAAATGGTTGAAATACTTTTTCTATTGCGAGTGCTGTTTTAGGAATTCCCTTTCCTTTGACTATTGAATCTATGAGAGCTGACGATAATCTCGTGTTCAGGAGTGCTGTTATTTTCTTTACATCTAATCTTGCCTTTGATTTGAAGTATCGTTGAAATCCTGAAGTCAATATTCCTGTTCCTATTTTTGTTTTTAGAAATCTTCTTGGTAATGTTGATTTGCCTTCCTTTTTTCCTTCATCATAAGCATCTATATATCCTTGTTCCATGACTTTGATGAAATCAGATTTATATTTCAAGTCTAGATTATCTATGGCAGTAAAGTCAAATTTATCTGTTTCCATTTTATTCTTAGCATAATTTTTCACAGCCTCCATTTGCCTATTCATTACTTCACGCATATTGATTACCAATTTATCATCTAGCTTGACTAAGGTATCATCTATCTTTTTGAAATTTACTCTTTTTTCTGCTTTAGTTAATGCGTAGTGTTTATGCGGAGTTACTGCATTATCTTCTCTTTTTAATTGTCCAACAATTTTTTTGCTCCAACTGAAACCTGCATCTCCTCCCCATAATGCCCAAGCAATCCTGCCATTACTAGGAAAGCCATCTTCTCCGGGACTAAATCCTTCTGCTTTTTTATTTACTTCGTGCCTACTAAAAAAAGAAAACATCCTTTTGACTGTTTCTGGAGATAAATTTTCTCTGTTCACTATCTGACTTGCTCTTACTGCTCCAATTCTAGTTCCACCTCTACCAAATTCTTCACGCCATGCTATTCCTTTTTTTGCCTCAGCAACCATTCCAGCGTTAGGTTTGAAATCTATTTCTGCATAAGTATTTTCACTTACATCTTCAATAACTTCTTCATCTGGAGTTCCAGATATCTCTGTATCTGCACTTTCTGGCTCTAAATCTTTTTCTGGAAAGTTAAGTTGTTTTCTTAAAATGTTTTCATCATCTAATGTAGGTGTAATTACTCCTTTTTCAACAGCAGTAATAAACATAGTATTGAGTTCTGCTTTTTGGTCATCAGTTAAAGGATTGAATTTAAATCTTGGTAATTCTTCTACATTAGAAAAGTTGTAAGCAACAAGTCTTTTTAATAGTTGCTCGTTCATAACATTTTCTTCTATATCTTGTCTTAGCTTTTCAATTACCCATAAGAAAACATCAAAGTGAATTTTCGCTTGAGCGTAAGCTCCAGTATCTCCTTCTGCCATTAACCTATCTGGAATAAGAATACTTCTAGCTATACATTTGTTATAGAAATTCAATGCGGTATTAAAATCATTTGTACTTGCTCTTGTTGATTCTAAGAATTGAATATCAAACTCGTCCATTCTGTGCGTAATAGATGTTTTTGATGTTAAATTATCTAAGATGTTTCTTAGGTTAGTTCTTCCTGTTGCATCATTTGACTTGTATTTACCAACTACTGTTGGATTAGCAAATCTTTCTAAATAGATATTCCACATTTTGATTAGAACATCTTTACTCCAGTAACCACGATATGCTGGTCTTAAATCTGAAGTTCCATAATGATTTCCAAATTCCTTTTGATAACTAAAGATAAGAAACTTATTAATCGGGTAGTATAATTCCTTACCTCCTTTATCGTAAACTATTCCTTTCTCTAAAAGATTTGAATATTCATCTACTGCAAATTTGTAATAGTATGGAGCTTTTGTTTTAAGATTTTTAAGACCTATCTTTCCTGCGTGTGGTCCAGTTTCAAATTGTTTGTAGTTTATTTCAGTTATTGAATATCCAAAATCTAAAGCTGTCATAATCTCTAGAAGATAGTCCATCATGCTCCCCTGCATTTTTTCAAAACAGTATGTTACAAAATCTGCTACTTCTACATCTTGGTCATCATTACTAGCAGGAATTATTTCAAAGTTAGGAGCCAAAGTTGCAAATTTCTTCAATGTTAAACACGCTTTGACTTGGTCATCAATACGCATTTGGTCATACATTTGAAATCCTTTTCTTCCTATTAAACTATCGGGATTATAAGGAATTATTTTTCCACTAAGATATAGGAGTTCATCAGAAGATGCCATCTCTCCCATCGGTGGTTTTGTTTCTTGAAAATTCTTTTGTATTTTCTGTAAAGTATCTGATATTGCCATTTGAGGTATTTTACTGGCTATCAGTTATAAAGTAAAGGGAGAGGCGATGGTTAATCTTAGCTCGGAGGTAAAGAGTGAGCAACCTCTCCCCTATTCCAATCAAGTAACAATATTATAATCTTTAATTACTTTTCTGTCATTACCTTTGTTGATGATAGAACTTCTGACTGGAATTCTAACTCCATTGACTATTCTAGTATGAGCCCTTCTGAAGTGTTCAGCAGGTTTCATTCTATCTGGAAATTTCAAACCAGTATTAATGCCTTGCCTTCTAAAGATATTAACATTTAAAATTTTATATCTTAGTGGTGGCAACTTACCTTTGCGCTTAGCACTCTTAACAACCTTGATTGGTGGAATAACATCTGTAGAGAATTCTTTAAATTTAGAATGTCCTAACAAATAACTGAAAGTAGCAAAAGTAGTTCCTACCATTGAAGACCATTTTTCTATATTTCCAGAATCTTTCCAATCATCTATATCAACACAAGGTTTATTGTTACCTTCAACCTCATCATATTCACAAGGGTCATAACGCACTTGACATTTGATTTTAAATTCAAAGCCATCTTCCTCTGCTGGAGTGTTTATATAATCGTATACAAATCCTTGATATTGGCAAACAGTAACATGACTTTTACTTTCTACAAGAACACCAACTTCGAGATAATCTCCTTCCTCGTCTTCGTACTTCGTAAAAAATGTATGAATATAATTTTCAGGCATAACATCTGGCAATCTAGCTGTAAAGCAACTTCTTTTATTTGGCAAACAAGCCATTCTTTCTTGAAAAGTTAATTCGTGAAAGTCTTCTGTTTTACCAAGGGCTTTTGATACTTCATCTATATCTTGCTCTAGAGTAACCAATGTTAAATTGCCAGATTCACTCCATTTTTTCATAGCAGTAGCATAAGTATCTACATATTTTTTTGAACAGGCAAACATACTATCTTGTTCCCACTTCATTGCCATGAAAGGTTTTTGAAATATTTTATTTAACTTCATAACTCTACCTCCTTACAATCATTATAAACTATTATATATAATTGTCAACTTATCGAATCTCAAAGCCACCACACTCTCTCAGGAAATCTATTAATTCTTTTACCCATTCTTCTCTAAATGGATAAGCAGCATCCCAATCGTGTAAACTTCGAATTCTTTCATATATCTCTCTGTCTTTTTCTTCGTAGTTGACAGGAGCAGTTGCCTTATCTCCTATTTGTTCTTTATGCAATTTGTGTAGAGCATCTAAATGACTATTCCATTCTTCTGCCTTGTCTATCACTTCGTTGGTATGTTCTTCTTTCGCTTTTGCGTGTCCAGAATCTACCATGCTTTGAAGTGCGTTTGCTAACTTATCGCATTCTTCTTGAGTTGTAAGACCAGCTCCATCATTGTTATGTCCGTGCTGTCTTAACTCTGTATTTAACTTGCCGATATCACAAGCATATTCCCAAAGAGGTCGCCATCCCCAAATACTTTGTCGAAGATAATCTCCCTTTGGCCCATTTGGATTTTTTCCATAAACATCCATTCCCATAATATTCTCCTTGAGCAGTTTAAAGTCTTACTCAGGACAAATCGTGTCCTTTATGCCAAGCCCATCTTAATCAAACCTGCCGATTGGCTCAACACCCTCTCTTGCGTGAAACTCATCAAATGCATCTCTAGTGATGTGAACATGTAAAGTTCCATCATCTACACAAACATCAGAAACAATAGTTCCTCTCCTAAAGTGTGCCATTAATCTAGGCAATCTATTCGCCCTTATAAAAACTTCTTCTCTAGTACACGATTCGCTAACATCATGAAAACCTTCATCGTGAGCAAAGCAGAAGTGAATGGTTTCGCCTTCATCAAAAACAAATCCACTATTCCTTTCAAGAGCTTGAATTAAATTTCTTTCTGATTCTCTCATTAGTTTCTACCTCCTGTTAAAATATCTAGTAGATGACCTACCATCCTTAGAGGGATAATCATGGCACCTGCCATTCCTACCCAAAATATTGTTTGTAAAATTAAAGTTTCCATTTTTTTTACCTCCTTAAAATAAAAACTAACCATACAAGTAGTATGTAATATTTATATATAATTGTCAAGTAAATAATTAAAGTTTTTTTAATTAGCTAAATAAAGGGTATTGGTAAGGGTTTTATATTACTCTATGACGCGTTTTCAAGCGTTTCTCAGCGTTTTCTATGTTGGCAAAGGGTTTTATACCTTATAAAATTAAAACGCTTGTATTGAGGTTTCTCTTTGACCTTGACTTTCTAATTCTTCTTTAATGCCATCATCTAAAGTTCTTTCCATTAAAGCATAACGCAATGCATCTACAGCGTGGTCAAATCCTGTCGTTTCATATTGCTCTGGGTTTCTTCTATCTGTTTGAATTGT
>Ga0114932_10003055_pt1 | contig 16862 bp, 20 predicted proteins | sample 2SBtaG_2_FD_87286 | JGI IMG/M metagenome (GOLD analysis project Ga0114932, IMG submission 87286) | Deep subsurface microbial communities from Kolumbo volcano to uncover new lineages of life (NeLLi) - 2SBTROV12_ACTIVE470 metaG | ecosystem: Environmental > Aquatic > Marine > Volcanic ... | reverse complement strand
CTTGGAATTCAGCAACGGTATCAGCCGGTTGCGTTTGATCAGTGGTGCGTCGCCATCCATATGTCCGGAAAAAACATATATGGACGGCTTTGGACCCAGTGCATCGCGCAGGCCCGCACCTTCCTCTGTTAGCGCCACAAAAAATGCTGTGGCGCCGGCCTTGGCCAACGCTTTGGCCACCGGTGCCGCACCCAACCCATAGGCGTCGGCCTTTACCACCGCTGCCGTTTGGACCCGCGTGCCGGTCAGGCGGTCGAGCGCACGCCAATTGGCCGCAAGCGCGTCCAGATCGATGGTCAGAATTGCGGTGCCCATGCGTACCCTTTGTCGCTGCGGTTTGATGCCTGCGTCGTCTATAATGGCCCGCGTCGGGGCCGTCTATTGCGCATCAGCCTGCCCAGGGCATTAACGCCTGTCCGCAGGTGGAAATTGATGCATTACGTTGAATTCGTAGTAGAACGATCAGCGCGATCACCACCGCGACGAAATCCTATGAGCGCCCCGACGTCACGTCACGCGTTGAGCGGTCAGATAACTTCGCCTAAAAAGCGGCAGTCAGGGCAGAACAGAAACGCGGCAATATGGAAAATTCAGCGGTCTTTATACCGGTTTTGGCACAGTTTTTACTGGTGTTGGTGTTATATATTGCGCTGTCGCGCACAAAGACAGCGGCGGTGCGCGCGAAACAGGTGGACCTGCCCGACAGCAAGCTTAACGCGGACGCGTGGCCCGACGCCGTGCGCAAAATCAACAACAATATTGCCAATCAGTACGAATTGCCCGTGCTGTTTTATGGCCTTGTGTTCATGGTCTGGGCGCTGAAACTGGATGATTTGCCGACGCTGACGCTGATTTGGGGCTTTGTTCTCAGCCGTTATCTGCACGCCTATGTGCACACCACGTCCAATTATGTGCCCCGTCGTCTCAAGCTGTTTGCGGTGGGCTTGGTGATTGTGCTGGTGATCGTGCTACGGGTGCTTTTCGCCATCGTTTTTGGCTGAAATCTTTGATTTCAGGCAGCACCGGGCGCGTCCGGATTAGCGCGAAATGCTTTAGAGCCGCGTCCTTTTTATCTGAATCAGCAGAGCGGCTCTATCCTTTTGATCTTGCGCGCAATTTATTCCGAATACCGGTGCCCACTTTTCGGATTGCGCTTTAGAAATCCTGATCCACGCTGTTTTGATAGCCGCGCACCAGATTGCCAAAACGGGTGAACTTGCCCTCAAAGCTTAGATCGACGGTGCCAATCGGCCCGTGGCGCTGTTTGCCGATGATGATCTCGGCCTTGCCGTGCAGGCTTTCCATTTCTTCCTGCCATTTCATCATCGCCTCGACATCGTGGTCGCCGGGTTTTTCGCGTTCTTTGTAATATTCTTCGCGAAAGACGAACATCACAACGTCGGCGTCTTGCTCGATTGATCCGCTTTCGCGCAGGTCCGACAGTTGTGGGCGTTTGTCGTCGCGGTTTTCCACCTGACGCGACAGTTGCGAAAGCGCCAGAACAGGAATATCCAGCTCTTTGGCGATGGCTTTCAACCCTTGGGTGATTTCGCTGATTTCGTTGACGCGGTTTTCAGACCGCCCGGTGCCGCGCACCAGTTGCAGGTAATCGACGATCAACACATCCAATCCGTGCTGGCGTTTGAGCCGCCGCGCCCGCGCCGCCAGTGCCGAAATCGGCAGGGCCGCCGTGTCGTCGATATAAAGCGGACAACTTTCCAATGCTTTGGCCGCTTCGACAAAGCGGCGGAACTCGGTTTCGGTCATGTCGCCACGCCTGATCTGATCGGACGGCACTTCGGCGGCTTCCGACAGAATCCGCGCCGCCAGTTGTTCCGATGACATTTCCAGCGAATAAAACCCGACGACGCCACCCTGCACTGCGCCTTCGCTGCCATCGGGAAGCGCGCCTTTTTTATAGGTCTTGGCGATATTATAGGCGATGTTCGTCGCCAGCGAGGTTTTGCCCATCGACGGTCGCCCCGCCAATATCAGCAGGTCCGATTTGTGTAGCCCCCCCAGTTTTTTGTCGATATCGGCCAGACCCGTGGACACGCCCGCCAATCCGCCGTCCCGCTGATAGGCGGCGTTGGCCTGATTGACCGCATCGGTGACAGCACGCAGAAAACTTTGAAATCCGTTGTCGACCTGACCCTGTTCGCCCAACTGGTAAAGGCGTTGTTCTGCATCGACGATTTGTTCTTTGGGTTCGTTGTCGACGTCGACCTTTGCGGCCTTGCCGGCGATTTCCTGTCCGATGTCGATCAGATCGCGCCGGATTGCCAGATCGTAAATCAACTGCGCATAGTCGCGCGCCGCGTAAACCGATATCGCCGCACCGGCCAGACGCGCCAGATAGGCCGGGCCGCCCAGTTCGGCCAGCCCTTCGTCGTCCTCCATAAACGCCTTGAGCGTCACAGGTGAGGCCAGCGCGTTTTTCTGGATGCGCTGAGCGGAAATTTCAAAAATGCGGCGGTGCACGGGATCAAAAAAATGCGCCTCGTTAACCAGCGCGGCCACACGATCATAGACATCGTTGTTGACCAATAGCGCCCCGAGTAACGCCTGTTCGGCCTCGATATTATGGGGCAGGCCGACCGGGGTCTCGACCCCTTGTCCAGCTTGTGACTCCGCCTGTGTCTGCCGCTCTTGAATGGCGGTTATTCCGCTCATTTCCGCCCCCGATTCTTCAGTCCCCGTTCCGGTATCCCAGATGTCGGCGTGTCCGGCAATTGGAGAACTCTGGGGAAATCCTGTGGGTAAATAATAGCCATCAAATATCGCTATTGTCTTCGCAGATATAGTAGCACGAATTCCACTAATTTCAATATATAGAAAAGCGGGGCAGAATTGTCGCAGCATTTTTTCGGTTAACCACAATGTGGCAAAAACGTGGCACTTCGGGCTGGCCCCATGTTATTCATCAATTGTTAAGTACGAATCGAGGATGCTGCCAATGACCTTAGAGCTGTTTGCTCTGGTCGGTGTCGCCTCCGTAATGTTCTTTGGCCTTGGCCTGCATTACGATGTGGAAATTCTGGTGCGGGAAAAAATATCCCGCGACTGATTTCACTGACACCGGCTTGGCACACTGAGGGATCTTGTCGGCACGGTCTTGGGGGCTGAACCGGGAAGCGATTTCAGAGACAAAGTGCTTCGCTACAGACCCTTCCGGACGCTGCTGTCCGGGAGGGTTTTTTCAAGCCATGTGCCGGTCCTGCCACGCGCGCGGCGCGTTCAGAAATTCCTCAACGTCGCTTAACGTCTTGGTATCAAAATAACCGCCGTCTTTGGCGGCGGCCAGCACGTCGTGCCAGGTACAGAGATAATGCAGCGCCACGCCGTGGTCTTTGAGCATTTTTTCGGTTTCGGCAAATATCCCGTAATAGAAAATCACCGCCGTGTGGTTGCAAATTGCGCCGGTTTTGCGAATCGCGTCGATGAATTTCATTTTTGAGCCGCCGTCGGTGGTCAGGTCTTCGACCAGCAGCACGCGCTCGTCCTTGTTGATGACGCCTTCGATTTGCGCGTCGCGCCCGTAACCCTTTGGCTTTTTGCGCACATAGCTCATGGGCAGGCCCAAACGTTCGGCCACCAACGCGCCAAATGGAATGCCCGCGGTTTCGCCGCCTGCCACATTGTCAAAGGCGTCAAAACCGGCGTCACGCAGCACAGTGGCGGTCATGAAATCCATCAGTGCGCTGCGTATGAGCGGATAAGAAATGGGTTTGCGGCAGTCGATATAGGTGGGCGAGGGCAGGCCGGACGACAGCACAAACGGGTTCTCTGAATTGAAATGCACCGCTTTGATATCAAGCAGCATTTTGGCGCTGAGACGGGCAATTTCGGCCCTTGGCGGAAATGAGTTTTGAAACATGTGGTGTCCTTATGATGCCCGCCAGTATAGCGGAAAACCGGGGTCGAAAACCGTGACCGGTCCGTCGGGTGTGTCTATTTTTTGGTTTTGCGGCAAGGGCGTATCAGATTTTGTCAGCGTCAGTTTGCCCGCGTTCACGGGCAGGCCATAGAATGCGGGACCGTTCAGCGACGTGAACGCCTCGAGATGCGCCAGCGCGTCGTCATGTTCGAAAACCTGCGCAAGGCACGCCATGGTCACACCGGCGCTGAACACTCCGGCACAACCACAGGCGCTTTCCTTCAAGGGGTCGACATGCGGCGCGCTGTCTGTACCCAGAAAAAACCGCCTGTCCCCCGATGTGGCTGCACCGCGCAAGGCCAGGCGATGGCTTTCGCGTTTGGCCACCGGCAGACAATAATAATGCGGTCTGATCCCGCCCGCCAAAATATGGTTGCGGTTGATGATCAGGTGGTGCGTGGTGATGGTCGCCGCCAGATTGTTGTCGCATTGCGTAACGTAATCGACACCGTCGCTTGTGGTCAGATGCTCCATGACGATGCGCAGTTCGGGCAGGTGGCGGCGCAGCGGGTCAAGAATTTTGTCAATAAATTCGGCTTCACGGTCAAATATATCGATTTCGGGATCGGTGACTTCGCCGTGCACACACAGCGGCAGACCGATTTGTGCCATTCGCTCCAGCACCGGCATCACGGCGTCGATGTTGCCGACGCCGCTGTCCGAATTGGTGGTGGCCCCGGCGGGATAAAGTTTGACCGCAGCGATCAGGCCCGCCGCCTGTGCCGCAGCCACGTCATCGGCCTGCGTATTCTCGGTCAGATAAAGCGTCATCAAGGGCGTGAAATCGTCCCCCTTGGGGCAGGCAGACCTGATCCGGTCACGGTACGCCAGCGCGTCCGCCATGGTGACGACGGGCGGCACCAGATTGGGCATGATAATGGCACGGGCGAAATGGCGGGTGGTTTCCGGCAGAACGCTGCCCAACAAGGGGCCGTCGCGCAGGTGCAGGTGCCAGTCATCCGGGCGGGCGATGGTCAGGCTGCGGGTCATGGTCTCTCCGGCGGTGCAGGTGGCGTGAGCTATAGCAAATCACGCGCGGGATGCCAGCGACAAGACGCAATTGTTCACGCGTCGCCCGGGTTACTCTGCGCCGTCCTGCGCCCGTTTGATGGCGGGCAGTATGGTGTTGGCCAGCGCACGCTGGGTAATCGGCCCGGCAAAGCGCAAAACGATCTGCCCTTTGGCGTCAATGATAAAGGTTTCCGGTATGCCGTATACACCGTAGTCGATGGCCTCGCGCCCCTCGGGGTCGCTGCCGACAGCAGTATAGGGATTGCCGAGTTCCTGCAGAAATTTCAGCGCCTTGGCGTCCTGGTCTTTGTAATTCACGCCGTAAACGGGCAGGCCCAGATCGGCCAACACCACGATGTTGGGGTGTTCAACACGACACGGCGCGCACCAGCTGGCCCAGAAATTCACCAGTTTGACCTCGGGCTTGAGCAAAGCTTCAGTGGTCAGAAGCGGCAGATCGCCAAGTGCGCTCAAAACAAGGGTCGGCGCGGCGCGGCCTTCCATGGTGGACGGCAGGTTTTCGGGGTTGTTGCGGGTCAGTCCGCCCATGAACATTGCGCCAATACCCACGGCCATCAATGGTGGCAAGAACATCAAAGGTGACAGTCTAGCCATTGTCTTTATGGCGCTTTTCGATCTTGGCCAATTGTTTTTTCACCTTGGCGGCGCGCCACAGTGACAGTGCCGTCACCACAACGATCAAAACGGTGCTGACCGCATAAGCCGACAACACTGGACCCGAATACTGACCGAGATCGGGCATCAGGCGGACCGCTCGCGCGCGATCAACGCCGCCATGCGGCGCGACCGGATTTCGGTGCGGGTGCGCAGCAACACAAGTGCCACGAACAAAAACATGAATCCGGCCATGCTGACGAAAAGCGGATAGCGAAACACGTTGTCAACCGGCTGGGCGCTGTCGACCGACAATGATGCCCCCTGATGCAGCCCCTGATTCCAGAAATTGACCGCATAGCGCGACAGCAACGCAAAAATCGACCCCACGAGACACAGAACCGACGTCAGATCGGCGGCCGTGTCCTGATCCTCGATGGCGGCCCATAGTGCAATATAGCCAAGGTAAAACACGAACAATATCATGAACGACGTCAGGCGCGGATCCCACGCCCAGTAGGTGCCCCACATAGGCTGGCCCCAGATCGCACCGGTGAACAGCGCGATCAGCGTCATGGTTACACCGATGGGGGCAGCGGCGCGGGCCGCGAGTGCACTGACGTGATGACGGCGGATCAGCCAGATCAGCGAGGCCACAAACATCATTAACCACGCGTTGATCGCCATCAACGCCGAGGGCACGTGCAGGTAGATAATTTTGACGGTCGATCCCTGTTTGTAATCGTCTGGTGTAAAGAAGAACCCCCAGATCAGACCTACCAACAGAGCGCCAACGGACAGCACGGTCACAACCGGCAAAACCCGGTCCGTCAGACGCATAAACCGCGTTGGATTTGCGTATTCCCACAAAGACATGCGTGGTTTGTAAAGAGTGGTCGCTACGCCGACAATCGTCCTAAAGGCCGCAGGGTGATCACCTAATATTGACTTTGATCGCATAGGCCGCAGCAAAGGGCACAATGGCAAACGACAACAGACTGATGGCAGCGCTCAGAGCAAATGCTGTCGCGTTATCAAGCCCTTCCATGATCAAAGTCACACTTTGTGCGCCAAATATCAGACTGGGAATATAGAGCGGCAGCACAAGCAGCGACAGCAGCAGGCCGCCGCGTTTCAGCCCGACGGTGATCGCCGCGCCAAATGCGCCCAGAAAACTTAGCGCCGGCGTGCCGATCAACAGGCTGACGAACATCCAAAGAAATGCGTCATTCGGCAGGCTGAGCAAAGCCCCCAAAACCGGTGCGGCAAGCGACAGCGGCAGACCGGTGGTCAGCCAGTGGGTCAACGCCTTGATCGCCACAACGCCCTCCAGCGGCAGCGGAGATGTGGCCATCAGGTCCAGGGTACCGTCCTCGAAATCCAGTTGAAACACGCGGTCGAGCGACAAAAGCGACGCCAAAAGCGCGCCGACCCAAAGGATTCCGGGTGCGATCAGCGCCAATGTGGCGGAATTTGGTCCGACACCAAATGGCACGAACATCACCACGATCAGAAAGAAAGCCAGCGACAGGCCGAAACCGCCCCCCGAACGCAGTGCCAGTTTCAAATCGCGTTTCAGCAGCGCGATCACGACAGGGCCTCGTCCAGAAACGGGTTGCCGTCGCCCGATTCGGTGGCTTTGAACCGTGTGATGTCCAGAGTTGCGGCCCTGGCCAGCCCCAGATCGATATGGGTGGCAATAATGGCCGAACCACCCCCGGCATTGTGATCCTGCACAAGGCGGGCAAAGCGGGCGACGTTTTGAGCATCCAGCGACACGGTGGGTTCGTCCAGAACCCAAACGGGCCGGTCTGCCACCAGCAGACGCGCCAATCCCAGCCGCCGTTTCTGGCCGGCTGACAGGCTATAGGCCGGACGATCCAGCAAATTGGCCAGGTCAAAGGCTGAAGTGGCCGCGTCGATATCGGGTGTGCCAAAAACGCTGGCCCAGAATCGCAGGTTCTCGCTCACCGTAAGCTGGGCCTTGATGCCGTCCAGATGTCCTGCGTAGGCTATGGTCTCTGGGCTGACAGACAGGGTGCCCGACGTTGCAGGCGCCAACCCTGCCAGCACCCGCAGCAATGTTGACTTGCCGCTGCCATTGGGGCCGCGCAAAATCAGCGTATGCCCGGTATCAAGGCTGAAACTGACCCCTGCCAGCACTTCGATTTCGCCGCGGCGGCAGCTGAGATTTGTAACGCTGACCTTCATGGTTGTGGCCATAAACTATCTTTGGTCAGGCGAAAAGGCGCGCGGGGTGGTAAATTGGTACACAATAGTATACAATAGCCAATGTGCCTCATTGTACGACCACCGATATTCCGTCATAGCGTGGTCAAATCCTTGAAATACATCAAATTCCCGGAGTCCCAATATGACCGTCACCGTTGGTCACGATAGCCAGAAAACCCGCGCGACTTTGCAAATCGGACCGCGCAAGATCGACTATTATTCTATCCGGGCCGCCGAATCCGCGGGTCTGGGCGATTTTTCACGGCTGCCAGCAGCGTTGCGCGTGGTGCTGGAAAACATGCTGCGATTTGAGGACGGCAAAACCGTGACCGTGGACGATATCAGGGCATTTTCGGACTGGGCCGCGCAGGGTGGTCAAAACCCGCGCGAGATCGCCTATCGACCTGCGCGGGTGCTGATGCAGGATTTCACAGGTGTCCCGGCGGTGGTCGATCTGGCCGCCATGCGCGACGCCATGGTTGAATTGGGGGGCGATCCAGAAAAGATCAATCCGCTGAACCCGGTTGATCTGGTCATCGACCATTCGGTGATGATCGACGAATTTGGTAATGCGCGCGCTTTTCAGATGAACGTGGAACGCGAATACGAACGCAATATCGAGCGTTACACATTCTTGAAATGGGGCCAGTCAGCGTTTGATAATTTTCGCGTGGTGCCTCCGGGCACCGGAATTTGCCATCAGGTCAATCTGGAATATCTGGCGCAAACCGTCTGGAGCGACACCGATCAGCAAGGGCGCGAAGTTGCCTACCCCGACACGCTGGTCGGCACCGACAGCCACACAACCATGATCAACGGGCTGGCGGTTTTGGGCTGGGGGGTCGGTGGAATCGAAGCTGAGGCAGCGATGCTGGGCCAGCCGATTTCCATGCTGATCCCCGAAGTCGTCGGATTCAAGCTAACCGGTGAAATGACCGAGGGCACCACCGCCACTGATCTGGTGCTGCGCGTTGTGGCGATGCTGCGCGCCCACGGCGTTGTTGGCAAATTCGTGGAATTTTATGGCGAGGGGCTGGATCGGCTGCCGTTGGCGGACCGCGCCACCATCGCCAATATGGCACCCGAATACGGCGCGACCTGCGGGTTTTTCCCGATTGACGGCGAAACGCTGCGCTACATGCGCGTCTCGGGGCGCGACGAGGACCGAATCGCGTTGGTGGAATCTTATGCCAAAGCCAACGGATTTTGGCGCGATGCCGATTATGATCCTGTTTATACCAGCACGCTTGCGCTGGATATGGGCACCATCGTACCGGCAATATCCGGCCCCAAACGGCCACAGGATTTCGTGGCGCTGGATGGGGCAAAAACGGCTTTTGCAAATGAAATGCAAACCACGTTCAAGCGCCCACAAGGCAAAGAAGTGCCGGTAGCGGGCGAGGACTATACGTTGTCGTCGGGCAAAGTGGTGATCGCCTCGATCACGTCGTGCACCAATACCTCTAACCCTTACGTGATGATTGGCGCAGGGCTTGTGGCGCGCAAGGCCCGCGCTTTGGGTCTGACGCGCAAGCCTTGGGTAAAAACCTCGCTGGCGCCGGGATCGCAGGTTGTATCCGCCTATCTGGAGGCCGCCGGGTTGCAGGAAGATCTGGACGCGCTTGGCTTTAATCTGGTGGGTTACGGCTGCACCACCTGCATCGGCAACTCTGGTCCTATTCAAGCGGAGCTGTCCGCGGCGGTTGCCCAAGGCGATCTGGTCGCCGTATCCGTGCTGTCGGGCAACCGCAATTTTGAGGGCCGCATCAGCCCGGACGTACGCGCCAATTATCTGGCCAGTCCACCGCTGGTGGTGGCCTATGCGCTGGCCGGAGACATGAATGTCGACTTAACGCGCGATGCGCTGGGGCAGGACAGGGACGGCCACGATGTGTTCCTGCGCGATATTTGGCCAACCACGCAGGAAATTGCCGAATTGGTGGACAAAACCGTGACTCGCGCCGCGTTTTTGGAAAAATACGCCGAGGTGTTCACCGGCGACGACAAATGGCAGACAGTCAAAACCACCGACAGTCTGACCTACGACTGGCCGACCGCGTCAACCTATGTGCGTAACCCGCCCTATTTCCGGGGCATGGGGCCCGACGCCGGTGTGATCAGCGACATCACCAACGCACGCGTTCTGGCGGTGCTCGGCGATATGGTGACGACCGACCATATTTCGCCCGCCGGTTCGTTTACCGAAACCACACCCGCCGGACGCTACCTGACCGATCATCAGGTGCCGGTGCGCGCGTTCAATTCTTATGGCTCGCGGCGCGGCAACCACGAGGTGATGATGCGCGGCACCTTTGCCAATATCCGCGTGAATAATGAGATGCTGCAGGGTGTCGAGGGCGGCTATACGCTGGACCCAAGCGGCGCCCAAACGTCTATCTATAACGCCGCGATGGCCTATGCGGACGACGGTGTACCGCTGGTGATTTTTGGCGGCGAACTCTATGGCGCGGGATCCAGCCGCGACTGGGCCGCCAAAGGCACGTCATTGCTGGGGGTGAAAGCCGTGATCGCCGAGAGTTTCGAGCGTATCCACCGCAGCAATCTGGTGGGCATGGGCGTTATTCCGTTTGAGTTCATGGAAGGCGACAGCCGGAAATCGCTGGGGCTGACGGGTTATGAGACCGTGTCGATCACCGGGCTGGCCGGAGACCTGAAACCACAGGCCGAAGTGCCGGCTATCATCACCTCGCCCGATGGTGGGGTGCAAAACATCACGCTGAAATGCCGGATCGACACCGAAGTGGAGATCGAATACGTGCAAAACGGCGGGGTGCTGCAATACGTGCTGCGCAATTTGGCCAAAGGTTAACCCGGACGGTGGGTAAAATTACCCACCGCTCCTGACCGCAGGCCTATTCAAGCGCCTTTTTGATAAACTTCGCAGCCCGGGCCAGCGCGTCCTTGGCCGCCAGATCGTCGGCGAACGTGCGCACGTTGGACGGGCGAAAATCAAAGCCGCGCCCGACACCGGGATAGATGATCAGTCGCACCGATTGGCCGGCACGCTTCATGAACGACACAGCGGTTTCGATCGACCGGCGGCGCTGGTATTGTTCGTATTCGCCGATGAAAACCAGTGCCGGAATTTTCAGATCGTCAAGATCGTGGTGATAGCGGTACACCTGCATGGCTTCGGGTTCGTTGGGATCCTGCCAGTGCGGATAGTAGGACACGTAGCACGCAACATCCTTGATTTGACGTTCAAAGGCGACGGCCACGCGCAGCGTATAAAAACCGCCCCGCGTATGCGAATAAAGACAGATTTTGTCAGACGAAAGATCCGGTTGCGCCAATAGATAATCCACACCGGCGTTCACGTCAGATTCGGTGACCGGATCGTGGCTGGTCGGGCGGATATCGATGAACCGCGCCGCAAATACGTCGGGGGCGAGCACGATAAAACCGCGCGCCGCCAGTCGCCGCGCCAGATTTTGCACCAACGGGTCAAGCCCGCGCCGCCCGTGTTGAAAAAGAACTCCGGGAAATTTGCCTTCGGCTTTGGGACGAAACAGGATGGCCGGTACTTCTGTATCGTCAAGCGGGTTGAAATAATTGACGTCTTTCTCGGTTACCGTGTAATTGTCGGGCACCTCTAAAATACCGTCTTCGTACCATGCGTCCGACCACCAGAATTTGTCGCCAACGGGCAGCGTGTTTACCGGCGCATCAAACGCGCGGCCGGTAACCGTATCGGCAGCTACGGGTGGTTGCTCCAGATCCTGCGCCGCGATCGGACTGGCCCCGTAAAGGAACAGCAAAGCGGTGGTCACAGTCGCGATTAATTGTTTCACAATTGGTCATCCTCTATTTTGCGCCTACGCGAACGATAAGGATATGGATTGACGTCACCATGCGGCACAGTGAACCAGACATCGGCATCTGTGTTTGCGCTTTTCTCTGAGGTGGGCTGAGACCGTGCTGTCTTTTTTTACGTGTCGCAATGGCAGTCCTGTGGACTTGTTTTGCCGTGGGTCCGGCTTATATTCAAAGCGATGAGCGACATTTCAGATATCAAGGGTTACCACGCCCACGTTTATTTTGATGCCGATACAAAACTTCGGGCGCAGGCGCTGTGCGCGGCGGCCCACGCCGAATTCGGCGTGCCCGTAGGTAATTTCCACGACCGTCCGGTAGGTCCACACCCCATGGGTTCGTGCCAGTTGACTGTGACGCCCAAGCTTTTTGCCCCAGTGATGACGTGGTTGGCGTTTCACCGTGACGGGCTGATCGTATTTGCCCATCCCGACACGGGCGATCATCTGCGCGACCATGTCGAACGGGCCACGTGGCTGGGCGCGGGACTGGATTTGAACTTGTCGATATTCCAATAGACCGGAGCAAACATATGGCTAAGAAATGGGACGTTCCGCCGCTGTGGACTTTGGGTCTGGCGGTGGCGGCAGTTGCGCTGGCACGATGGCTGCCGGTCGGGCGGTTCGATCAACCGTTTTGGGGCTGGCTGGGTTTATTGGTGATGGCCGACGGTGTGGCGATCGTGATCTGGTGCGCGGCCTGGTTCCGCCGTGTCAAAACCACGATTGATCCGCGCGGCGCGCCGACAACGCTTATCGTTGAAGGTCCTTACCGCATTTCACGCAACCCGATTTATTCGGGCATGGCACTATTTTTGCTGGGGTGGGGGCTTTGGTTGGGCGCGGTTTCGGCTTTGTTGGTGCCGTTTGTATTCGCTGCGATCATCACCAACCGCTTTATTCGGCACGAAGAAGCAAATCTTAAGACGGCGTTTGGCACCGGTGCCAATCACTATTTCGCTACGACGAACCGCTGGCTGCCGGTTCTGACAAAACTGTAACACAATTCTAACGCAGGCTTGATTGGTCTTGGCGCGCCGGTGTCTCTAAGCGTATGGTACCGAAACCCAAACCGAAGAAAATCTTATGCGCATTTTTCTGACTTCTTTGCTGATCGCATTTGTTCACAGCGCCGCTGCGCTGGCGCAAAGTGGCCCGATTGTGGTGGAACTTTACACCTCGCAGGGGTGTTCTTCATGTCCGCCTGCGGACAAATTGCTTGGTGAACTGGCCAACCGCGACGATGTCATACCGCTGGCATTGCATGTGGATTACTGGGATTATCTGGGCTGGAAAGACAACTTTGGCGACCCCAAATATACCAGCCGCCAGCGCAGTTATGCACGCGCCGCCAACAAGCGGACGATCTATACCCCACAGATGATCATTCAGGGAAGCTCACACGTTGTGGGCAACCGGCCCGCAGAAGTGCGCAGCCTGCTGACAGCGCACGGTCATGCCGATTCGGTTGTAAACCTGCGCGCCTCGCGCGAGGGCACGACGCTTAGGGTTTCCTTGCGTGGAGTACATACCGCTGTCGGCCCGAATGTCGTTCAGCTGGTCCGGTATCTGCCCGAACAGGTTGTATCCATTGCCCGCGGTGAAAACGCCGGACGACGCATCACTTATTCCAACGTCGTGGTCAGCTGGACGGTAATCGGCGAGTGGAACGGTCGCGGAACGTTCGACCGGGAAATCGCGATCAAAGGGTCCGAACCCGCAGTTGTGATTGTGCAAAAACCGAACACCGGTGCGATACTGGCCGCGCAAAGGGTTGAATAGGCTCAATTCCCGATCGTATCTTTCCAACGCTGGTGCAGCCAAAACCACTGTCCCGGATGTAGGCGAATCTGCGCTTCCAGCCTGTCGTTGAATGTCTGGATCATTGTGGCAGCGTCGCTATGGACGATAGGTTCGTCGACCACCAGATCAAAACTGCGTCCGTCGCTGCGCCTGACACCAAAAACCGGAACCAGCAGCGCGTCAAAGCGCAACGAAAAATCTGCAGCCGAGGTCACCGTGCGCGTCGGGCGGTCAAAAAAACGCAACACCTCGCCTTCGTCAGAATATTGATCGATCAACAGCGCCAGAATGCCGCCGCTTTTTATATGGCGCAACGCGTCGCGGGTGCCTTTCATGCCGCGCGGGAAATTCGGCCCTGATATCAGGTCAAGGTTGTCGCGGTAACGCACGTTTGTGTAGCCGTTGTTCAGCGGCCGGTAGATCGACGCCACCGGGTGGCCCATTTGTTCCAGACAGGTACGGCCCACCTGAAAATTGCCAAAATGACCCGACACAAGAATCACCGGTTTTCCGTTATCCAGCGCTGCTTTCAGCGTGCCAACACCCGGCCCGGTCATTGCAGTGTCACGCGCATGTCTGACAAAGTCGCGCGCGCTCAGGTTTTCGATTAGCAGTCGCCCAAAGTTGTCACACGCCTGATTGGCGATGCGGGTCTGGTCCGCCTCGTCAATGTCTCGATAGGCAAACCGCAGGTTGGCCCGAATGCGCGGCTTGATCCTGACCAGCGGTGCCAACACCCAGGTCAGCAACCACCCGAAAAGGGGTACGCGCAACCGGTAGGGTACCAACAACACCAGTCCGACAACGGCGCGGTAGGCCAGATCTTTTATGTAAAAGCGCGTATTTTTGCGGTCATACGCGTAGATGATTTTTTTCAAGTTCTGCCCCGGGGCTGTCGATGCGCCAGACATAGCGACTGCACCCCGCGCTCACAAGGCCGCGCTGCCTAAGGTTGCCGTGCCACCGCGACGCCGATCATGCTGTCGCGGCTGACCAGGTCTGCCAACTCGGTCTCACTCATTTCCCCGGTGCCGTGGGGGCGCAGAGGGATCACAATATAACGCATTTCGGCGGTGGAATCGTGCACGCGCACTTGCGTGGTCGCAGGCAATTTCAGACCAAATTCGCCCAATACTGCGCGCGGTGTTTTGACAACGCGCGCGCGGTAAGCGCGCTGTTTGTACCAGTCGGGCGGCAGGCCCAAAAGATTGCGCGGGTAACACGAACATAAGGTGCAGACGACGACATTGTGAATATCGGGCGTGTTCTCCAGCGCGATCAGTTTCAGCGCACCGATGTCAAAGCTCATTTCACGACAGGCAGCAGAGCCGTCCGCCAGAAGCCGGGCGCGAAAATCGGCGTCAACCCACGCCCGCGCCACCACGCGCGCTCCGTCGGCAGGCGAACGCGCATCCATGGCGTCAATCGTCGCCGAAATTTCCTGCGGCGTGGTCACATTTTTCTCTACAAGCAATTCGCGAATGGCAATTTCCATGTTTTGCCAATAGGTTAGGGGCGCGTCTTGATCCTCGCGGTAAGGGTGACCCGACGCACTTATACCTGCGGGGCTGTGTATAATTTCGTCGTGCGGCATTATTCGCCCAAAGGAGAAGCGCGGTTCTCCCACTCCAGCCAGTTGTCGTAAATTTCTGCGTCCACCGTGTCGAACGGGTGTTCTGCCTGATCTCCCCAGAGCTCGGCCATGCTAAAACGCACGCGGTACAGATCAATTTTTGGCGCGGTTTGGCGATAGGCGCTGCGCTCGGCGTCGATACGGGGCCCGAGATTTGTGATCACAATTCCGCGTTTACCGCGCAGAAAATAGGGTGCGCGCACGTGCCCCGGTGGGTGAGCGTATTTAATGCGCACCGGTTCATTCATTGCCGGGCCCGGTGCAGTCGCCGTAGGTTTCGCCGCGCGCCGCCACGTCAGCCATGCGCGCGCCAAGTTCAGAGGTCGAATACACCCCGGCCTCCAGCAGATTCTGATTGACGCTGGCGATCCAGCGTTCGTAATAGCTCATGGTTTCATAGGCGGTTGCGCCCAGATCCTCGATGCAACGGCGCAGTCCGTCCACGGTGAACAAACCCCTACCGGAGGCAATCACCATCAGCGCATCGACACGTTTTTCCCAGAGCGCATAGTCGTGATCTTCGGGCACCACCGGGCCGGCGTCCAATCCGCCCATATCGTGCCATCGTCTGCCGTCAAATTGATCCATTGCATTTAAGCTAGACTTTCGCGTTCAGGTGCGCAACGGATGTGACGCAGGTTTTTGTGGCTGAAAGGGGACGGGTATGATCAACGATGTTTGGCAGTCTTTCAGTGCTTTGCCGCGTTGGGTGCAATTCTGGGTGGCGGCGGTTCTGGTGCCGGTGAATTTGGCCAGCCTATTGTTTATCGCCGAGCCGCACGGCCTTTTGATCGCCACGCTTGCTGTGGGCGGGATGATGCCCAATCTGCCGATCATGATGATCGAGCGCGGGTTTTCCAAGGCCATGGCGTGGCCGCATATCGTGATCTGGACGCCTTTGGTGATATATATTGCGGTGCTGCCCGGCGAGGATCTGGTCGCCGACTCTCTGATGACAAGCTATCTGCCGCTGTTGTTGGCGGTTAACCTTGTGTCGCTTGGGTTCGATTACAGGGATGCACGTGCATGGTTGCGCGGTTCCCGCGAAGTCGCGGGCCGGTCCTGAACTTACAGCGTTTCGCGTCTTACCTGAACCATCGCTTTTCACCCAACGTGTTGAAATCTTTGATTTCAAGCGGCGTTGGCTGAGACTGGATTAATGCGAAATGCTTTAGTTTACAGCCACGATGCCGCCGCGATCCCCGATTGCCACGCTACCAAAACGCTGCGCAAAACAGACGGGCAGGGGGCGGTCACCGGGCACCGAAAGCCACAGGCGCAACTGGTGACGGCGGTGCACCGGGTCAGACCAATCTTCAAACCCCGTGCGGTCGTGCAGCAGCGAATGGTTGTGCACGAACTGCATGTCACCGGGCGCAAGTCGCATAGAAAAATTGAGCGCAGGGTCGTTGGCCAATGTGTCGAACATATCAAGCGCAGCGACGTGATTTTCGGTCAGTTCAAGGGTGCCTTCAAAACGTTGCGCCGAATCGATGTACTGGCGCTGGTACATTACGTTGAGAAAACCTTCGCCCCATGTGAACACGGGAATTTCAAAAAACGGTTTCATGCCGGCAGGCACCTCACCGCGTCTGTCGGTTGCGATATCGTCAAATAAAAACGGCAGAAGATCAGGTCGGCGCGCGCGCATTTCGTTGTAGATCGTGGCGGCGCTGACCAGCAGTGATTTACCGCCCGATTTGGCGTCCTTCAGGCAAATCAACCCGACAACGTCGGCGCTGTCGGTGTGGAATGTCTGGCGCTCTGACGTCTGGTAAATCCGTGTCGTGTTGTCGCT
>Ga0114932_10003052_pt1 | contig 16868 bp, 18 predicted proteins | sample 2SBtaG_2_FD_87286 | JGI IMG/M metagenome (GOLD analysis project Ga0114932, IMG submission 87286) | Deep subsurface microbial communities from Kolumbo volcano to uncover new lineages of life (NeLLi) - 2SBTROV12_ACTIVE470 metaG | ecosystem: Environmental > Aquatic > Marine > Volcanic ... | reverse complement strand
GAGCTTCAGAAAAAATCAAGGCACTTTCCTCAGCTGGAGTAGAAATTATTTCTACAACGAGTGATATAGGTAACACTGTTAAGTCTTCATTAAACTTATAAATTTTTCATTTCTTCAACTAATTCATAAATCAGCTGACTAGCAGATAATGAACGTGTTTTTTTATATCCAACACCTGCCCAAAGGCTTTGGTATTCAATATTATTTGTTGTCTCGGCATATGATCTTAGTGCATTTGTCAGTAAATTTTGCAGAGGAAATGGAAGGACAAATTTGTTAGACATTAATGAAATAAATTCATTATTAATACCCTGAGCCCATCTACCTGAAAAACCTGTTGTATATTTTGTTTGTCTTTCTTTATAAGAGGAGATAGCATCTCTATATAATGAACTTTTGCCCGCTTCGTCACAGCAGAGGAATGCTGTTCCTAACTGAGTAGCTATTGCTCCTTTATTTAAACAATCTTTAATGTCTCGTCCATTCATTATTCCCCCAGCACAAATAATTGGTATAGAGCAATTATCAATCAAAGATTGTAATAAGTCTGAGGTACTCAATTTTTCATCATTTTCACCAGAAGGTTCAAAAGTACCTCTATGTCCACCAGCTTCTATACCTTGAGCTATTATAAAATCGGCACCACAGTTTTCTATAGATTTTGCCTCACTCACACTGGTAGCTGTTACCCCAATTAACATATTAAAAGAGTGTGCTTTCTCTATTATATATTGAGGTGGTATACCAAAATGGAATGTTAGCAATTCTGGCTTATATTTCCATATAGGATCAATTTGCTTCTCGAGATCAGGGTAAAATGGAGGTGCTGGGATACTGTATTGAATATCTTTATTTATAGGAAGTTTCTGTAAAGCTTGAATGGCTTTTTGATAGTCACTTCCAGACGGTATTTGAGGTTCGGTAAATATAAATAAATTTGCATTGATTGGGTTTTTTGTAAGTTTTCTAGCTTCGTTCAAGTCTGAGTCTATTTTTTCACTATTACTATAGGCAAACCCAAAACTACCTATCGCACCAGAATTAGAAACTGCAGCAACTAGTTTTGGATTTGTTACTCCAGCCATCGGGGCTTGAATTATAGGTGCATTATTGTTCAATAAATCTACAATGTTCATACCCAATTTCTTTCCCCTTTGCTATTCTCACTTTATAAGGATTTTTCTAGCGTAATTTTATCATATATTAGGTATATGAACTGTGTTTAGATTTCAATTCTCATATATCAAATCTTTACTTATATAGATAATTAACCTATACTGCGATGTCCAATGTTTTTGTTTGGGAACGTTCGACACATATACATATGTGTTTACAAAGAGAACGTTGGACAACCACAATATTTATTAAGATTAACTTGTTATTTATATCCTAATTTCAACCGTCCTACACTAGAATCGAAATTCTATCAGCAATCCTGTTCTATAATTCTTCTCTAAGAGGTGGAGTATGAAGAATCTAATAGTTATATCTTGTGTGATTTTTATACTGATTGCTTGTAATAGATCGTCAAATAATACTTTTTCTTCTTGCATAGATCTTTCAAATAAACTTAAGAGTTTGCCTATTACTGAACAAAATATAATTTCTCCTCAAAATACTGATTTACCTAAAGATTCAATTACTTTAGATATTTATGAGATTATTGATCAATATGATAGTAATATTCCATCATTGAAAATAGCTGAAAGAATAATCAGTTGCAAAGGAAAAGCTAAACTTTCAGAAGGAAATTATCCGGTAGAATTTTATTTATTATTAGAGGATAAAGATGAATTTATAGTTGTAGAATCACAAGGTAAACGTAAATGGATTTTTAAATGGAAGATTTAAGAAAGCCTAAAAGAAAAGCTCTTAAGTTTACTCCAGTGATTTAAATGAATGTAACACCGCTATATAAACGTTCCTGTGGCAATATACTCGTGCTATAATCCCTCGCAAAAGAGTTGAACTATAAACTAGTTAAAGGAGAAGATTATAACTTATCTTGATATAGGGATCCTTTCGGTATCTTCATTTGTCACTTCCGCACTAACTGCTGTTGTAGGTGCTGGTGGAGGTACAGCTCTAATTGCTATTATGCTACAAATAATGCATCCATCAATTGCAATTCCAATACATGGAATACAACAACTCAGCTCAAACACAACAAGAGTTTTGTTGTTTTGGAAGGATATGTCATGGCCTATCATATTCCGATTCTCTTTATTAATGCCAATAGGTGTTTGGATGGGTTTAAAAGTTTTTCAAGAATTACCGGTAGAAATTATTCAAATTTTAATTGGGTCTTTTATTTTATTTTCTCTCATTATTCAACAAATAGGTAGAAATAGAAATAAAGATTTCCCTTATTGGGGATTTTTCCCCCTAGGATTAATTACAGGTGCCTTAAATATGTTAGTTGGGGTCATCGCTCCAATTCTTGGGGTACTTGTGATAAGAAAAGAATTATCTAAAGAAGCAATTGTTGGTACTCTAGGGTTTTTTGGATTTATAGGAAATCTACTAAAAATAATTGGATTTACTATAGTTGGTTTTAGTTTTATGAAATATTCATTAGCTATAATTTGTGTAATACCTTCAGGTATTATTGGCACTTATGTAGGTCGTGTAGGATTAAGCAAATTAAACGAAAAATATTTTCTAATATTATTTAGGATTGTCCTTATTATATTAGCAATAAAGCTTATTACTATTGATGGGTTAAAATTACATAAGTTAATATAAAGTCCTTTTCGAAAAAATATATTAAAAAAGATTAACCTAAATTACCAAATCAATATCACAGGGTATAATACTTAGGCATTTTTTTATATTACATAGGAATGTTATATAACTGATTAGTTAAAGAACAACACTATAACTATATTTAGAAAAAACCATAAATTTCGAAGCTTATAAGGTCTTTTATATCAAATTTGATACCTTCAGATTCTAGCATTTCTCGTTGAGTTATTTCACCTGATCTATTTCTTCGTATACTTATTTTACCTTCATAATTTATAACTCGATGCCAAGGTATATCATATTCATCTGGACAAGAACTTAGTGCGTATCCAACAAGACGAGGCGTACATCCATTAATACGAGTAGAAATCTGTCCGTATGAAGCTACATGACCATAGGGAATTTGTTTAACAATTTCATAAATTTGTTCATACATATTTGTAATTATATTACGGTTACTGGTATTGTTGCAGGAAGTGGATTGTGTTTCCAATTAAGATAATGACTAATTTTAAATATTTAGGTTGCTTATGATTGAAAAAAAATCTCTTTTCCTTGGATGGTGGGTCGTGTTTGGATCTTTCCTTTCTAATGCGATGTATTCAGTAACTGGGCTTGTAGCAATTGGATTATTTATTGAACCGATGTCTTCTTCATTAAATTGGTCTGTAGCAAGTATTTCCGTTGGAATCGCGTTAAGACAAATTGCAGGAACAATGGTTGGGCCACTACTTGGACCTAGGATTGATAAAACCGAACCTAAAAAGCTATTCTTTATTTCAACTCTCATTACTGGTATTTCAACTATTGTTTTGGGATTTATAACAAATGTATGGGTTTTTTACATGGTTTATGGTGTTATTGGTGCAATTGCAATTACTGGGATAAGTAATCTAGTTACAGGTACGGTGATATCAAAATGGTTTATCAAATCACGAGGGAGAGCTTTAGGTTTTTCTGATTTGGGAAGTTCAGTAGGAGTTATAATATTAATACCAGTTATAAATATTATTATTACTACATATTCTTGGGAGTCAGCTTGGGTATCTTTAGGATTATTACATTTAATTATCATGACTCCAGTAGCTTTTCTAATGAAAAGACAACCAGAGGATTATGGATTATTACCTGATAATGAGATAAGTGTAGAAAATGACGTAATTACTAACGATTCAAAATTAGATACAGTGGTATGGACTGCTAAAGAGGCGATTAAAACTTATCAATTTTGGATTATTATTCTTGCTTTTGGATTAAGTAATATATCTGTTATGGCCATACTATCTCATCAAATTAATCATATTGTTCATCAAGGATTCTCTTCGACACAAGCAGCTCTGATAATATCTTTATGGGCTATTTTTGCAGGTTTTGCACGAGTTTTATTTGGATTTCTCTTAGAAAAGATTTCTGTTAGATACCTATCATTTATTGTAATGATAGGTAGTGCATTAGGAACTTACTTTTTACTTATCGGCAATTCTTTAGAATTGTTATATTGTTTTGCAATTATTTATGGATTATTTAGAGGCGCTGTTGTATTAATGTCTATAATTATATGGGCTGATTATTATGGACGTACTAATCTAGGGGCTATTAGAGGATTGACTACTCCCTTTAATATTATTTCTTTATCAATAGGGCCAGTAGCGGCTGGTTACTTTTATGATCAACTCGGATCATACGATATGATTTTTTCTGTGTTTATTGTGCTCTATGTTGTATCAGGAGTATTAATATTATTTACTCATTCTCCAAAAAAGAAATAAATAGTTCAAAGTGTGTTTTTCATAATGAGTTAACGGAATCGTCTCATAGATCCAAAAACACTAAAAAAGATTAAACTAATAATACCGTATAAAATACCACCAATTAGAACAGCATCGGCTGCCCCACTCATTGCATTTCCCCCTAAGGAAATTGTACCCACATAAATTTGGTTATGTGTTAAATATTCTGCGATGGAACCCATAATTAATGTTCCAATCCATGTGGTACCTTGAACTGTAGTTTCGAAACTCAGTACACGTCCTCTTAATTCGTTTGGTGTTAATAGTTGCATTGCAATCATTCGCATACTCCTAAACATCATTTGTGACATTCCCATGAAAAATACGAGTATTAAAGAAAGTATAAATATTTCAGAACGGGAAAAAGCTAGTATGACTACCGTATTCGCCATTGCAACAAAAAATAGCAAATATCCTCTATGTTTAAACTCACTTAGCATAACAACTATAAGTGCTCCTATAGATGTACCTACAGTAGATGCAGTCATGATATAACCTAACCCAGAAGCTCCAACCCCTAAAATTGCGTCCGCAAATATAGGTAATAAGAACATAGCAGCACTACCAACCATAGCGAAGGCAAATCCGATTGCAATTAATCCTAATAATACTTTTTCACGCCAAACATGTTTAAACCCTTCAAAGAAGGGATATTTTATTTTTTTCGAATCTTGTTTTAGTTTTTGTTCTTCAGGATTCCATTTTAGTAAAAATATTGTAATTGCAGTAAAAAGTTGACCGATAGTTGTTAATATAAATAACCAACCTGTTCCAATAATTGCTATAAGGAGTCCACCCAGAGCAGGGCCCGCTACTCTTGGCCACGTCTCAGCTATATTATCCAATGCAACAGCATTTGGTAATTGTTTTTTTGTTACGATACTCCCGAGTATTGCTTGATGTCCTGGTCTTCCTATGGATTGGATGACACCACTCATAACTGAAGAGACAACAAAGTGCCACCATTCAATTATTTCAAAATAAACTAATGAGGCAACAATTCCCCACAGTATTGTTAAAGATACTTCAGTATATTTTAACAGTTTCTTTCTATCTACTTTGTCAGCTAGAAATCCACCAACAAATGGCATAAATAACATTGGCCATGCCAATGAAGATGTTACAAATCCCAAAAGAAATGGCGATTTACTGATTTCCCAAACAATCCAAGCCCTTAGAAACACGCGCATTTGTCGCGCCATATTTGATGTAACTCTACCTGCCCAAAGAAGTCTAAAGTTTGGGTTTTCGAAAGCCGTTATTTTATCCCGAAATGTAATGCCATTCCTCCAATTGAATTATGGGATGCTGAATATTATTTCCTTTGATAATATTCCACATATTTTTTTAAAGAATTAGCGGTATTTTCCATTCCAAATACTGCACATATACCAGCATCTGTTAGTTGTTTATACACTTGTGATCTGTCCTCAGGAGATGGGTGTGGGTACGTTGTTGATATCAGTACAACATAGGGCTTTTTTGCTCGTTTTTTAAACTCGCAGAATATTTCGGGCGTATGTCCCCTATATACACTTAACTTGTCGTTTCGGTTAGATATATGAATTTCATGAACAATTATATCCACATTTGAATCTTCATTTAGCACATCGAGTACATTGTTTAAATGATCTTCGCTTGCAAGTGTTCTACCTTCTATGGGGTTAGTATAAGTACTTCCTACTAAGTTAAATTTTGTTAATATTTTTTTATATGATTTATCACTCAAACGAGGTATAGAAAAACCTGCTTTAGAAAAAACATTTGCCATTTCTGTGGCATGGCCTCCAGAAAGTGCTAAGACGCCAAGGTTGTAGCCAGATTTTGTGGGAGGGTCAAGTTTGGTTAGTAGTTTTGCGGTTTCAAACATTTCATCCATGTTATCTATTTTTATAGCATTACATTGGGTCAACATATCATCCCAGATTTTAGGGTCTGAAGTTTTCGAAGTTGAGTGAGAGGCAACAGCACGTTCAGCATCATCTGTTTCTCCTACTTTCCATATCATTGTGGGTTTTATTTTTGAAATATCTTTTAATTGTTTGAAAAAATCTTTTCCACTTCTTATTCCTTCGAGATACATTCCGATGACTTTTGTATCATCATCATTTGCTAAATATTTTAGATAATCGTGACTATCTAAAATGATGCCATTACCCATACTAACTAACTTGCTAATTTTAAGATCATGAAATGCACTACCTTGAGCAAATGCTACAGATTGTGAGCCACTTTGTGATATAAATGCTAAGTTTCCATATTCTCCATAATATCTACCTAAGTTAACTCCGATACCTAGCTTTGGGTTGAATATCCCCATACAGTTTGGTCCGACAATTTTTAAATTTCCTTCTATTGCTATTTTTTCGATTTCTTTTTCGAGCTCAATACCTTCTACTGTTCCTGTTTCACTGAATCCGGCCGTATATAAATGAACACCGATAACCTTTTTGGCTGCACAATCTTTCAAGATTCTAGGTACAATTTGTGCTGGTACTGACACTATAACCAAATCTATGCTTTCTGGAACATCTAATACTGAAGGGTAACTATCAAAGCCTAATTCTTTTGCACTTTCCCATTCATTACGATCTACGTTTACATGATACTTTTTACCTTTAAACGGTTGTATTGTTCTAAGCCACATGTGATTGTCGACTAATTTTGAACCTACAACAGCAATACTTTGAGGTTCTAGTACTCTATCTAAACTATCCATTTGATGTTCCTTTATGAGATTAATTCTAGACTGGCATTATTTATATACAAATTATTATTATCAGTATAAATCTCCTCTAATAATAACTTTTCAATACACAATTGTTTTGTCGATAATTCTGATAAAACATCGATAGCCTTGTAAAGTATTTCAACATTTGGAGGCGTTAGGTTTTTGTATTGATTTAATAATATTTTTGAAGCAATAGGCTGAGCGACCATTTCTTTTGCATCCTTTTTCTTTAAAGGAGGTATTCTATAGCTACAATCATCCCAAATATCTATAGCTTGTTGCCCAAATCCAAAAAATATAACATATCCAAACAAAAAATCTTTTTGTAGGCCTAAAGTAAGTTCTGTAGGATTATTTTGAGGTTTCCCAATTTTAAATCCTAGCGATATAAAAAAGTTATGTAATTCCTCTATATTAAAAGTTGTTTTTTCAGTAGTTTGCAGATCTTTTAATAGGGTTAAAGATTTTTTCATTGATAAAACCACCTCATCGGTATTTATTTCAAATTAATATTACAGAATCAGTTACTATATTAATTTTATATTGTGTAATTCGTAAATAAGATGAATCAATACTACAGAAATTGTGACATAAGTCAATTTTCTAAAACTTCGTAACGTATCTATTAGAGCACAAACTATTTCACAAATCTGTTAAGAGAGCTCTTTTAATAATCTTTTTCAACGTAGATTTATGCTAGTTGTCAGATTTAGGTATTTGTAAAAACCACCCGGATATTACTAAAGTAAGTGGCATTAAGGCAATTATTGAAAGAGCTGGTATATATGATCCAGAATAGTCGGTAAAAGTACCTATAAAAATAGGGGATACTACTGAGGCCAAGTTACCAGTTGTAAGTATTGCCGCTGTGACTATTCCTACTTTTGAAGCCGTAACATTGGGAAGTTCCATCGGTATCGTAATTATACTCACAATAAATATAGATAGAAAAATACCAATACCAGCCACGCATATTAGTAGGATTATTTCATTCATAGCAAATACAGATCCAAAAGCAAAAAGAGGTAAAATTAGTCCTGAAAATATCAATAATATTCTACGGCTATTAAATTTAGATAAAATTATGCCACTTATAGGGTTAAACATTGCATTTACTAATGGGATTACTGAAACTATAGATCCTGCTTCACCCAAAGTCATTTCTTTAACTTCATTATAGTAAGTTGGTAACCATGCACTATAACCCACAAAAAGTGTAAGAGGGCCAATAGTTCCTATAGCAAGTATTAATACATTTCGGTTAAATATAAAAGGTAAATTTTCATGTATAGAAAACGGAGTTTCATTTACTTTTGTTTTTGAAGTACGACCACCGATGATCCAAAGGATAGTAGCAACAGCAGGTATCATACTGTAGAAAGTTAAGGTCGTATTCCACCCTATATTATTAGCAATCGGTGTCGCTAATAATACACCTAATGAAACTCCCAATGCTCGACCAGATTCATTAATTCCATTAATGATCGATAATTCTTTAGGTTTGAACCATTCCATAGTAATTGCACTTGTGGTAGGTATCGAAATAGCTGCGCCAATGCCAAATATAATTCGTAGTAAGATTATCATGGGAAAAGAGTTTACAAAGGGAAGTAATAGACCAGCAGACATTAAGCTTCCACTTAAAATCATAGCGTTTTTGGAACCTATTTTTGAAATTAAAAAACCTCCTGGTAAAAGAAATAAAGCCATGACTAGTGTGACTGAAGAAATCACTAATCCTACTATTCCTTTACTAATGCCATAATTTTCAATTATTGAAAGAAATAATGGCGAAGGCGCCATAAAGTTTAAACCAAGTCCAATTTGTATAAGGAATAAAATAGATTGAATCACCCATCTATAGTGACTATATTGTGGTTTTTGCATACTCAAGCCTATAGTATCTTTTGCATGATGTGTTCGTGGTCAATATGTGGTCCTACATAATAGTCGTATTCTCCAATTTTCTGAAAGCCATGCTTTTGGTAGAACTGGATTGCAATTTTATTATCTGAATAAACTCCAAGATAAATAGAGTTGTTATTTTCTTCAATTGCTTTGTTAAATACATATCTAATTATTTGGCTTCCAATTCCTGAGTGTTTTCTTTCCAGATCAACATATAACCTATGCAACTCATTAGCTGGATATGCAGGATTATTAACTGGTAATTCCAGTTTGCCATATTTGGCGTAGGCAATAATAATATTATTTTCTTTAATAATAATTGTTTTGTTTTCGGAGTTAATTATTTGATCTTGAAAAAAAGATTCCGAACATGTTTTCTCAAGATGTTTTTGTAGGTCTTCTGGATTGTAATGCTGGAATGTATCGCTAAATGTTTTAGCTGCAAATAGTGATAATTCAGGTATGTCGTTAGTAGTCGCAAATTCAATTTTGTACATATTCATAACTCTAAATTATCAAGTTGTAGAAGTAAATACTCGTTGAAATCAGATTTCATTCATTTTATAATTCCAAAACACTACGAATAACGGGAGATATATATGTCATCAACGAAATATTCTGAATTAGTCCTGCTTGGTACTGGGGGTGGCCCCAGAATATGGGCAGCTCGTTCCCAACCTGCGAGTGCGATAATTGTTGATGGGGTCGTTTATATTATTGATGCTGGAGACGGTGTCACTGTGCAGTTGGCAAAAGCAGGAATAGACACTAATGCAATAAAATCAGTATTTATAACGCATAATCACTCAGACCATGTTGCTGATTACGGAAATTTACTTTTACGCACCTGGCAAAGTGGCCATAAAGGACCTATAAATTGTTTTGGACCTCCGCCACTCAAGAATATGACCGAGGCATATATAGACTACATGGATTGGGATATTAAACTGAGAATTCAACATGAAGGTAGGCCTGATTTCAAATCTATGCTCAATGTTTTTGAGATAGAAGATAATACTACGGTTTATAAAGACTCCAACGTAAAAGTTGATTGTTTGAAAGTACCTCATGGAGAGGCTGATCCATCCTACGCATATCGTTTTGAAATTGAAAATAAGAGAATAGTTTTTTCTGGAGATACCTCTAAAAGTGAAGCACTAATAAATTTTTCTTCACATGCAGACATACTTGTACATGAAGTTCTAAACCTTGAAGGAGTAGATGCTATTATCAAAAATACTTATCCCGGTAATGAAGCATTTAGGAAACACATAGTTGATGGACATACTTCGATGGCAGAAGTAGGGCAAGTCGCAAATGAAGCGAATGTAAAAACCTTAGTGCTTAACCATTTTGTTCCAACTGGGTCCCCGATATTGGATAAAGAAGAAATCTGGTTAGCTGGGGTAGGCGAACACTTTAAAGGATCAATTATTGTAGGAACAGATCTAAAAAAGATATCTTTTTAACCGAATACGTATAAAAATTATCTAAGAGGTACAATATGGAGAAATTAATCAATCAAGATGAAGTAGAGGATTTCCTTAAATCGTGGAAGGACGGTGTTCTTGAGATTGGGAGCGCTTACCGAAAAGATAATAATTACAAAGAGGTAGCCAAAGCTTTTATTAACAAACATTACACTTTTGAAGATGGAAATGTTTTATTCAAACCAACTTATACAACTGAAGTCGTATTCAGGAATAACCTTGAATCTGCTTTATCATATTTTATATCTGGTGATATTCCAGAAGACTCTGGTTTTGCCATAAAACCATGGGAAAATATTGATGTATCGAATATTAATTTTCTAATTGAATCTGGTCTATGTGCTGTCCATGGAGTACTTAACTTGAAGCCATCAAATTCTGTAAATGAAACTAAAATAGCTTTTACTTTTATCTTAGTTAAAGCTAATGATAATATAAAAATCAAAATCCATCATTCGTCTCCACTCAATTAAGATATAGTCTCGTTGCATTTGAATTTTATTCACTCTATAATCCCTAAATATTGCTGATAATAGGGGGGTGAATTATGACAGATAAAATGGTTAATGGAATAATGTTTATAATTGCTGGTCTGGGTTCAATAACTGCTTATTTGATCCTAGGGGAAACAGGAATTCTGGATAAAAGTCATACAGAAAAAATTGCAGCTTATGGAATAATGGCTGTCCCACTTGCTTTTATGATGACAAGAAAAGTTGTAAAAAATACTTTCCTTGACGCAGGATTACTAATAATAGTTGTTGGTTTAATTATGGGACTTATCTCAGATGCTATAAGCAGCTCGGGATTAAGTGCTGAAACTGAGTTAATTGGAGAAGTGATTGCGTGGACAGCTTGGTCTATTATGTATTTTGGAATATTTATTAGTGGATTAGGATATTTACGAACTAACCTTTTCCCTCAATGGTTATCAGGTTTATTGTCATTTTCCTCATTTGCTATGTTTGCTTTTCTAGTTCTTTTGAATGGTGAGCAATTATCAAACAATTCAAATATTGTGCCACCTTTGTGGATGTTTAATAGCGTGGTTTTGGTTATTTTGGGAGTATTCACTATGAGAAGAGCGGAGTGAATAGGTAACACAAACAAATAAATCCTTAACTGGTAAAAAATTAAAAGACCTATAATTTAAAATTATGGGTCTTTTTGTATATAAAAATTAGTGGAGCGAATTAAATTAGTGTGTCTGTGCTCATGTATAGATTTGTTTGTCGGTGAGGTATTTTTGTTATAATAATTTGTAACAAACCTATAATTTCATCAGTAGCATCTCTGTATTTTAGTGTTGCCTATGAAGGTTTGTTACAACCAATAGTCCTTCTTTAAGTTATACAGAGTCTTGGGAGGACTTTGCCTCGTTCAGAGTGCGTTATTTTTAATGTCTGTGATATGATTTATAAAAGAGGTGAACCATGAATAGGTTATTTGTTATAACTTTATTATCAATGGCACTGATTGCATGTGGGGTAAGTGATGAAGAGGAGGTACAATCATCTGCCAGTCTTACAGAAGAAAAAGTATTAGAAATTCCACCTACACCAACTTCGGTCCCAACTCTAAGGGTAGAAGAACCTTTATATACAAGTAACTACGATACTCAAGTTGATCGTAAAGTGATTAGTGATTCCTCTTACAGAGATTACATACACTATACTGATGTTGAAACATTAAGAATATTCAAGTTGCCAGACGTCAGCGATGATTTCTTATTAAAGGTCAGTGAAATGATCCAATTAATGTTTCTAGAAAATGAAAAAACAGACAATAAACTTCGCAATAATTTTTTTAACACTTTAAAAGACGAATATGTTTTTCAAAGAGTAGGTTATATGGGACCAGAATCATATAATCTAGATTCTGAAAATCCTACGATTGATTGTTGTCCTGGAAAAAATTATGACAATAACCACACTGATTTTATTTGGGAAACTGGGGACCCAAATAGTCAATTAGGCGAAGTAATTGAACATGCTCTTCATACAATTACAAATGTAGGATTCAAATTAATGTCAGAAGAATGGGATTATCTTAATCCTGACTCTAAGCTTAGAAAAGCATATCAAGAAGCTATCGAAAAAGACTTATTTAACGAGGAAAGTTATTTGGATATAAAACGAAGCAGTGATGAGGATTTTCTAAGTATAACCACACAGGAATTCTTCTTTTGGGTAATAATTACTGAGTGGGATTTAGGATATATATGGCAAATACCTCACGATGAGTTTAGAGTATCTGACAAACAAGATTTAATAGCTAGACTGCCACTTTCTCATGCCCTTTATGTGGATTTTGTAGAAAAAATTCTAAATCCTCCAAATAATGAACGATTAATAGCAATAAATGAACAGTAATACATAATATTGCAGAAAAGAGAGCCATATAAAAGTGGCTCTTTTTGTAACGTACACAGTTATGATATAGATGTTTTACTCACCAGAAGAACTCCATCGCAAAGACCTCTCAACTGCTTTACTCCAACCAGATTTCAATTGTTTTCTCTTTTTATCTGGCATTGTAGGAGAAAAAGAGCCTCCGCTTTCCCATTTACTAGCAAGATCCTTGATATTGGACCAAAAACCACTGCCAATACCTGATAAATAAGCAGCACCTAGTAGTGTGGATTCAGAAGTGGCAGAACGTTGAATATTACAATCAGATATATCAGATTGAAATTGCATTAGTGTGTTGTTTACTGAGGCTCCTCCATCAGCTTTAAATTCCTTTAGGGAAATATTTGATTGATCAAGCATTAAATTAATGACATCATCACATTGGTAAGCAATAGACTCTATAGCTGCTCTAGCAATATGTCCTCGGTTACTACCTCCAGTAATACCTTGTATAGTTGCTCGGGCTTCAGGGTCCCAGTAAGGGCTACCCAATCCAGAAAATGCTGGTACAAAAAATACTCCTCCATTGTCTTCCACACTTAAAGCTAAATCTTCAACTTCCGAAGAATGATTAATAATCTTCATTTGATCTCTCAGCCATTGTATTGTGGAACCTGCCGAAAATACTGCACCTTCTAGTGCATAAGAAACCTGTCCATTTAAACTCCATCCGATTGTGGTTAAAAGTTCTTTTCCAGTAGAAATTAATTTAGGACCTGTATTAATTAATAAAAAAGCTCCAGTTCCATAGGTGACTTTGACCATTCCTGGTTCAAAACAACCTTGTCCAAATAAAGCACTTTGTTGATCACCAGCTATTCCAGTTAAAGGTAGAGAAGGATTATTTAACCCAAAGGATATTTTAGCTAATTCTCCACTTGATGGTACAACTTCAGGGAGCATTGATTTAGGGATATTCATAATATCAAGAAGCTCATCTGACCACTCTAATTTATTAATATCAAAAAGCATTGTCCGACTTGCATTCGTTATATCAATAATGTGACTTGATCCATTTGAGAAGTTCCAGACTAACCATGAATCCACAGTACCAAAAGCTAAAGAACCATCCTCTGCTAACTTGCGTGCTCCAGGTACATTATCCAGGATCCAACAAATCTTAGTTGCAGAAAAATATGGATCGATTGTTAACCCGGTAGTATTTTTTATAGTTTGGGATAATCCTTTATCTATAAGTAAATTGCAGTAATCAGTAGTTCTTCTACATTGCCAAACTATTGCGTTATAGATGGGTTTACCAGTAGTTTTATCCCAGACAATAATTGTTTCTCTCTGGTTGGTAATACCGACAGAAATAATTGATGAAAATTGTATGTTACATTCATCTAATAATGTACTAACTGTGTTAGAAACACTTTCAAAAATTTCTATTGGATCTTGTTCTACCCAACCAGGCTTAGGATAAAATTGTTGTATCTCTTGGTATCTTGAATCAATTAATTTACCATCCTGGTTTACAATTCCTGCTCTTGTTCCTGTAGTTCCCTGATCTATGGATAATATATATTCTGGTTTTTTCATATTCAAATTAACTATGCTCCAATACTACTTTGGGAAGGATTATAGCATACAAGGTTTAAAGTATATTTGTGCAAACCTATTTGTTTACTAGTTAAGTTGCAAACAATGTACCTCGTGGTAAAATTCTGGCATGTTGAATGCGTGTAAGACAACCAAAATATATTGTCGTGTAAATTGCCCTCCAGGAAGACGTACTAAACCAGATAATAGAGTAACTTTTACAACTTCTGAGGATGCGGAATTATCTGGATACAGAGCTTGTAAGGTTTGTAATCCTCTTGATGATAGTTACCAAGGTGCATGGAAACCAAAGGGTCAACGACAGATACAGAAAAGTGTTGAGATATGAAAAGAACTAATAATCAAATACTTATATATGTTCTTATTCTTATGGCAGTTACAATATTATTGGCACGCCTTTTTTAGGTTCAATTGACCGCCTAGTGAAATTAATCAATGAAATGCAAATATTTTAGCATTGAACACTGATAATTAGGGGTAAAAGTACTTAGGATAGTTTAATTAATATCACAACTTGTATGACTAAAATGGCAATAGGTATCAAAGTTCTGATGAATCCCATTGTGTGTTTATATTGATCTAATTTTAGTTCAAAATTATTTCGTTCGGATTTTTCTTCTAATATATTCATAAAATATCTCTCTAATATAAGCGATAAGTGATCTTACTAAAAGTGGGGGGGATTGCAAGCCTTGTTACGAAATCGTTAATTAATAGATGATATTTAACACTAATTGTTCAAATTAGTAGAGTGAAAGAGAGGTTCGAACCTGCGACTAGAATTACTTTTAACTTACTTGTGGCCTGTGATGAATCCAAGGTTGTGCTTCTTCAAATGCTGCACTAACTGCAAGAACACTTTCCTCATCTCCATGTTTACCTACAATGTGTAAGCCTACTGGCATTCCGTCGGTATCAAACCCACAAGGAATACTAGCAGCGGTAAATCCTATGGTATTAATAGGGTGAGTAAAGGGTACAAACCCCCATTCAGGAGAGGGATATGGATCCTGACCTCCTATTTTTTGAGGATACTGGCCCTCAGGGAAAGCTGTTGTGGGCATAGTAGGTGAGATTAGTACATCAAATTTTTCAAATTCTTCTTCAAATTGATGTATCATTTGATTTCTAAGACCTAGTGCTTTGGCATAATCTGTCGCAGTAAAGTTTTTAGCTTGCTCCATTGCCCATTTCCCATACCACGTTAACGGGTCTGATGGGTCATCAAGCAAATGGCCATTTGAAACATAGGCATAGATACTAAAAAGAACTAACCACGGATCAAAAGGATTTTCTAGTTTTAAGGTGGATTCATCGATAGTACATCCCAGATCGGAAAATACCTTTGTTGATCTTTTTGTAATTTCAGCAACCTCTGAGTCAACTGAAGTATATCCGAAATCTGGACTCCAACCTATTCGAAATCCAGTTATATTCTTTTCAAGGGCCGCCATAAAATTTGGAATAGGAGCACGAAGAGAACCTGGATCTCTTGAGTCATATCCAGACAGGACTTGCATCATCAGTGCTGAATCTTTCACAGTACGAGTCAAAGGCCCCTGTTGGCTAGTATAGCTTGCGTTAGGTGGAGTCTTGGTTCCAGTAAAGTTGGATATCCTTCCTTGAGTGGGTTTTATTCCGTATGTACCATTAAAACTAGCTGGAATTCTAATTGATCCACCACCATCACTACCAGTCGCTAAAGATGTTAACCCTGCTATTATGGAAGCGGCAGCGCCACCACTAGATCCTCCTGATGTTCGTTCAGGGTTCCATGGGTTTCTACACGAATCTCCTAGTTTATTTTCATTAGCACCTAATAAGCCAAATTCAGGAGTATTAGTTTTACCTAATATAATTGCACCTGCAGATAACAGCTTCTCAGCCACTGCACAATCAGCTACGGGAATTCTTTCCTTATAAGCTAAAGAACCTCCGGTTGTTTTTATCCCTTTAGTCATTTGGAGATCTTTTAAGGAAATAGGTATGCCGTGTAAAGAACCAATTTTATCTCCAGAAAATAGAGCTTTTTCCGCTTTCTGTGCAGATTCCATTGCGAGTTCTGGAGTAACAGTGAGATAACTATTTAATTGATTATCTAATCTATCAATACGATCTAAATAGAGCTTGGTTATTTCAACAGGAGAAACTGTTTTATTACGTATGAGTTCCTTTAGTTCTGTCGCAGGAGCAAAAGCAAGATTCTCATCAATCGCAACCATATCTAACT
>Ga0114932_10003051_pt1 | contig 16869 bp, 13 predicted proteins | sample 2SBtaG_2_FD_87286 | JGI IMG/M metagenome (GOLD analysis project Ga0114932, IMG submission 87286) | Deep subsurface microbial communities from Kolumbo volcano to uncover new lineages of life (NeLLi) - 2SBTROV12_ACTIVE470 metaG | ecosystem: Environmental > Aquatic > Marine > Volcanic ... | reverse complement strand
GACGGCATTAATAGAGCTAAAGAGTTGCTTCCTGGAATCATCATTCTCGATATTGATATGCCGGGAATGGATGGCTGGGAAGTGTTAACAAAACTAAAGGCAGATCCAAAACTCTCAAGCACCCCGGTAATAATCCTTTCCATGGTGGACGATAAAATGCAGGGATATTCTTTGGAAACAGCAGAATATTTACTTAAACCGGTGGACAGAAATCAGTTGGGAGCCGTATTAAAAAAATACCGAAACGAATCGAATCCAAACCGAATCTTGCTTGTCGAGGATGACCCAGAACAAAGAAATTTGCTTCGTGCGGTTTTGGAAGCAAAAGGTTTCAGAGTAGACGAAGCTGAAAATGGAAAAAAAGGATTGGATAAAATTTCAAAGAACCCACCGGACGTAATCCTCCTCGACTTGATGATGCCAGAAATGGATGGGTTTGAATTTCTTAATAAATTACGCGCGAACCCAGAATGGGCTTCTATGCCTGTCATCGTTGTCAGCGCCAAAGATCTCACTCAAGACGAGTTTTATCGTTTAAAGGGCAGTGTTCAAAAAATATTTCAGAAGGGACTTTATACAAGGGACGAACTCATCGGTAAAGTGAACGCTCTGATTAAAAAAACAATTTGCCTGACTAATTAATAGGAGAATAGTTTTTATGAAAAACCCGTTTCCAAAAGCAAAGATTTTAGTAGTAGATGATGATTTAAATCTACAGTCCGGCCTTAAAAGGCTTCTTGTTAAAGAGAACTTTATTGTAGAGGTTGCTTCAAATGGGAAAGATGGTTTGTCAAAGGTCGGTGATTTCGAGCCTGACTGTCTCCTTCTGGATATTGGGATGCCCATCCTGGATGGGAACGAAACATTGAAGATGATCAAGTGGTTATACCCGAAAGCAACAAAGCAAAAGTGGTTTGATTCAAAAACAGCGGTCATCATTGTTAGCGGGGCTAAAAATTTTAAACCTCAGGAAAAATGGATTGCTGACGGAGCCTTTGGTTTCGTTTCCAAGCCCATCAATTTTGAAGAGCTTTATCCTTTAATAATCGAGGCTCTAGAATCAAATACAATCGCGCATTAGTGCCATTAAGAACTTTAAGAAAGAGGTGATTCATGGTTAACCCGTTTCCCGAATCAAAAATTTTAATAATAGATGATGATTTAAATCTGCAATCAAGCCTTAAAAGGCTTTTGATTAAAGAAAATTTTATTGTCGCAGTTGCTTCTGAGGGAATGGAAGCCTTATCCCTAATGGAAAAATTCAAACCCAACTGCATCCTTCTTGACTTGGGAATGCCCTACTTAAATGGCAAAGAAACTCTGAGAATGACCAAGTGGCTACACCCAACATCCAAGATCATTATCATCAGTGGGATTACAGAACTTAACAATACCACCGCCAAAACTTGGACCGATATGGGCGCCTTTTGTTTTGTTCCAAAACCCATCAAATTTGAAGAGCTATTAATACTAATTATCCAGGCTCTAGAATCAAAAACAATTGAGCATGAATCCCGTCAACAATTTTAAGAAAGAGCTGATTCATGATTAATCCGTTTCCAAATTCAAAAATTCTAATAGTGGATGATGACACCAACGTGCAAAAAAGCCTTAAAAGGCTAATAAACAAAGAAAATTTTGTTGTGCAGGTTGCATGTGACGGGGAAGATGCTTTATCCAAAATTACCGATTTTCAGCCTCACTGTATCCTGCTTGATATAAAAATGCCTTACTTAAATGGCAAGGACACTTTGAAAATGATCAAGTTCTCTTATCCAACAATAGAGGTAATCATTATTAGTGGAATTAATAGCTCAAAAATCAATGAAGATTGTCTGACTGATGGAGCTTTTAGCTGTGTTTCAAAACCTGTAAACTTTGACTTCCTCTTCTTTCAAATTATCCAAGCTCTGGAATTGAGATTGGCCAAAGAGGCAGCAGACGAGAAGCCCTAGTAGATTAATATTTTTCAACAAGGCGAGTTTAAATACATACTTTTTTTTGCAAATGCCACAAGAGAGGGAATACGTTTGAAAGACAAAGAAATGTCTCCAGAGATTGCTGATCCAAAATGCAAATGCGCGACAATTTTATCATTATTCATATTTTTTTTAATAGTAGGGCTTTCCAATCTTGCTTATTCAAATCCTGTTTCGCAGGTTGCAAAGAAAGAGCTAGTGGAAAAACCAGAAGTAGCTGAAACAAAGAAAAAATCAACGGTTGCCTTTACCTATTATTTTGACAGTCGCGATTACAATACCTTGAATATGGTGAACAGTGTTCCCGATCTTCCCGCAGGTTTAAAACTTTGGGGCTTTATCGATTTTAATGCGGAACAAAATAATGAAAGTGCACGTTTTGAATTAACGCGATATTTTCTGGAATACAGGCTGAGCAAACCTTTATTCCCAAATGGGAAACCCGCTTTAAAGGGTTTGAACCTTGAGGTGGAGTACAATGATTCTAATGGTCCCGACAACGATGTTCTCAGATTTGGCTTAACATATAAACACTCATTTTCATTTTTCTCTGATTCTAAGAGTTGGCTTCAGTGGCGTTATCATCCTTATGAAACGGATGGATCGGGAAGTCAGATAAGTTTGATTTACTTTTTCCCACTGCACGAGCGGATTTATATTAACGGATTTGCGGATTTAAATTTTGAAGACAATGGGCCAGACCGATGGGTGGCTGAACCGCAAATCAACTTCAAATTAACCGGCTACATGGATGCAGTAGTGGAATTTAGATATAATGAATTTGAGGATGTTAACTCTTCCTTGGACGGGTTTGGGATTGCCGGGGGACTTCAATTTAAGTTTTGAAATCAAGGCAATTCTTCTTCATAAGATGAAGGAATTAAAAGAATGAAGAATCAAAGGTTGAAAATCGGATTGGTGCTTGTGCTATTTTTCATAGCATTTTTGGTCCTTTCACAAGGGAAGAAAGGCAATGGACTTAATTCAAAGGTCGACAAGGAGACTATTTATAACCTGAAATTTGGGCACGATATGCCGGTTAATAGTGCTCAGCACATAGCGGCATTAAAATATGCTGAACGGGTTGAACAAAAAACAAAAGGTCGGGTACGTATAAAGGTCTATCCCAACCAGGAATTGGGAACCGACCAGGAAATGATAGGGCTCGCCCGGAGTGGGCAGCTGGATATCATTTTGCCTCCTACCGCCAAGTTAAGCACTCTTGTGCCCGCACTTCAGCTCGTTGATCTTCCATTTGTTTTTTCATCCAGGGAGGAGATCTACCCCATATTAGATGGAGAACCGGGGAAACACTTGTTGGAGCTCTTGGAGCCACAAGGTTTGATAGGATTTACTTTCTGGGAAAGTGGATTCAAGCAGTTTACGGCCAATAAAGAAATTCGAACCCCAAATGACTTTAAAGGTTTAAATATTCGGGTGATGAAAAGCCGACTCATCATGGAACAGTTTAAGGCTTTTGGCGCTAATCCGATTCCTATTGATTTTAGCCAAACCTATGACGCTCTTAAAGATAAAGTTGTTGAGGGACAAGAAAATCCTCTTGTATCCATTACCAACTTGAAACTTTTTGAAGTTCAATCTCATATCACTTTAAGTAATCATTCATATCTAGCCTATGTTTTTTGTATGAGCAAAACTAATCTCGAGAGCCTGCCCAGTGAGATTCAATCGATTCTTGTCAAAACAGCCTTGGAAATTACTCCTTTCCAACGTGAAGAAACGCTCAAAAAAGAAAAGGAATTTATTCAGGTAATTAAAAATTCCGGCACAAAAATTGTCCAATTGCAAGCCAGTGAAACAGCTCTTTTTCAGGAAAGAGTCCAACCCGTTTTAATAAAATATCGATCGCGATTTCCGCAAAGCATGCCTTGGGAAGAGTTAAAACTTTTCAAAAAACTATCAACGGCCTTTACCGGAGATATTGTAATCGGTTTAGATGCGGATCTGGTTTCAGTATCAGCCCCTTCTGGGTTGGCTATTAAACGAGGGATGGAACTGGCTGTGGCTGAACTAAACCAGAAGGGAAGGATCCTTGGGAAAAAACTGAGGATTGTAGCCCGTGACCATTCCGGAATCAGCGCTCGGGGTATTGAAAATATAAAAATTTTTAGCAAGTTGGAAAATGTCGTTGCGGTAATGGGAGGTCTCCATAGTCCTGTGGCGTTGTCCGAGCTTAATAGTATTCACGAAAATAAAATTATTTACTTGGACCCATGGGCCGCGGCAACAGGAATCGTTGAAAACTCTTTTCGACCCAATTTTGTTTTCCGAGTCTCGGTGCGAGATGAATATGCCGGTGAGTTTTTGGTCAATAAAGCCTTAAAATCCCATCAAAATATTGCGCTCTTGCTGGAAAACACAGGTTGGGGAAGAGGTAATGAGAAATCCATAACTCAGGCATTGAAAAAGCACCAAAAGACTCCAGTTGCTATCGAATGGTTCAATTGGGGGGAAAAAAATATGATGCCTCAACTGACAAGGATAGAAAATGCGGGAGCTGATGCAATTCTCATGGTTGCCAACGCACCCGAAGGCAGTACTATTATAAAAGATGCAAGTCAACGGCCCAAAAAAATCCCGATATTTTCACATTGGGGAATAACCGGAGGCTACTTTTGGAATAATGTAAAAAACGAACTCCCAAAAGTAGAACTCCAATTTCTCCAGACTTTTTCGTTCATGGGCATAAAAAACAAAAAAACCAGACAGGTGATTGCGGGATATATTGATCGGTATCAAATTGATGATTCCAAAGATATTGTGGCCCCTGTAGGCACTGCGCATGCTTACGATTTAATTCATCTTCTGGCCAAAGCAGTTGAGATGGCTGGTAGCCTGGATAGATCAAAAATACGAGATGCCCTTGAAACGATTCAGTTTCATGAGGGCTTGGTGAAAAATTATAAATACCCGTTTACCCGTGACGATCACGATGCTTTAGGCCCGGAGGATTTCTTTTTGGCAGAATACAACAGTGAAGGAAGTATTGTTCCTATAGATTGAAAGAATAGCCGCTCCTCGTCTTCCAATAAAGGATTTACTGTGAGATGAAAACTAGCAGTAAGAGTTTAAAACAAAAACTGGTTTTACAATTTTCCATTTTTGTTGGCCTGATCTTGGTCTTCATATCCGGGGTTGTTTTCTATTTGTTAAGTTCTAATCTTACCAAGCAATTGGAGGGCAACCTGAGATTGCTATCCGGCAATTCACTCAAGATTATGGAAAACCGTTTGGCCTATTTATTGGAAAATTTAGAGAACTTTGCAAAAAACCATTTTATCATTAACGCCATCATCGACCCCTCTGGACGGAATTTATATCTGCCAAATATGGTACAAAATTTCAATTCAATGAAAAACATTGAATTCACAGCAATTGTGGATTTTGAGGAAAACTTGATTTACTCAAGCTCTCCGAAATCTGAACCTTATAGCGATTTGCTCAGCTTAAGTGAAGCCCTGGCAACCGGAAAACCTGTCATTAAATTGCTGGCCTCAACCGGAACCCTCATTATGGCATATCCCATACAATACTATAATACTTCTCAGGGAGCCGTAATAGCAGGGTATGACATTGCCAAAATCTCCGAAATGGTTTTTGATGTGAGGAAAAATATTTATTATCAATTATTTTTTGGAGATCAATTGATATACCAGCAAAATCATTCGGAAAATGAGAACTATATATCCATAGCCAAAGAAGCCGGTAGCGAACTCGCCTTGTTGACTCGTCTGAAGGTTAAGCTTATTTCAGGAGAGACCCGGTCTGCCCACCTTGTTCAAATTAAAAATAGCCTTTATACATTACTTTTGGTTTGTTTCTTCTTTATCGTTTTTTCCGTATTTCTTGCTATTTGGATTGGAAGTAAAATATCCAAACCCATCCTTACACTTTGTGAAAAAATAAAAAATTCGTCTCAAGAAACGTTCCAACCGTGCAGTCCTGTTGGCACTAATGATGAATTGGAAGAGTTGGCTTTGGCTTTTGATAATCAGGCGAAAACGGTATTTGAACGTTCTCTTGAACTGCGAAAAGAGAAAGATTATGCGGAGGCCATCCTTTCCTCCATGGGAGATGCTTTAATTGTGGCGGACTCTCAGGGACGCATAACAACTGTTAATGACGAGACCGTAAGGTTGCTGGGCTATCGGAAAGATGAACTGACCGGAAAGTTGCATAGAAGTATTTTTGAAGAAAAAGAAAAAGAAGGAGAAGGAGAAGATTTCAGGAACGTAGAGCGCACTCTTTTGACGAAAGAAGGAGAAAGAATTCCTATATTGCTTTCGGGATCGGTGTTGCATGAGTATTCCCTGGAGCGAAATAGTACAAAGACTATGGGCTTGATTCTGGTGGTAAAAGATATTAGGGAACGTAAAATTATGGATGAGAAGCTCCGTCATGCCCAGAAGATGGAGTCGGTCGGGGAATTGGCCGCCGGTATTGCTCACGAGATTAACACCCCCATCCAGTTCATTGGCGATAACATCCAGTTTTTGCAAGACTCCTACAAAGATTTTTCGAAAATACTGGCGGATGGGGACAGGTTGCTCGAAGTGCTTAAAAAAGGTGCCGCATATGAAAAGCTTTTGGATAAGCTGGAAACCTCGGCTCAAGAAGCCGATTTGGATTTTCTCCGGGACGAAACGCCCCAGGCCATAGCGCAGGCTCTTGAAGGGGTTAAGCGGGTCGCTACAATTGTGCAGGCGATGAAACAATTCGTCCACCCAGGCCAGGAAGAAAAGAAATTTATAGATATTAATGAGGCTATTGAAACCGTATTAACCGTTTCAAAAAACGAGTGGAAATATGTAGCTGATATGGAGACCAACTTTGATCCGGGGTTGCCTTTAGTTCCATGTTTTGCCAATGAATTCAACCAAGCGATCCTGAATATTGTGGTCAATGCGGCCCATGCAATCAAGGAGAAAAGCAAAGAAGGTCATAATGAAATGGGAATTATCACCATCAGCACCCGGCGTGACGCAGACCGAGTTGAGATTCGAATCAAGGATACAGGCACTGGAATTCCCAGCAATTTACAACCAAGAATTTTCGATCCCTTTTTCACCACTAAGGAGGTTGGTGTTGGGACTGGGCAGGGGCTCCACCTTGTCCATGGCTTTATTGTAATTCATCATAAAGGGTCTCTTACATTTGAAACAGAAACAGGCGATGGGACAACGTTCATTATTCATTTGCCACTTGACTAGGACTGAAATGAGTCGATTGGGTTCTTAAAAAGAACAAATTTATTCAAGCTAACCCACAGGACAATTAAAGTGAATGAAAAACTGAAAATTTTATTCGTAGACGATGAAACCACCTTACTCCAATCCTTACGTCGAGCTGTTCGTTCGATGCGCAAGGAATGGGATTGTGAGTTTGCCAGTAGTGGAAAAGAAGCGTTACGCACTTTATCAGACAAACCTTTCGATATAGTTGTGTCCGATATGCGCATGCCGGAAATGAATGGTGCCCAACTTTTGCGTAAAGTTAAAAAACAAAATCCAAATACCATGCGATTTGTCTTGTCCGGGCAGACGGAGGATAAAGCATTTATGCAGTCTGTTGGGGCCATGCACCAGTTTCTATCCAAACCCTGCGACTTTAATTTTTTAAAGGAGGCGATAAATCGCGGCCTTTCATTGAGGTACTCTTTGCATGATGATGAAATAAAAAAACTCCTGTTAAAGATAGATTCTCTCCCCAGCATGCCAGAACTGTATTGTGAGCTGATGGAAGAATTACAATCTGACAATTCAACATTGGAGAATGTGGGAAACATTATTTCCAAAGATATTGGGATGACGGTCAAGATACTTCAAGTAGCCAATTCCGCTTTTTTTGGAGCCTCTAATAGAGTCTCTAGCCCAGTGCATGCGGTTCAGGTTTTGGGATTGGACTTAATCCAGTCTTTGGTTTTAAGTTGCCAAATTTTTTCAAAATCTAATCTGTCAAAAAAGAAGGAACTACTAGCTGAAAAAATCTGGAAACATAGTGTAAATGTGGCGGGATTGTCCACGGCGTTGGCTAAAGTGGAGAAAGTAAAGCGCGATATCGAGAATTATTCTTTTACAGCGGGGCTGCTCCATGAAGTCGGGAAAATCGTAATTCTTGACAACCTTCCTGAAATATATCAGGAATACCTTTTGAAATTAGAAGCAGACAATAGGAGCGAATTGGAAATCGAGAAAGAGGTTTTTGGGAGTAGTTGCGCTCAGATAGGCGCATATCTTATAGGCCTATGGGGATTGCCAGACCCCATTGTTGAGGCCATTATTTATCATGAAACCCCATCCAAATGTATTTCAAAGACTCCATCGGCATTAACCTTTGTGCATGTTGCTAACGTGTTGGTTCAAGGTGCAGCTGAGGGGCCTATGCAAGAAGTTCCCGACAGGCTTGACCAAAAATATTTAGAAGAAATAGGAATGTTGGATCGTTTCTCCAAATGGAAAAAAATATTAATGGAATTTGACTTGGAGAATGGCGGATGAACAACAGAGTTCTTCTCGTAGATGACGATCCCAACATCCTGGAAGGATATAAAAGAAGTTTGCGCAAGAAGTTTGATGTGACCACCGCTTTAGAGGGACACGCAGCTCTTGAAGTTATTTCCGGAAAAGATACATTTGCTACCATCGTTTCCGATATGGCCATGCCAAGCATAAATGGAATCCAATTTCTTTCCAGGGCGAAGGAAATATCGCCCGATAGTGTTCGGATCATGCTTACTGGAAATGCCGATTTAAATATAGCCATCAATGCGGTAAATGATGGAAATATTTTTCGGTTTTTGAACAAGCCCTGCCCAGACGATCTTTTCACAAAAACCCTTGAGGCGGGGATTGAGCAATATCGATTGATTACCGCAGAACGTGAGCTTTTGGAGAAAACATTGAACGGTACTATCAATGTTCTTACGGAAACCCTTTCTTTGCATCATCCTGAAATCTTTGGTAATGCCATGAAACTGAAAGAACTGATCCGGGATTTGGCGAAATCCTTGAAAATTTCCCGCTCATGGGAAATGGAAGTCGCGGCGATGCTTGCTCCTATCGGGTATGTTGGTATCCCTCCTGCATTAATGCTTAAAGTTCAAAAAGAAGAGGGGCTTTCACTCGGTGAGGAGGAGATGCTCAGCTTGACCCCGGAAATCGGGGCTCATCTTCTAGGAAACATTCCAAGACTCGAATCAGTTGCAAAAATAATTTTGTATCAGAATAAAAGATATGATGGAACGGGGTTGCCAAAGGATTCTGTATCTGGTTGTAAAATTTTGTTTGGGGCGCGATTATTAAAAATACTTTTGGATTTAATCCAAATAGAAAGTGATGGTATACCTCGCAGTCAAGCGGTTCAGCAGTTGAAAAGCAAAAATGGCTGGTACGATCCCCAAATTCTTGAAAAGGTTTCCACCTATCTCCTGAAGGAAGAAAAAATAAAGGCTTCAGATTCCGCAAACATTATTTCTGTTTCAGTTGACGAACTCCAAGCAGGGCAGATATTGCGGTCCGACATTGAAACGGTTGAAGGGGAACTCCTGCTTTCGGCCGGGCGCAGGCTATCTTGGGTCGAAATAAATCTGATACGAAATCACGCAAAGTTGACTGATTTAAAAATGCCTCTTAAAGTTGAAACCACAATCACCCAAAAATAATTGACGATTTATCCTTCAAGGTCATTTTCATGAAAAATATAGGTTCCAAGGGGGAACACATCTTACAGAGAAAATTAGGTACTAGCCGCCGCGCGTCCGCTTTTTATAATATGCAAATGTTGGATTACCTAAACCCGAAAATGCGAAAATTTATTTCCCGACAAGAAATGGTTTTCATTGCAACGTCCGATTCTAATGGCGAATGTGACTGCTCCATTCGCGCCGGAGACCCTGGTTTCGTACGCATCATTAACACCAAAAACTTAATTTGCCCTGAATATCGTGGCAACGGAGTTATGGCAAGTCTTGGAAACATCCTTGAGAACCAACATATCGGGATGGTATTTATCGATTTTTACGAGTCAACGGTAGGCCTCCATGTGAATGGTAAGGCAAGAGTGATTTCTAACAAAGAATTGCTTGAGATTGAAAACATTGATGAAGGCTTGAAAAATGACATCCAAGTGACTGGCGGCCGCAAACCAGAGCAATGGATACTCATAAAGGTGGAAGAAGCATATATTCATTGCTCCAAACATATCCCTCTGTTAAAGAAGCTGGATAAAAGAATACATTGGGGGACAGACAACGATATCCACAAAGGCAAAAATTTTTTTAATACAAAATAAATCCTACTCGAACACCTCTCAGGAGTTTTGCGGCCATAGAAAACGAATGAACCATACACCGGACAATTCCATTTCATGGATGCTTCTACCATGCTATTTTTTCCTGTATCCCCCACTGGCTGAACCACATTTGTAAATTTCGGTTACACATTGGCGACCTTTAACTATTTTCTGTGCTGGGGGACTAAAGAGAACTCGGCTATAATTGCCCTACGACTGACAGGGCGAAGGTCAAAATTAATAGCTTTAAAAAGGTCGCTTACTTTTCCTTTCAAAACCTCAACTGTAGCAAAATTGTAGCCAACAGGATCTTAATCTTCGAAAGTAACTGTACTCTTCGTAATACTCGTAATTGGCTTAAACTATTTCTTCTTAAGAAGTAGCAAAGCAACAGACAATAAATCAATCGGATAGGAAAATTAGTGATATAGAACTCTCACGCCGGAAATAATAGTTTGATTCCTTGGGGCACTCCCTAACGCAAATTAGCAACAATATCTCTTTGTCTAAAGCTTGAAGGTTGGCTGGAATTCAACGAAGCCTCGCCTTTCGTTTGGAATATCATATATGGTATAATCCAATTTGGGATTATGACAGATTTATGACGGAACATAGCCCCACAGGCAGAATTTATGGAATTAATGGATTCTATGGAATGGTTTGGAAGTGTCTGAAAAACAAGCAAAAAAGAGGAACCAGCCAAGACTCAACAACTTACCAAAAATGTTAGTTTTACACTCTTAATCAGTAGGTCCTCGGTTCGATCCCGAGACGGCCCACCATATTTTACAAGGGGTTGCGAGAAGTCGTAGCCCCTTCTTTTTTGCCGACTGTGCAGATTTTGTGCGACTCACTGAAAAAACTCCAAAAGGTCTAAGGCACAAATCCATCCCAGTTGTTTTTATTCTATTCCGACCAACTAAATATATATAGCTAGTTAATTTAATTTTTTCCTCCCAAACCTACTGATCGAACATTAGTTAATACGGACAAAAACATTTCCTTAGAGTGATATCCTGAAATCGCAGGTAAGCTTTTTTAGACTCTATCTATTAGATGACATTACAATTTGACAATTTAAAGAAATTGTTTTAAAGTAAATAATTATTAAAATATTTATTATAAATACCTATGAAATTAGCAGAGGAAACTACAGAAGCGATCAAGCAGGATATTCTGGATAAGGCCTTCGTGAGGTTTGGCCACTACGGTTTTGGTAAAACAACCATGGTGGAAATCGCAAAAGATTGTGACATGTCCGCAGGAAATCTATATCGCTATTTTGAAAGCAAAAAAGAAATTGGGGCGGGCTGTGCCCAACGCTGCATGCAACAAAAGCTTGAATTGGTGCGCGAAATAATTAGAAACAATAAACTTACTCCCGAAAAAAAATTGCAGCGATTTGCCTTAGATGTCTTGGACTTTATGCATGGGCAGTTTGCTGACCATCCTCCAATTATGGAGTTGGTCGACTTTATTACTAGAGAACACTGGGAAATTGTCTCTGAGTATATGGAGAAAGAGAAAGCGTTGCTGTCCGAAATTCTTTCTGAAGGAAACCGTTCGGGAGATTTTAATGTTCCAGATGTGCTTGAATCAGCCAAATGGATTCAAGCGGCTTTAATAAAATTTATTGCTCCCAGGTATATGGACGCTTTTTCGTATGAAGATTTAAAGAAAGAAGCCCTGGGGACTACGCAATTATTAATAAAGGGGATAAAAGCCTAAAAAATTTATTGTTTAATAAAATATTTTTTAATTTATTTATTATTTATCTATGAACGACACTTTAAATAATGACTGGGGAAGCAAAATTATCCGCTACCGGTGGCTGATCATTTTCCTTACTTTGGCGATAGTGCTTGCGGCAGCTTCAGGTGGACGGTTCCTTCAGTTTTCTACTGACTATCGGGTTTACTTCAGCAAGGATAATCCTCAATTGTTGGCTTTTGAAACTTTGCAAAACACCTATACCAAAAACGATAACGTGATGTTCGCCGTCGAACCCAAAGATGGAAAAATTTTCACCCGAAAGACTTTGGCGATTATCGAAGAGGTCACTCAAGCGTCCTGGAAAATTCCTTATTCAATCAGGGTTGATTCGGTCACCAATTTTCAATACACCCGAGCCGAGGAGGATGACCTTGTTGTACAGGATTTGGTCGAAAATGCTGACTCATTGAGTGAGCAACAATTCGACCGTATCAAAGAGGTCGCATTAGCCGAACCTTTGCTCCTCAATAGACTGATTACGAAAAAATCTAATATCACTGGAATCAACACCACCATCAACCTTCCAAATAAGTCGCTCACTGAAACTCCTGAGGTTGTTGAATATGTCAGAGGAATGAAGAAGATTTTTCAGGAAAAATATCCTGACATTAATATCTATCTGACTGGTGTGGTTTTTATGGATAACGCTTTTAACGAGGCGGGAGCAGGAGACTTGTCAACTCTTGTTCCCATTATGTATGGAATCGTGTTGGTAATTTTGGCTTTCAGCCTTCGAACTTTTTGGGGCACTTTTACGACCATTTTGATTTTGGCCTTTTCAATTCTTACTGGAATGGGCCTGGCGGGTTGGGCGGGAATTCATTTAACTCCAACATCCACAAATGCTCCCACGAGCATTCTTACTCTTGCCGTTGCAGATAGTATTCATATTTTAGTGACTCTTTTTTATGAAATGAGGCATGGCAAGTCAAAGTACGAATCGATCCGCGAATCTTTACGAATAAACCATCAACCGGTTCTAATTACAAGTGTCACTACAGCAATTGGTTTTCTCAGCCTAAACTTCAGTGATTCCCCGCCATTCAGAGATCTCGGAAATATTGTTGCAATGGGTGTAATGGCTGCTTACGTTTATTCTGTATTTTTTCTTCCGGCCATGATGGCAGTGTTGCCTCTAAAGGTTAAACAAACCACAACATCTCAACATGGCTGGATCGACTCATTAGGTGATTGGGTGGTCCATAACAAGAATAAACTTTTCTGGGGGATGTTGACCGTCATTATAGTACTTACAGTTCAAATTCCTAAAATTGAAATTGATGAAAAGTTTAACGAGTATTTTGATACCCGATTCGCATTTCGTACGGATAATGATTATGTTGAGGACCATTTGACTGGATTTGAGTCTATTGAGTATTCATTAAAAGCAAATGGGCCCGGAGGAATAAGTTCTCCAGAGTATCTCGAAACGTTAGATAAATTTACGGGGTGGTATCGACAACAGCCAAACGTAATGTATGTAGGAACATTGACCGATACAATGAAACGCCTCAACAAAAACATGCATGGAGATAACCCAAAAGAATATAAGCTTCCTAAATCGCATGATTTGTCAGCTCAATACCTTTTGCTTTATGAATTGTCTTTGCCCTTTGGGTTGGACTTGAATAACCAGATAAATATTGACAAGTCATCAACTCGTTTCACAGCAATACTCAAGAGTGTTTCAACTCAGACGGCATTGGATTTAGAAAATTCGGCTCAGGAATGGTTACGAAAAAACGCACCGCCTGAAATGGCTTCGCATGGGGCCAGTCCATTGATCATGTTCTCGCATATTGCCATGCGAAATATAGATAGCATGATGACGGGAACTATTTTAGCCCTATTGTTAATCTCGGCCATTTTATTAGTTGTCCTGAAAAGCATTAGACTGGGATTCCTAAGTACGATTCCTAATCTAGTCCCTGTTTTTATGACATTTGGGCTGTGGGCGATATTTGTTGGCCATATAGGTCTCGCAATTTCTGTGGTTGCTCCTGTAGCCTTAGGAATTATTGTTGATGATACGGTGCATTTTTTGAGCAAATACCGAAGAGCCCGCCTGGAATTGGGGAAAAGCCCCGAGGATGCAGTTCGATATTCATTTCATACCGTTGGCACGGCACTCTTTCTGACTTCAATCATACTGGTTTGTGGGTTTTATATTTTGACCTATTCGGGATTTCGAATGAATGTCCATCTAGGTCTGATGACCACCATTGCTATTTTGTGCGCATTGATTGCAGATTTTCTATTTTTGCCCACGCTATTAATGAAATTTAGCGGACGAGCTGGAAGTATAAAGAAGTCAGAAGGATTACAAAATTAATTTTTTAACATTTAAAGATAAAAACCAATCGTCCTAATCGGAGACGTAATTATGCATATTATTTTTACATTACTAACTTTCATACTATATATTGCTCACCCAGTATTTGCTGAAACACCAGAAGAAAAAGGATTGGCAATCGCCATAGAAAATGAAAATAGAGACAATGGATTTCAGGATTTTACTGCCGATATGAAAATGATACTGAAAAATCGGCAAGGTGAGGAAAGTACTAGAGAAATTCGAAATAAAACTCTTGAGGTAGAAGGCGATGGTGATAAATCCATTTCAATTTTTGATAGACCTAGAGATGTAAAAGGCACAACCCTGCTTAATTTTACCCATAGAACAGGTCCGGATGACCAATGGCTCTATTTGCCCGCTTTGAAAAGGGTCAAGCGAATCAGCTCTGCAAATAAGTCAGGTTCTTTCATGGGAAGTGAATTTGCATACGAAGATGTTACCAGTCAAGAAGTAGAAAAATATACATACAAGTGGATTCGTGACGAGGATTATAAGGGCGAAAAATGTTTTGTCTATGAACGTTATCCTGTTAACAAGAAATCAGGCTATACACGTCAAGTGGTGTGGATGGATCAAAAAGAATTTAAAGTTCTCAAAATCGAATTTTTTGATCGTAAAAACTCACCATTAAAGACCCTAACTCAAACCAATTTCAATAAATACCTTGGTAAATACTGGTATCCCAAAAACATGTTCATGGAAAACCATCAAACCGGAAAAAGCACCATGCTTATTTGGACAAACTATAAATTTAGAAATGGTCTTTCCGCTAGGAATTTTAACAAAAATAGTCTCAAGCGTGCCCGGTAATAATGTTAAAACTATATCGGATACGCTGGACTTCCGTTTTCATCCTTAGTTTAGGTTTTCTCCTTCCAACAAAAATTCTTGCCCACGAAATTTCAGGTTTTGCGCAAGGAGAGCTCCGGTTATTCCCCAACGAAGCCTTGTTCCAGGGCCAAAACGATCAGTCCGCATCTTTTGCGTTACAGCCCGAGTATTATCATGAATTTAAAAGTGGCAGTAGTTTTACTTTTGTCCCTTTTTATAGAATAGATAGTGGAGATAAGGAGCGCACGCACTTTGATATTCGCGAACTCACCTACCTGTATCTCCATGACGATTTTGAATTGCGAGTGGGAGTGCGAAAAGTTTTTTGGGGAGCAACGGAAGTCCTCCATTTAGTAGATGTCATTAATCAGATCGACCTGGTGGAAAATATTGATACGGAAGACAGGTTAGGCCAACCTATGGTCAACCTTTCAGTTTCTCGTGATTGGGGAACCCTGGATTTATTATGGATGCCTTTTTTTAGAGAACGAACGTTCCAGGGCACTGGCGGTAGGCTCCGTGGTGCCACGCTCATTAAAGAAGATCGCACTGAGTATGAAAGTGCTGCGGAAGAGTGGCATAGCGATTGGGCCTTCCGCTATTCCCATACCTTTGGTGATTTAGACTTGGGGATTTCACAGTTCATGGGTACCAACCGGGAACCCACTTTACTCAAAAGTACTGATTCCAACGGCGATGCTATATTCATTCCCAGATACGAGCAAATCAAACAATCCAGTATTGATGCAACCTATGTTGTGGGGGACTGGCTTTGGAAGTTTGAATCTTTATACAGAACAGGCCAGGGCAACGATGATTTTTTTGCCTGGACGGGAGGATTCGAATACACCTTCGTAGGTGCCTTTGATTCAGACATGGACCTGGGTGTGATAGGAGAGTGGATGTTCGACACACGAGAACAAGAAGCCACGAATGCATTCGAAAATGATATTGTGGGAGGCCTTCGTCTCGCGGTCAATGATGCTGCCAGTACGGAAGCTTTATTTGGCTGGGTGCAAGACCTGGATACGTCTGCCCGGTTTTTATTTCTGGAAGCCAGTCGAAGGTTTGGCGATAATTGGCTGTTGACTGCCGAGCTCCGTGCTTTTGTGGATCAGCCTGCAGATGATTTCTTCTTCGATCAACGTGATGACGAGATAATGCAAATCCAACTGGCCTACTACTTTTAGCAACATCCTTCTTTGTAAATCCAGCTTATCAAATTGGTTTGATTTAATACTTAATTCCCAATAATCATTTTCCTTTAAAATAGCTTGTTTTAGAATTTGTTTGTTTTATGAGCTAAAATGTCTATATATGTCCTTAGGAACTTAAACCTTGAGTCCGATAAGAATTAACAGAGCCCACCCAAAAATATTAATAGAAACTTATGTATAGAAAATCTAATAAGAGAGACCCCGTATTTTTTCTGGCTATATTTATATTTTTGTTTTCGGCATGCTCTGGTGCCGAGGATAAAAATGAAGCACGAAAAAAGCGAAAATTCGTTGTCCCTGTTCATGTTGGGAAAGTCATATATAAGGAAGTTGAAGACCATGTGCGAACCATTGGCATAATGAAGCAAGAAAAGCGAGTTGTAATATCATCTGAAATTGACGG